>Ga0105044_10010824_pt1 | contig 12449 bp, 9 predicted proteins | sample MAT01_FD_78092 | JGI IMG/M metagenome (GOLD analysis project Ga0105044, IMG submission 78092) | Freshwater microbial communities from Lake Fryxell liftoff mats and glacier meltwater in Antarctica - MAT-01 | ecosystem: Environmental > Aquatic > Freshwater > Ice > Liftoff microbial mat | place...
ACGTCTCGGCGGCATGTTTGGCCGACAGCGCCTCGTCCATGGTGATCCGACGCAGGATCCTCGTGCCGGGATCGAGGCAGCTCTCGGCCAGCTCCTCGACGTCCATCTCGCCGAGTCCCTTGAAGCGAACCCACTGGAGATTCTCGGCCTTGCGGTTGGTCCCACGACACAGCTCGTCGGTCAGGCGCTGCTTGTCCTCGTCGCTGAACGCGTGGTGGACCACGTCGTTGACCTTCACGGTGTAGAGCGGAGGTTGAGCGGCATAGACGCGCCCGTCCTCCAGGAGTGGACGCATGTAGTGGTAGATGAGCGTGAGCAGGAGGCAACGGATGTGGCTGCCATCGACGTCTGCGTCGCAGAGGATGATGATTCGTCCGTAACGAGCATCCTCCACCCGGAAGTCCCGTCCGAAACCGGCGCCCACCGCGGTGAACAACGCCTGGGCCTCGGCGTTCTCGATCACCTGCTTCACGTTCGACTTGCCGGCATTGACGACCTTGCCCCGAAGCGGGAGCACGGCCATGTACGCCGAGTTCCTCCCGGCCTTCGCCGGTCCGGCCGCAGAGTCGCCTTCGACGATGAGCAACTCGGAGTCGGGACCGTGCGTCCTGCAGTCCGCCAGCTTGTCCGGCATGCCTGTGCTCCCGAGCGACGCCGACTTCCGCTTGGCGTCCAACGTCTCTCTGGCCGAGATCCGATTGAGGATCGCTTGGGTGATCTTGTCCCGGACGGCACTCACATGCGCCCGCTTCCCGCCTGACTCCGCCCAGGCCGTCAGGCCGTCCTTCACGACGTCGTAGACGATGGTCTGGATGGCCGGCGTGCCCAGCTCACCCTTGGTCTGTCCACGGAACTGCGGTTCAGGGAAGGTGGCCTTGACCACTGCGACCAGCCCTTCCTGAACGTCGGCCTTCTCCGCTCGGTCACGACCGGACTTTGCCAGCTTGGCCAGCTTCTTGTTGTTGGCGAGCAGCACTTCGTTGACGGCTTTGTTCACCGCTCGCTCGAAGCCAGTGACGTGGGTGCCACCCTCGACTGTCGGGATGGTGTTCACGAAGCTGACCACCGTGGTGTCGTACCCCTTCACCCAACGGAGGCTGACGTCGACCGCACACTGACGAACGACATCGGTCATCCTCCCGTCGACCGGCACCTTCTCGGTGAAGGTGCCGGTTCCGAAGATGGACACCACATCGCACACGGGGTCACCGATCGACAGGTGGTCGACGAAGTCGGAGAGGCCGCCTTTGGCCACGAACTCCTCTGGCTCCGCCACCGTGCCGTCGGGACCTGGGCGCTTGTCGGCGAGCCGGACCTTGAGGCCGGGGACCAGGAAGCAGACCTGGGCCACGTGCTCGCGCACCTGCTCCAGCTCGATCGCCGCTCCGGGATCGAAGATGTCCAGGTCCGGCCAGAACCGCACCCGGGTGCCGGTCCGTTTCGGGGGAACCTTCTTGACGATCTCGAGGGCGGATCCCCGCTTGAACCCGCCGTTCGGCCCGAACCGCCCCGGCACTCGCTCGGAGAAACCGAGTCGGTGTGTCTGGCCGTCTCGGTCCACCTCCACCACCAGCTTGGATGCCAGAGCGTTGACCACCGACGCCCCGACGCCGTGGAGCCCGCCTGAGGCCCCGTATGCGCCGCCACCGAACTTCCCGCCGGCGTGGAGTTCGGTGAACACGAATTCCAACGCCGTGCGCTGGCCGTCCTACTTGCCGACGGGGATGCCCCGGCCATTGTCGGCCACCTCGACCGAACGATCGCGGTGAAGGGTCACCTCGATCAGATTGGCGAAGCCGGCGGCCGCTTCGTCGACCGCGTTGTCGATCAGTTCCCAGACCAGGTGGTGCAAACCCGCCGAGCCGGTGCCGCCGATGTACATGCCCGGCCGTTTCCTGACGGCGTCGAGACCCTCCAGCACCTGGATCGAGTCTGCGTCATAGGTGGTCGTTCGGTTCTCGGTCGCCATGGCCGACCCAGTCAACCACTCGACACCGACAGTCGGACCGGACCGGTTCAGTTCGCCGTTCGGTCGGCGACGCCGAGTCGGCGTTGTACCGACGCGCTCAGGCCGGGTGCCACGGCAGCGAACGAGGCGGCGATCCTCAGCTCGATCGGAGCAACGAAGACCTCACCGATGTCCCCTTCGATGGCGCGAGCCACGGAGCGGGCCACGTCCTGGGGCGATTTCGTGCGTACTCCGGGAGGGAGGTTGACGGCACTGTTGACGAACATGCCGGCATCCCTGATGAATCCGGGTTCGACCAGGCTGACGCCCACGCCGGTGCCGTCGAGTTCCTGACGCAGGGACAGCCCGAACCCGCGCAGGCCGAACTTCGTGGCGTTGTACATCCGCGTGTTCGGACTGGCCGCCAAGCCGGCCAACGATCCGACGAGAACGATGTGCCCCGGGCGGTCGGACGCCAGTCGGGACGCGGCGAACGCGGTGGCGAGACGAATGGGTGCTCGAAGGTTGACATCGATCGATGCGTCGAGCGAGGAGGTGTCGGCGGCAACGTCGTCGAGGCTGGTCGAATCGCCGATTCCTGCGTTGGCCACCAGGACATCGAGGTCGGCCAACGTTCCGGCGAGCCGGTCGACATCGGCGCGGTCGGTCAGATCCGCCACAACGACCTCGGCCCCGATCTCGTGGGCCAGCTGTTCGAGGCCTGGCTGGTTCCGACCGGACACCAGCAGATGCGCGCCGCGGCGGGCCAGCTCGCGGCTGATGGCCGACCCGAGGCCGCCGGCGGCTCCGGTCACCAAGGTGCGCGCACCGGTCAGCTCCATCTGGATGCTCCTCTGTCGATTTGTCGTGAATGCACGGTGTCGGAGTCTCTCACCATCGTCCGAATCCGACCGCCAGGATCCGTCGAGGGATGGCCTTGGAGACCAGATCGCGCCCGGTGTGCGGGATGGTGAGCGGTTCGGGGTTCGGGTCCGGCTTGGTGGGGGACTCGATGGATCCGACGATCACGTTGAGTCCGGACTCCGGCCCGACATAGGCGAACTCCACGGCCCGCTCGTCGCGGAACTTCGTGATGCGGAGCCCCCCGGTTCCCCGTCCCTTGGCGGGGATCTCGTCGGCGTCGGTGACCTTGGCGGTCAGGCGGTCGGTCACGGTCAGCACCACGGTGTCGTTGCCCACCACCGGTCCCGCTCCCACCACCGTGGAACCATCGGAGAGCTTCATGCCGGCCACCCCGCCGGCTCCACGACCCTGCACCGGGACCGCAGCGCAACTCACTCGGGTGGCCTGAGCGTTGCTCGACACCGCCAGGACATCTGATGTGTCCGGTGCCTCGAACGCGGCGACGACGGAATCGCCGGGCTTCAGCCCGATCACCGGCTTGCCGTTGGCGGTCCCCACGATGTCTGCCGCGCTGACCCGCTTCATGACGCCGGTCGCCGTCACCAGCATGAGCGGCGGTGGCTCGGTTGCGTCGTCGTGTGGGGCGCCGGGTCCGGCCAGCAGCGCAAGGATCAGCTCGCCCTTCTCGGTGGTGAACGCCTCGGCCACCCCGATGCCCCGCGACCTGCCGGTGACCTCCGAGATGGACCCGGCCGGCGCCTGCAGACAACGCCCCCGGTTGGTCACAGCGAAGACCGAGCGCATGGTCGAGACCGTCACGCGAGCAACGAGGACATCATGGCGACCGAACGCCGCCTGCTTCGGGCCCTCCTGTGGTTCCCGCCCGATCAGACCGCTGGCGGTCAAGGCGATCACGCACGGCTCGTCGGTGATCGTGGTGTCCTCGAGCATGGCCTCGAGGCTCACGTCGGTGATCTGGTCGGCCGAGACGATGCGGGTTCGTCGCTCTCGGCCGAACTGCTTGACCAACTGGCCCAGTTCTGACACGACGATCGTTCGCTGACGCTGCTCCGAGCCGAGGATCTTCTCCAGCTCCGCGATGCGAGTCCTGAGCCCGGTGGCCTCCTCCACGAGCTTCAGCTTCTCCAGCGCCGTGAGCCGACGAAGCTGCATGTCCAGGATGTGGGTGGCCTGGATCTCCGACAGCGAGAGCTCGACCATCAGCCGTTCACGGGCCACCCCGGCATCGTCCGAGCTGCGGATGATTCTGACCACGACGTCGATGGCGTCCAGGGCGATCAGGAGGCCGTCGACGATGTGCAGGCGGTCCTGGGCCCGACCGAGCCGATAGGACGTCCGGCGCCGGATGACGTCGAGGCGATGCTCGACGTAGAGGTTGGCCAGGTCCCACAGCCCGACCGTGGTCGGCATGCCGTTGACCAGCACCACGTTGTTGATGGCGAACGACTCCTCGAGCGGCGTCTGGCGATAGAGCTCGGTGAGCATGGCGGCCGGGTTGACACCGGGCTTGGTCTCGATCGTGATGTTGAGGCCTGTCCGGTGGTCCGACAGATTCTTCACGTCCGCGATCCCCACGAGCTTGCCGGCATTGGCCAGCTCCTGCACCTTGGTCACCACCCGTTCGGGACCGACCTGGTACGGAAGCTCGGTGATCACGATCTGGTGCCGCTTGGTCCTCGAGATCTCGGCGATCTCCGCAGTGGCCCGCATGCGAAAGCTGCCGCGTCCTGTGGCGTACGCCTCGGCGATCCCGTCGTCGATGATCGTGCCGCCCGAGGGGAAATCGGGGCCGGGGATCACCGCCATCATCTCGGCGACCGTGGGACGGCCACGACGCTTCGACATGACCAACTTCACCAGTTCGAACACGTCGGTGAGGTTGTGCGACGGCATGTTGGTGGCCATGCCCACTGCGATCCCCGACGTGCCGTTCACCAGGAGGTTCGGGAGCTTGCCGGGCAGGCAGAGGGGCTCAGTGTTCTCGCCGTCGAAGGTGGGGCGGTGGTCGACGGTGTCCTCGTCGATCTCGCCCAGGAGTTCCATGGCGGCCTCCGACAGCCGGCACTCGGTGTACCGGTGCGCAGCAGGCGGATCGTCGAGGCTGCCGAAGTTGCCGTGCGGATCGATCAGGGTGATCTGTCGGGAGAAGTCCTGTCCCATGCGGGTCAATGCGTCGTAGATCGCTCCGTCGCCATGGGGGTGGTACTTGCCCATGGTCTCACCGACCACCCCGGCGCACTTGCGGTGGGGCCGGTCCGGACGCAGGCCCATCTGAGACATGGCGTGCAGGGTGCGGCGCTGAACTGGTTTCAGGCCGTCGCGAACGTCGGGGATGGCGCGGGCGGTGATCACCGAGAGCGAGTAGGCGAGGAACGATTCGCTCATCTCCTGTTGAACGCTGATGTCGATGATCTGGCGGGCGAAACCGCCCGAGCTGTTGAAGAGGTCGCCTTGGCGGGGGGTACGGGCCATGCGGTGACGCTATTGCCACCGTGTGACGTGGCTCGACGATGGCGGAGCACGCCCCGCCGGCGATCGACCGGAGGGATCCAGCCGCTCGGGTGGTACGATTTTCTCCGGAGTGGGGCGAGTGGCGACCAACTCGACGTTCAACGTATCGAAATCGGAGACATTCTCATGACTGACCAGACCAGCTCGACCGAGGTGGATGCGCTCGACGAGATGCGCCAGCGGTACATCACGCTGCTCAAGGCAACGCTGCGGAACGCCATGTACCCGAGCGCCAAGAATCCGACGAAGGCGGACCTGGCCCAGATGTGGGTGTTCAAGCAGCAGCTCCTCATGAAGTTCCGCAACGTCCGGTCCCGTGAGGGTCTGAGCTACAGCCCGACCGACCTGTACTGGACGGTCGAGGGCAACAAGATCCCGTCCCACACGCTGGGTTCGCAGGAGAACGTGGACAACGTGCACTTCTGCACCGAGTCGGTGCTCCGCGACAACGTGCCGGGCGATCTGCTCGAGGCCGGCGTGTTCCGCGGCGGTCAGTCCATCCTCATGAAGGGGATCCTGGAGGCCTGGGGCGACAAAGAGCGCAAGGTGATCCTGTGCGACTCGTTCGAAGGCCTGCCCACGCCCGGACCCGACTCCGACATCGACGACATCATCGCCCACGAGGTGCTCAAGAAGGTCGGCCTGTTCAGCGCCAGCAAAGAGGTCGTGAAGGAGAACTTCCGCAAGTACGGCCTGCTCGACGATCGGGTGGTCTTCGTCGAGGGGTGGTTCAACAAGTCGCTCCCCACCGCACCCATCGACAAGCTGGCCATCATGCGACTCGACGCCGACTACTACGACTCGACCATGGACGCCATGAAGAACCTCTACCCCAAGCTCTCGGTGGGTGGCTGGGTGATCCTGGACGACTACGGCCACCCCATGGGATGCCGGACAGCGGTCACCGAGTTCCGGGCCGAGCACAACATCACCGACCCGATCATCATGGCCGACGCCCACGTCGGCTACTGGCAGCGCACCAGCTGACCGGCGGGGCCGCCAACCGTCTACCCCACGTGGAGCAACTTGTCCGGGTTCAGCTGTGCATGAATCCGGTCGATCAGCCCGTCTGGTGCGAATCCGGCGGTGATCACCATCACCGGACCCTCATCGCTGTCGACCACCAAACCCGGTCCGCCGTTGACTGTCGCCATCTGCACGGTCCAATCCGACCGTATTCGCTTGGAGAGGTTCACCCAGAAACGGGCCACCCGGTCCGGCCCGACGATCGGTCGCCGGGCGGCCCGCCGTTTGGGTCCACCGTCGTCCAACTGGATCACGTCCGGCGACAGGTGGGCCATGACGCCTCCGATGTCGCCCGCGGCCATGGCCGAGAGGAACCCGACGATGACTCCGGCCGCCACGTCGGGCGCCGGGCGGACCGATGTCGTCCGTGCCGCGGCCAGGGTTCGGCGCGCCCGGCTGGCCAACTGGCGGGCGTTGGACGTGCTCTCACCCAGTGTGGTTGCCACCTCGTCAAAGCCGTAACCGAACACATCGTGAAGGAGGAGCGCGGCTCGTTCGTTCGGGCTCAGCTCGTCCAGCAGCACGAGAAAAGCGAACGTCAATGAGTCCGCCAACTCCGCGGACTCGCCCGGCTCGTCGCCGATCATGGGCTCTGGCAACCACGGCCCGACGTACTGCTCGCGTCGATGAACGGACGAGCCGAGCCGATCCAGGCAGAGGCGGGTGATCGTGGTGATCAGGTACGCCTCGGGCTGACGGACATCGGCTGGGTTGATGGCCGCCCAACGCAACCAGGCCTCCTGGCAGACGTCGTCGGCGTCAGCGATCGATCCGGTCATCCGATACGCGACGGCGCGGAGCCGGTGCCGGTGCCGGGCAAAGATCGCCAACTGATCCGAATCGTCAGCTGGTGGTTCGGGTCCAGACGTCATCAGCTCACCTCGAGCCACCGAGCCGTGCCGGGTTCGGCTGCGGACGCAGTGATCGTCGGCGGGTCAGGGAGTTCGCCGCAGCCAGGCCGGCCTGTTGGCCGGACTGGACTGCGGCATCGGCCAACATGCCGGCTGCGGTGATCCAGTCGCCGGCGACGAACAGTCCGGCGGAGTCGGGCACTTCGTGGGTGACCGGCGGGGCCCCGGGGTGGGGCCGATCATGGGCGACGACCAACGAGCGGGACCAGCGGGCCTCGACGACATGGCCCCTCCAGTCAGGCCAGGAACGGTCGAGGGCGTCCTCCAGCGCGGGTCGACGATCGATGCTGGCATCTCCGCCGTACCACATGGCGTGAATGATGTGAGCGCCCTCGGGGGCGAGGCGAGCGGTCGCGGCGTGATCGACGACGTAGGTGGGATCGTTGAGGCCGAGTGATACAGCAGCGCCGCGAGAGGTGGTCGCATCCAAGGCCACGTCGAGACACGACGCAGTGACCGGACGTGCGGCGGCGGCCGCTGCGTTCAGATGACGGCTCGCTCCGCCGATCAACGCTGCGGCGTGAGCTGGACCACCTTGGGCCAGCACCACCGAATCGGCATACCGGGTTGAACTGTTGGTTGCCACCGTGAATCCCCGACCTGGGTCCTCGGCCGTCACAGCGTTGACTCGATGCGCGGTTTCGATGGTGACGCCGCCAGCGCGGGCCAGTCCGACCAGACCATCCACCAGGGATTCCCATCCACCATCGAGATAGCGCACAGATCGGGTCGCCAGACGGAGCTGGGCAAAGGCCGCTCCGGCGTCGAGCTCGTCCAGATCCTCGACGTAGGTGGCCAATCGAACCAGACATGCCACGCGGGATCGAGCGTCAGGTCCGAGATGGGCGAGCGTGTCAGCCACGGACGCTCCGGCGTGGTCTCGGTGCCGGAGTGCCGAGATCAGCGAGCGACCGGCCGAGAACCCGAAGGTCCCTGGCCGACTGGCTGAACGCAACTGGCCGTCGACATCGAAGTGATAGCCGCGGATGTTCGGGGTGTGACCGGCAGGATCGATCCCGAGTTCGGACAGGATGCGGCGGGCTGCTCCCGCTCGGTAGAGGGCGTGCGGTCCCTGGTTGAAGCGGAACTCGCCATGTCTGGTGGTGCGCGCTCGACCTCCGGCGGTGTCACGAGCTTCGTACAGCGTCACCACCGCACCCGCTTGCGCGGCCACGACCGCTGCGGTCAAACCGGCCAGTCCACCGCCGACCACTGTCACCTCTGCGTTGTCATCGATCATGGTCGCCTCCGTTTCGTCCGTCAGAAGAACAGACGAGACAACCGGAAGAAGTGTGACAAGAAATCTGACCGCAAGTGAGTTCGCGGGGGGCCGGTGGTTTCCTGGACGAACTGAGTTCGTGGGGGACCGGCTTGGTGGACCAGCCAGCGACCGGCTGGATCAGGCCCCGAGGACGATCTCGGCGGCGAGTCGCATCTGTTCGGGTGACGACGGGTACATGTTGAGCATGGTCACCGGGCTGTCCTCCCAGGCGGTGAGCCGCTCGCGGATTCGACCGGGAGGACCGACCAGGCTGATCTCATCGGCGAACTCGTCGGGGACGGCGGCAATGGCCTCGTCGCGTCGTCCTTCGAAGAACAGGTCCTGGATCTGGTGCGCCTGCTCCTCGAAGCCCATCCGGGCCATGAGATCGGTGTGGAAGTTCTTGCCCTTGGCCCCCATCCCTCCGATGTAGAAGCCGAGCATCATCTTGACCGGGAGCAGCCCGGCGGCCACGTCGTCGGTCACGCAGATGTTGGCCAGCGCCACGGTCTCGAAGCCGGGTTTGGCCCCGGCGAGTTGCTCTGCGTAGACCTCTTGGCGGAACGGCGAGTAGTAGAGCGGAATCCAACCGTCGGCGATCTCGGTGGTCATGGTGACGTTCTTCGGCCCCTCGGCCCCCAGGTAGATCGGGATGTCTTTCCGCAACGGGTGGGTGATCGACTTGAGGGGCTTGCCCAGTCCCATGGCATCGGGCCCGTGGTACGGATGTTGGTAGAACTCGCCATCGAACTCCAACGGCGCCTCGCGGGCCAGCACTCGGCGGATGATCTCCACGTACTCGCGGGTACGGGCCAACGGCTTGGCGTACGGCCGGCCGTACCACCCCTCGACCACCTGGGGACCTGACACCCCTAGGCCCAGGATGAGGCGGCCGTTCGAGAGGTGGTCGAGCGTGATGGCGTGCATGGCGGTTGCGGTCGGTGTCCGTCCGGCGATCTGCACGACACTGGTCCCCAGCTTGATCCGGCTGGTGTGCCCGGCCAGGTAGGCCAGTGGCGTGAAGGCGTCCGAGCCCCACGCCTCGGCAGTCCAGACCGTGTCGAAGCCGAGGTCCTCGGCCAGCTTGGTCGTTTCGATCAGGTTCGGTGGCGGCAACTGTCCCCAGTAGCCCCAGATCAATCCCAGCTTCATGTCGTTCCCCGTTCGGTGTGTGCTCGTGTGGCCGATTCAGCGACCCTGGAAGTTCGGCGTGCGCTTCTCCTTGAAGGCCCGTGGCCCTTCCTTGGCGTCCTCGGACCCGAAGACGTCCCAGCCGTAGGTGAACTCGTGCTCGAGCGCCTTGGACTGTTCCATGCCGTTGGTCTCGCGCAGCGTCCGCAGGACCGCAGCCACGGCCAGCGGTCCGTTGGCACAGATGACCGATGCGATCTCCAGGGCCTTGGTCAGCGCCTGCCCATCGTCGACCACGTGACCGATGAGACCCAGCTCGAGCGCTCGCTCAGCCGAGATGTGATCGCCGGTCAACAGCAGCTCGGCCGCCACGGTGTACGGGATCTGCCGGGGAATCCGCACGACCGAGCCGCCCATTGGGTAGAGCGACCACCGGACCTCGCTGATCCCGAACTTCGCCGAGTGGCCGGCCACTCGGATCTCGGTGGCGCCCAGCAGCTCGGTGCCTCCGGCGATGGCCGTGCCCTCCACCGCCAGGATGATCGGAACGGACGGCTGGTAGCTGCGCAGCAGCGCTTTCCAATGGAGGTCGGGGTCCTCGGCCATGCGGGCTGCGATGTCGAGGCCGTCGGGTTGTGGCTCGGTCTGGTGTCCGCCCGCCATGTCCTTGAGGTCCGCACCCGAACAGAAGTTTCCGCCGGCGCCGGTGAGGACCAGACAACGGATGTCCGGGTCCCGGTCGGCTTCGAGGAACGCGTCGTACATGCGAACGAGCATCTCGCCGTTGATGGCGTTCATCCGTTCGGGTCGATTCAGGGTGACCACGAGCGTGTGTCCGTGGCGTTCGGTGAGGACTGCAGGCATGGTCAGACGATACTCAGCGAAACAAGAACGCGTTCTAGTTCTGCTCCGTTCAGCCGACGGCACCGTGCACCTTGCACCGAGCCGACGTACCGGTGGGCGTCACCGTGACCGTGACGACCCGGCCGCAGGTCCCGCAGTGCCGGGCGGGCTCGAGCGAGGGCAGGCAGTCGCCGTCGCACCCGCTGTCCCGCCGACCGCAGCCCTTGCAGTAGCGGGGGATGACTCGGCCGATCAGGGCATCGGTCAGTTCGACGATGTTGGTCACCACCATCCCGATCGGCCCGTCGGAGGCCTCGATCCAGCGGCGATTGGCGACGTGGAGGTCATTGTCGGGATCGAACCGGTTCAGCATGACGATGATGGGACCCGCGAACCCGCTTCGGATCGCCGCGGTCGTCAGACGGATGGAGTTGATGGTGCCGAGGCCGGCGTCTGCCACCACGATGACCGCATCCGGCGCCACTGCCGTGATCACGTCCACCCCGTCGGCATCGTGGGTGTGGGGCGAACGTACGCCGCCCGCCTGCTCGATCAGCCCGACGTCGACCGACCGAGCGGGCCACGAGGAGGCGACCTCGGCCAACAGTTCGTTCAACAGGATCCGGTCGCCACCGGTGGCGTCGGCCGCCATGGGAGGCGCCATGGCCACCGAGTATCTGCGGTGCGAAGGGCACACGATCATCGGGTCCTCCCCGGTCGCCGCAGCCAGCTCATCGGCGTCGGTGGTCGGGTCGCCCGGTTCGCCGCTCTGGGCCGGCTTGCGGGCCGCCACCACCAACCCGCGAGCGATCAGGAGCCGGCACAGCTCCGCGCCCACGAATGTCTTGCCCACCTCGGTCCCCGTGCCGGCAACCACGAGCAGAGTTCGAGGTCGTTCAGCCATCGTTGAACCCCAACTCTTCCAGCGCCTCGATGAGCTGGTCGATCTGTTCGGGGGTGTGCACCGCGGACAAGGCGATGCGGAGCCGGCAGGTGCCCGGGGCAACCGTGGGCGGTCTGATGGCCGGGACCAGCAGCCCCCGTCCGAGGAGCGAGTCGGCCACCTCGACCGCCCGTGCCTCGTCGCCGAGGAGTACCGCCACGATGGGGCTGGCGTGCCCCGGTCGCAGGCGCTCCACGTTGGCGCGGAGCCGGGCCACCAGCGCACCGCCCTCTTCGGAGCGGAGCACGGTGAGCGCGGCCAGTGCGGCGGCGCTGTCGCCCGGAGCGTTCGCCGTGGTGAAGATGAAGGAGCGCGCCGTGTTGCGGCACAGAGCGATCATGTCCTCGCTGCCCGCCATGAACCCGCCGACCGACCCGAGCGTCTTGGACAGAGTGCCGATCACCACGGCATCGGGTCCCGGGTCGCCCGCGCCGAGCACGGCGTGAGCTTCGTCGACGACCAACAGGGAGTCGGTCACCTCGCACAAGTGGCGGAGCTCGTCAATCGGTGCCAGGTCACCGTCCATGGAGAACACGGCATCGGTCACCACGACGACCGGGGCACCGCCTGCATCGGCCACCAATTCCCGCACCTGTGAGACGTCACCGTGTCGGTAGACCCGCACGCTGGCTCGGGCCAGCCGGGCGCCATCGATGATGGAGGCGTGGTTCAGCTCGTCCGACAGGATGACGCAGTCGGGTCCGGCCGCGGCGGACAACGCGCCGAGCACCCCGAGGTTCGCCTGATAGCCGGTTCCGAACAACAGCGCGGCCTGGCGGTGTTGCCACTCGGCAATGGCGGACTCCAACCGGTCGTGAACCGGGCGGCCGCCGACGATCAGGCGTGCTGCGCCGCTCCCGGTCCCCGACGACGCGATCTCCTCGCGCGCGGCGGCGATAACTGCGGGATGGTGACTGAGACCCAGGTAGTCGTTGGAGGCAAAGCCGGTCACCGCCTGGCCGGTTGCTTCCACGACCGAGGTGACCGGTC
>Ga0105044_10010826_pt1 | contig 12446 bp, 9 predicted proteins | sample MAT01_FD_78092 | JGI IMG/M metagenome (GOLD analysis project Ga0105044, IMG submission 78092) | Freshwater microbial communities from Lake Fryxell liftoff mats and glacier meltwater in Antarctica - MAT-01 | ecosystem: Environmental > Aquatic > Freshwater > Ice > Liftoff microbial mat | place...
CAAAGATGATGGCTTTTAATACTTCACGAATATCACCCGCGATCGTTGCTGAATCAATACTAGTACGCACGCCTTTGTTCACTAACCAACCATCGAACGGTAACGAAAACGAGCCTTGTAGCGATTGGACTCCAGCATGAAGCGCCGAAAGTTCATCGACCAAAATCACATTTTCTGCTGTTTCTAAACTATAGGTTTCTGTGGATGGTGCGCCTGCAAACAAATGCAAGAAATTGCGGCTCACCCCAACTTTTGCCCCCATGCTAGCATTGCCCGTCGGGGTCGTATTCATTCGTTTTGCGGTCCCGGCACTATGAATGAAACTGGTCAAAATGCCATTGCTAATCAAAGGGGTTCGGCGAGTGGGAGTGCCTTCACCATCAAAGGTTTCAGCGCCGATATTCTCAGGGTGCAAGGCATCGTCGGACAATGAAAGCAATGGAGATGCGATCGTTTCCCCTAAGGATTCAATGGTCGAGAGACTTTGATTGTCTAATATGCTTTGGGCATTGAATAAATTTCCGAATGCACCAACTAAACCGAGAATGGCTTCGGGGGAAAATACAATACGATATTTACCCGTTTGAATTTTCTCATAATTCAAATGACTAATGGTCTTGTCTGCTGCTTCTTTGACGCAAGCATCAATGTCTAACTCGTCTACGCCATATCCAACCCGAAATGCACCTGCACTACGAGGCTTTTTGTCTTCCTGTTCAGTTTTGGTATACAAATAAACCGACGCAACCGCATGGGATTCATGACGAGTTGCACCATTGCTATTGATGTAAAAGCGCTCCAATGCTCGCTCAGCTAGACCATTGTAAGGAATAGCGGTGATGGCAGCATGAGACTCTAGCAATGCTTTTTCAGCACCGACCAGAGTACTTAATAACTTCTCGACGGTCGAAGTTGTTGCCGCAGGAGCCTTGTGAGGAGCGATCGTAGTCGTTGCTTCAGGGCTGAAGTCGGGCACATTTTCAGTTGCTCCAAAGGCACTGGCTTCAAAGGCAGTTCTTAAGGCAAGTTCTAGTCCTACTGGATCAACATCTGTCGTCGAAGTCACACCCACCGTTCCCTCATTCCAGACTCGGACTGTTACGCCCGATCGTTGGGAGGCTTTCATTTGTTGGGGTTCACCAGAATCAACTTGAACACTGGTTTCATCAACGGTTGAGCCGTAAATATCAAATTTTTGAATGCCCAATTTTGTCGCAGCATTCTTAGCATCTTGAGCGATCGTTTGAATTTTAGACATGATGGTTGTTTGGAAAATTACGAATTTGGAATGTATAAAAAATTGCGTTGGTCAACCTAGATTCGATCCCCCTAGCCCCCTTAATAAGGGGGGACAAGATAAACGAGGATCAATTCTTTTAGTTCATCGTCTCCCTTATTTCATAGTCCCCCTTACCAAGGGGGATTTAGGGGGATCGGATCTATCAAAACAACTAACGACCGCCGACCGTAATTGAATCAACTTTTAAATGGGGCTGCCCAACGGTTACATAAACCGAGCCACTGACTGAACCACAGAAGCCCGCTGCTAAGCCCAAATCTTGGGACGACATGGAGATCTTTTGCATCACATCTACCGCTTCACCAATCAATGTTGCGCCTTTCAACGGTTTGGTCAATTTGCCATTCTCAATCAAATAGGCTTCATCAACCGCGAAGTTAAACTCGCCTGTTGCCCCAACGCTTCCGCCGCCCATCTTTTTGCAATAAATGCCCTTATCAATGGACGCAAACAACTCATCGGTTGTGAATTTGCCCGGTGCAATATAAGTATTCCGCATTCGGCTGGCTGCGGCATGAGTGTAGCCTTGACGACGACCGCTTCCGGTGCGAGGATGGCCTGTTCGCATTGAACCTGCCCGATCGCTGATGAAGTTCTTTAGAATGCCATTTTCAATTAACAATGTACGTTGCGCGGGCATTCCTTCGTCATCCATATCAATGGTTCCAAAGGCATCTTTTGTCAATCCTTCATCCCACGCCGTCAGATTTTCATGGGCAATCTTTTGACCTTTCTTATCCATGAATGGTGAGGTTTTGCGTTCAATTTGAGTCGTTTCTAGCAAATGTCCGCAAGCCTCATGGAAAATCACGCCGCCGAATTGGTTGGCCATGACGATCGGATAGTCGCCCGATTCCACGTAGTCCGCATAGAGCATTTTACCCGCCGATTCAGATACCTCTTCCGCATCAAAAGCGTAGTCCCAAGTACGAAGGAATGCTGGATCGCTGGTACTACCAACGCGCTTGTTGATATTCGATCGGTTGCTGCCTTCTTCACAAAGCAAACTATACCCAACTGATTGCGTCAATCGAATATCACGGGCAAATGTTCCATCACTCGCCGCTACCATCATTTCTTGCCAATCTCGGAAATAGGCGGCTTTACGCGATCGGACATGGGTTGCTTTTTTTAATAAGGTGTCATTTGCAGCAAGCAATACATCACTCATTTCCTGCATCGAACTACTATTGTCAAGCCACGATGCTTTGCTGCGTTTAGTAGCGTAATCGCGTAGAATTTCTAAATTAATTTCAGGTACAAACGACATAGCAGATGGAAGCGTTAATCCCATAATACCGAGTGCTTTTTCTAGCGCTGCTTTTAATCCATTGAATGACAGATCATTGGTCGAGACATAGCAATCTGCTTTGCCCAGAAACACGCGCACTCCCGCTCCGGTGGACAGCTTCGGTGCAATGCTAGTAATGGCATCGTCTTCAGCCATGCAGCTAATGTAGTTGACCCGCTCTAAGAAGAACTCAATAAAATCGGCCCCAGCCGCTCGACCTAAGCCCAAAAGTGTGGAGAGTGGTGCTTCCCAACTTTCATCAAAACATCGCGGAGTTGCGCTGTAGGTCAGGTTGGGGATTTCGCGGGTAATCAAAAGAGGGGTTGCTAACATGAAGTGCGCGTTGGTGGGTGATGTGGTTTCGATCGTAAGCCGTTGCTCGTAAGCTATCGTATTGTAACAAAAGGTCAAGGCTTATGAGTACGGTTCCGCGAGTACGGTTTCGCATAAGGGCGATCGGCGGTTATCTCACCCAGGTTTCTCAATATCTTGCATCTATTGAAGGAAAATCTTTATATTGCAGAAATTCTGAATCCATGTGAATCTTGTCCGGTGATGCTTCCTATTCGTAAAATCTATTCGTAAAACCTATGCGTAAAACATTTCCATTACGAGTGGTATTAATTGTTCCATTCATTCTGCAACTGCTCGGTGCTGTTGGCAGTGTGGGCTACTTGTCCTATCGCAATGGTGAGGAGTCGGTGAATGAACTCGCTAACAAACTCATGGATGAAACCGGAAGTCGCGTGATCGACAATTTAAGCAACCATGTTCAAATTCCGGCCCAAGTCAATCAAGCCAAACTGAATGCGATCGCCACTGGAACCCTGAATCCTACTAAAGTCGAGGGTTGGGAAAAATTTCTCTGGTACCAAATCCAAGGCTATCCCTACGTCAACATCAACAGTATCCTTATGGGAAACGGCGACTATCACGCTGCGGAGAAGCTCTCTACCGGACAATTGCAACTGAATGTGTCGGAAGAGTCCACAAATTATACGTTTTATTCCTATGAGAGCAATACCAAGGGCGATCGGACGAAAGTTGTCTATCAGCGTGCGGATTCAAATATTAGTGAACATCCTAGCTATGTGCAAGCTTCAAAGTCAGATAGACCCATTTGGACTGATCCTTACATCTCATATTTAGAACCCACCTTGATATTGAGTCAAATGTATCCAATTCGCAATCAAAGCGGAAAAATTGACGGTATTCTAAGTACATCATTGCGTTTGGATTACTTGGGGAACTATTTAAAGAAGCTTAAAACTAGTCAAACAGGCCAAGTGTTCATTATGGAACGCAGCGGTAAATTATTGGCAACGTCTACGGGCGAACTTCCATTTCTAGTTGATTCAGAAAAACGAGAACTCATTCCTGCGATCGATAGCAAAAATTCGCTCACCCAAGCCACTGTCAAACAGATTCAAACAAAATTCTCACTCGATACTCTCAAAACAGAACAACGGTTTCAATTTGTTGATACTCAAAACCGATCGCAATTTGTCCGAGTACGCCCCTTTACTGATCCTAAAGGACTCGACTGGCTAATTGCGATCGTGGTGCCCGAATCCGATTTCATGGCCCAAATTCAAGCCAATACTCGCAATACTGTTTTGCTGAGTTTTGGCGCATTAGTTTTGGCACTCGGTATCGGTCTTTGGACGGTGCGATGGGTGGTGCGGCCTATTGGTGAACTAAACCGGGCGGCGAAAGCGATCGCGAATGGCGATTGGAACCAAAACAGTCCGTCGATTAACCGATCGGATGAAGTAGGTGAACTGGCTAACTCATTCCAAAGCATGGCCGCCCAACTTCAAAGTTCATTTAGTCGCCTCCAAGACGTTAATCAGACCCTCGAAATTCGGGTTAACGATCGGACCAAAGAACTCTCGGAAACCCTGACTAATCTTCAAACCACCCAGCTTGAATTGGTTCAATCGGAAAAAATGGCCGCCCTCGGTCAATTGGTCGCAGGTGTGGCCCACGAAATCAATACGCCAATTGGGGCCATTCGTGCTGCTAGTGGTAATACATTGCAAGCGATCGATTTGTCCGTTGCCCAACTTCCTGAATTGATGCGGATTTTAGATGAATCAGGCCGATCGCAGTTTTTTCAATTGGTCAATCAAAGTTTGGCTAGTGTTGCGTTGATTAGTACTAAAGCTAAACGCCAAGCTAAACGCAACCTCATGCCTGAACTTGAAACCCTCGGCCTTACAGATCCCCGTCAGGTGGCCGATACCTTGGTAGACATGGGCGTTTACGATAATTTGAATCCCTTTGCTGATTTGCTACAACATTCCCGATCGGCATTCATTTTAGATGTTGCTTACAATCTCGCCCGACTCAAAGGCAATAGCAGCACTATACAAATGGCGGTCGATCGGGTGGCCAAGATAGTTTTTGCATTGAAGAACTATGCCCGTCACGATCATTCTTCATCGATTCAAACAGCCCAAGTCACTGATGGCATTGAAACTGTTCTGATACTCTATCAAAATCAACTGCGTAGCGGTATTGAAGTCAAACTCGACTATGAATCCATACCCATAATCCAATGTTATCCTGACGAACTAAACCAAGTCTGGAATAATTTAATTCACAATGCTATTCAAGCCATGAATGGTCAGGGAATTCTAACAATTGGGACACGATCGTTGGATGCCGATCGGATTCAAGTCGAAGTTATCGACAATGGTAGTGGCATTCTACCAGAGGTAATTCCGCGTATTTTTGAGCCATTTTTCACCACCAAGCCGATCGGAGAAGGCAGCGGACTCGGACTCGATATTGTGCAAAAAATTATCAACAAACATCAAGGCCAGATTAGCGTCACAAGTCAACCCGGACGGACCTGCTTTACGGTAATATTACCTAATGTTTTGACGAAAAATTTAGATAGTGAGATATTAAACTAATAGCTTTTGAGCAGATCTTCAGAGTTGAAGCCAATTTTTGCTCTAATAGCTCCGCAATATTCAACAAAGGAAAATAATTGAAATGACTCAAACCATCATACCAATTTCAACCCAAGGAACTTCACAAAAAACAAGCCGAGCTATTCTTTGTGTCGATGATGAAGATAGCATTCTCGATAGTTTAAAAGAACAACTCAAACGATCGTTCGGGCAGCAATTTGTTTATGAAACCGCCAATAGTGCTGAAGAAGCGCTCGAAGTGATTGATGAACTCGTGGGTGACTCCATTGATGTATTAATCATTCTTTCTGATTGGTTAATGCCGGGGATTCGCGGAGATGAATTGTTGGTCCGAGTACATCAACGCTATCCACGAATTGTTACGATTATGTTGACGGGACAGGTGGATCAAACTGCGATCGATCGTGCCCAAAATGAAGCAAATCTGCATCAATGTCTCCGTAAACCTTGGCGAGAGGAAGATCTGGTCAACACCATTCTTGCTGGATTGTCACAAGTTTAGATTCAGGCCGATATTCGGCAATACTCATAAGTTGTCCATTCATAATTGCCAATACTTCCCTATCACAATCTTAAAGCCCCTGAAAGACTCTCCATGCAAACAACTTCTAGACGTAACTTTGCCATAATTTGTGTAGATGACGAACCCTCAGTATTAGATAGTCTAAAGGAACAATTAAAACGGCAATGTCCGGGATGCGTCATTGAAACTGCTGAAAGTGGTGAAGAAGCCCTCGAAATCTTAAGAGAACTTCAGGCCGACAACTGGCAGGTGGCGTTGGTTATTTCCGATCAAATTATGCCAGGAATGAAAGGCGACGAACTGCTCACAGCCATTCATCAGCAGAATCCCACAGTCTTAAAAATTCTCCTCACAGGCGAAGCGTCTCCCGATGCTGTCTACCGGGCCGTCAACCAAGCTAATCTCTATCGCTACATTGCCAAGCCTTGGGAAGAAGCCGACTTGAACTTGACCGTCACAGAAGCCCTCCGTCGTTATCAGCAAGACATTCAACTCGCATCTCAAAATGAAGAATTACGATCCATCAATGCCAGCCTAGAACAAAAAGTAATCGATCGTACTGCCCAACTTCAGCAAGCCAAAGAAGTAGCCGAATCCGCCAACCATGCCAAGAGTGCCTTTCTCGCCAACATGAGCCACGAACTGCGCACTCCTCTCAGCTCCATCATGGGCTTTAGCGAACTCTTGAGTTATGACAGCAATCTTACCTCTAAACAATCTAATTCATTACGCATTATTAATCAAAGTGGGAATCATTTATTGAGTTTGATTAATGATGTTTTAGAAACGTCCAAAATCGAAGCGGGACGGCATTCCCTTGAACGATCGGACTTTAATTTACGCCACCTATTGAAAGATCTGCACACCATGATGGTGTTAAAAGCCAAAACTAAAAGCCTTCAATTCAATCTCAATATTGCCCCTAACATCCCGGAGTTCATCAGTGCTGACCAGCGAAAGTTACAACAAATTCTAATTAATCTTCTAGGCAATGCCATTAAATTCACCGACTGCGGCCAAGTGAATCTACGAGTCAATACTGTTTGTACTGAAACTATTGCAAATGGCATTCGTTTTGAAGTAGAAGACACGGGCCAAGGCATTGCCGCCCATGAACTCAGCCAAGTCTTTGAAGCCTTTATGCAAACTGCATCGGGCCGCAATGCCCAGGCAGGAACGGGACTCGGGTTGTCCATCAGTCGCCAGCTCAGTTTACTTATGGGCGGTAATTTGACAGTATCGAGTGAATTGGGTGTGGGATCTAATTTTCGATTGACTTTGCCCCTTGAATTACCGCTTCAATTGGCGCTTGAATTGCTAACAGCCATCGATCGGACTTCCAATGTCTCCCCTCGTCGCGTCACCGGACTTGCCCCCAACCAACCGACTCGTCGCATTTTAATTGCCGACGACACTCTGGAAAACCGTGAATTCTTAGCTCAACTTTTGAATGGCTTAGGGTTTGAAATCTGTGAAGTTGGAAATGGACAGGCCGCTATTTTACTCGCTGAGCAGTGGCATCCCCATTTGATCTTGATGGATTTGCAGATGCCAGATATGGATGGTATCACTGCCATACGTTATCTTCGCGACCAAGAAATCCCTGCAATGGATTCGCCCATCGCTGCCCTAAAAATTCTAGCCATTTCCGCGAGTATCTTTGAAGCCGATATCGATCTACTGCAACGATCGGGCTTTGATGGTTTTCTGGGTAAACCGTTCCAAATCGGCACTCTTTTGGAGGCAATTGCGGCTCAATTGGGTGTGACATACACCTATATGGAAGTAGTGGAACCCCAAGTGATTGAGTTATTAGACTTGTCTCAGCAAATTCTAGCGTTGCCAAATGCTTGGCGATCGCAGCTCTATATGGCCGCCGCCGACCTCCATCTCGAATCCTGTATGGCACTAATTGAATCATTAGACGCAAATCAAGAAGCGATCGCCAAAGCCTTGACAGATCTTGTGGATAATTTCCGCTTTGATACATTGATGGAAGTGATGGGAGACGATGTTATTTCCTAATCCAATGGAATTTCTAATTGTTGTCCTAACTCACAGGCATCCGGCTCAGTTTCCAAATCCTCATTTACATCCGGGGTTAGAGTATTTTCCAGCACAAATCTTCGTGCCAACCGATCGTAAACTCCCGCCCCAATGTACATCGGGTATTTGTACATTCGACTGTAGCTCCAAATCAGTTGGCCTTTTTCTAAAATCCGCACTTCATTGAAAAGACTCTTGCACTTAGGCACCAAACTATTGGCTTGGTCCAGGGCATCGGTCCAACGATCGTAATCCTGCGAAAACCCTTTTGTCATGACTCGAAACATCCACCGCTCTCCCCATTTACATGCATCTAGTCTCTAGTGTAAGCCCCGTGTTTGACCCTCAACACTAATTACTTCGACCAAAAATCTAAAAATCTGTTTCCGGGACTGCTTCACAAACGGTAATATAAGAGACGTTATCAGATTTATTTTGGGTGTTACGTGCAAACTGTATCTTCTAGTTCGTCGCGATCGCGTGATCTGCCGTTCTCATTGGTAGATGTCCGTAAAGCGATTCCTGACGTATGTTTTCAGCCTTCAACGGCTCGCTCTTTGGCCTATTGTGCTTGGGATTTTGGTGTGGTCGCCGCTCTTTATGCGATCGCTGCGACGATCGATCAGTGGTGGTTTTATCCGATTTTTTGGTTTGCACAGGGCACGATGTTCTGGGCGCTGTTTGTGGTCGGCCATGACTGTGGCCACGGCTCCTTCTCGAAGCACAAGTGGCTCAATAACCTAGTTGGTCACATTACCCACACCGTGATTCTGGTTCCCTTCCACGGCTGGCGTATCAGTCACCGGACGCACCACTCGAATACGGGCCATGTGGAGAACGATGAAAGCTGGCATCCTATTTCTGAGTCGGAGTATCAGGAAATGGGGTTCTTCGTGCGTCTCATACGCTTCTATGCGCCATTAATCGCGTATCCGGTTTATCTGTTCCAAGGTAAGCGCGGGTCTCACTTCATTCCGAACGAAGGATTGTTCAAACCCTCTGAGTACAAAGATTGTTTGACGAGTACCACTTGGATCGTCGGCTTTTTAGGCTTTTTGGGTTGGTTGACTTATTCCTATGGGTTTGAGTTCTTCTTTAAATTCTACTTCGTGCCCTATTTGGGATTTGTAGTGTGGCTAGATTTGGTGACGTATTTGCACCATACAGAACAGGATATTCCTTGGTATCGTGGAGATGATTGGTATTTCTTGAAAGGTGCATTGTCTACGATCGATCGGGACTACGGCTTTATCAATTGGATTCACCATGACATCGGGACTCATGTGGCGCACCATGTGTTTTCTAATATGCCTCACTATCGTTTGAAGATGGCGACGGAAGCAATTAAGCCGCTATTAGGTGATTACTATCGCAAGTCTGATGTGAATGTTATTTCAGCATTCTTTACCTCGTCTAGTACTTGCTACACGGCTCCTGATGAAGGTTCGCCCGTATATTATGGGTTGCCTAAACAAAAGGAACAATTGAGCTAGATTGATAGTCTGATTTATCCCGTTTCTTTAATTAGAGACGGGATTTTTTATAGGAGTTGATATGTTTGAATCCAGATTATTTGAATACAAGGATTTTGTGGTGCGATCGTGGCAATCGGGCGATCGGGTGTCGGCGGCGGCGGTGATTGAAGGCGTGTTAACGGAATATGGCTTAGGTTGGGAACCACAAGGGGCCGATCGCGATGTTCTGGAGGTTGAGGAATGTTATGGGAATGGAGAATTTTGGGTGGTTGAGTTGAATGGTGTTGTCGTGGGGACGGCGGCATATTATCCGATCGATCGGGCTGAGAATGCCGTGGAGATTCGCAAAATGTATTTACTTCCGATCGCAAGAGGAAAAGGTTTGGGACGTTTTTTGTTGAATGCTTTAGAGGCTGTGATTATTCAAAAAGGGTTTGCAGAAATTTGGATTGAGACGGCTTCGGCGTTGCGGGAGGCGGTGATTTTGTATGAGAAGTCTGGCTATGAAGCAGCAACGGGCGTGGAGACTGAACGGTGCGATCGGGTTTATGTAAAGAGATTGCGTACTTAAATATCAATCGTCTCTAACCTTTCAATTCAATACCTTCAAAGGCTGACAACAAAATCCCCAAAATCATCGGGAGTTCATTAATAAAGTATTCCCGGCGATCGATTTCCAATGTCCGATCGATCAATCGTAAAAATTTCCATTCACTGCCCGTCGTCACACAACCATAAATCGGCTGATGCAGATTCGATCGTAAATTCAATTGCTGCGCTGCGACCATTTCTGCACCACATTGTCCCAATCCCGCTTTAATATTTTCATTTTTCGCCTCCACTAAGGTCAACACGGGCGATCGGACTTCGTAGGAGTCTCGCGTTGCGGTCAAAATATAATCACAATATCCCGTTAAGCCCTGTGCTGCATCAATATTGAATTCTGATCCTGAGAAGAATCCAATTTGAAAATTCAATTTACGTCGCACATCTAGAAGCACAGGTGCAATAATCAATTCCGATCGAGCTTTTTCAGTATTAATTGCAATCGCGAGGGATAGATTTTCGCCTATTGCGATTTGTAAGGACTCACTCGCTGCGATCGGCTGACATTGTGCAAAAAGATTCTCCGGCTCTTCTAAATTCAGGCTAAAACTTTCCCGTAGACGAGACAAACTAAATTCACTGTAAATCATAGAAAAAGCCATAGAAATTTTCCTCACGATCGCTATTATTGTAATGCCAAAGCTATGATCGATTTGGGGTAAACTGAGTTCACCATTGAATTATCCCTATTTTTGTTCTAAATCGTATTGCCTTATTTTCAATTGTACAAGTTCAAATTTTGATTCTAAAATCTTTAGGGAATCACGCCATCTTTTTCGATCGCAGCAAAGGCATCTTGGGGATTCAATCCGAGCCAAGGATCGTTCTTTGGTGTCAGAAAGAGTTCGCTGTAGACTCGTTGATTGAGATTGTCAAAATCTAGATTACCGATCAGCATCCATTGATGAATTTGGGCATGAAGTAAATACTCATTTCGGACCATATCGATCGCCATGCGTCGTTCAAATTGTCTGATGGCATTAGGATTGGGATTTTTAGGATCTAGTTTGGTTTGCATCAGCGCAAGGCTCCGGGCATCAAGTTGTGAGGGGACAAGGGCTGCGAGCTTTTGCCAACTGGCTTCGTCGGTGATGGTTTCGAGTTCGGTTTGATTATGGTTGGCGAGGCGGAGGGCACGGACTAGGGGACGTTCAGGGGCCATTTTAGCCATGGCAATTTGGCCTGCGGTACGAGCGTCGGTACTGGCAACATCAAGGAGTTTGGGCGGTTGGGTGATGCCGATGGTTTTCAGGTTTTTAGCCCATTGGCTTTGGAGTTGAATCAGCCGATCGCGGTGATAGGTTTGCCAATAAGTACTTTGATCAGATTGTTTAGCTGCCGTTTGGAAAGCCCGATCGATTTGATTTAATTGTTCTAAAAAGGCTTGCGGGGTATAGAGTCCAGGAATGGCTTCGATCGGGTTGCCATTGCTATCTAAAACATAATGAATGCTATTGCCTGTGACGGTACGTTCAAGTTTGCGGCCATCGCCAAAATCTAGGGTGAGCTTAGGAACAGGGCGTTCGGAACTCCAATGGAGAATAAACCTATCGCGGAGGGTTTGAGAGATGGCTGCATTGGGGTACAGGGCGACGCGGAAAAATCGACTGTTAGCGCAACTGAGTTCTTCGTTAAGGTTGCCGAGTAGTCTGAGAGAAAGAATGGGTTTGCCTGTGGTTTTGGCGGCGGCTTTGGCTTTTTCGAGATCGGTGTACCAATAGAGCCGACTGGCATGACAATCGCGCTGTTGGCAGAGTTGTTCTAAGGCATTGCGGCGGTCTGGATTAGGGAGACGATCGGTTTGGATTTGATAGGTTTGAATGAAATTGGTGAGTTCTGTTTCGCCGCTTTGTCGAATGGTTTGACGAAGTGCTGTGACTTGTTGCGCTGTGGGGAGGGCAGCTTCGACTGTGGTTTGCAATCCTAGGACGATCGGGAGTAGAGCAAAACGGCTGATGAGTTTGAAGAGCATTAGCTGGTTCCCGACGGTACACTGACTGAATATTATAATAGTATGACCCTAGCATAAGAATGTTCCCAAACTGGAGATCTATTAGTTAGGCTAGCGATCGGCAAAGATAGATCTCAAGACGATCGCCCAAAAAGCCAAACAAAGTCTTAATCCCCGGAATCCCAACCTCTGCCTGCAACAGTCCCCACAAAAACTGCCCAGACGACCTAGACCCATCCGGTGCAACTTCCGCAACCCGATCGACCTTCAACCCCGGCACCGACTTCAACTCCTGCCACAAACCCTGCGTCA
>Ga0105044_10010827_pt1 | contig 12446 bp, 7 predicted proteins | sample MAT01_FD_78092 | JGI IMG/M metagenome (GOLD analysis project Ga0105044, IMG submission 78092) | Freshwater microbial communities from Lake Fryxell liftoff mats and glacier meltwater in Antarctica - MAT-01 | ecosystem: Environmental > Aquatic > Freshwater > Ice > Liftoff microbial mat | place...
AGATCACGATCTGGAACCTGTTCTACAAAGGCACGATCGACGATCGCATCTATCAGCGGCTCTATAGCCGACTCAAGATATTCGAGCATGCGCTCGGTGGGCTGGAAGAAATCCTCGGCAAAGAAGTCCAGAAGCTCACGCTGGGACTGTTGACAGGAAAACTCACACCGGCGCAGGAGGAAGAGGCGATCGAGCGAGCAGCCCAAGTGCTGGAAAACGTACGTCAACAGGAGGAGGTTCTCGAGGAAAATGCTGCACATCTTGTCGCCTACGGCGACTACATATTGAATCAGGTCAAGGCTGCGCGAGAGATGAAGCGGCTTATCAGCGGCAGTGATATTGAAAAATATGTCGTCGACTACGTCCCGCAACAGTTCCCCGGTTCGCGCTTTACGATGGTTGACGCGACCACTAGAGTGTATGAGGTTGAGCTTTCGATTGAGGCGAAGGCGGAGCTCGGGCAGTTCGTGGATCGCAATCGGATGCAACGATTTACCGCACTCCACCGGCCCGCGAGCGGACCGCAACGTTGTCGTTTCGAAAATCGAGTCGCGACGCCCGGTGCGAGACGTGTTGAGCTGCTGGGCCAACTGCACCCGCTGGTCCGATTCGTAGGGGTTCATCTTCGTGAGCGTATTGAGCGTGGTGAGCGGCCATTTTGGCCGGCCGTATCGGCCCGAATCCGGTGCGACGATGTTGGCGTGGATTTGGCCCCCGGTCAGTATGTATTCGCGGTATTTCATTGGTCAATCCAGGCGCTCCAGACTAAAGAGCACCTGCATTATGCTGCGGGGCATTTGGGTGGCGCGGGTGCCGCGCTATCAGACGATGATGCGGAGCGACTAGTTGTGGCAGCGATATCCAACGGTGAAGAATGGGTTGAGGCCAAGGCGGGGTTGGGGATTGATCTGGACAACTCGGCTGAATCGGCTGTCGAGCTCTATGCAGATTGCAACGAACGTTATGACGAATATGTAAAGCGATCAATTGACGAAAATGCCGATCGCGTAGACCTTCAGTTGGCCGCACTGGGCCGGCATTTGGATAACCAAGTCAAGAAACTCGAAGATATTCAACAACGTCTGTTGTTTTCGGGACGTCGCAGCCTCGCCCGGGCCACGCAGGGCAGGATTGCAAGATTGCGTGAGCGTGTCGATATCCGACGGGCACGTATCGAGGTCGGGCGCGAGGTTCGCGCGCGTAGCGACCTGATTTGTGTCGGTATTCTTGAAGTGGTCTGAACCCTGATGCTGGAGGCGACGTGGCAGACTGGAAAGCGGCTCTCAAAAATTTGAAGAAACAGCCGGGCGAATCGCCTGCACCGGCGAATCCGGGGATCGCTGACCTGGGCGCGGCGGTTCAGGCATCTCGAGAGCCGCCATCGGCGCCGCCAGCGCGGTATCTTTGCCTCGGTCTCGATTTTGGCACATCCTCGACCAAGGCCGTCATTCGAGTGTTGCCGTCAGGCCCGGCTTTTGCAATTGCGTTCTGTGGTGGGAATGGTGGAACAAACACATATCTGGCTCCCACGCGCCTTTGGATAGGCAATGACGGCGGCGCGTGCTTGGAAGCGGCCACCGTGGGTGGGTGGGTCGAAGAAATGAAAGTCCGGCTGATGCAAGGCCCTTGGGCTCGCGAGGCGGCGGTTACCGGCATGGACATCAAAGCGCGACCTGCCGATCTTGCGGCGGCATATCTCGGCTTGTTGATTCGGCGCATTCTTGAGTGGAGCAAAACCAATGTGCTCCCGTCGCTGGGTGGCGCCCGCATTGTGTGGTCCTTGAATATGGGTATCCCGGCTCGAGACTTTGATGCGAAGGAGATTTACGAGGCCTTTCTTGCCGTCGCGCGCGCTGGTTGGCATCTTGCAAACACTGATGCTGCGATTGACTTGGGTGGTGCTGCGAAAGCAGTGGACGCCGCGCGAGACTACACCCTTCGGCCCAGCGGCATCGAGATGGACATGATCGGTGTGGTCCCGGAGGTCGCTGCTGGTGTGGCTAGCTACGCGCGCTCCCAACTTAGAAGGGAAGGCGCGCATTTGTTTGTCGACGTCGGTGCAACAACGTTCGATTCGAGCATATTTCTACTGCAGCAATCGGGCGACGGTGAATTGAAATATGTGTTTCTTTCAGCGGATGTCGATAGCGAACTCGGAGCGCTGCGGCTACATCGGCACCGCGCGCGCGAAATCGGACGATTAGCATTGGCCCAATTCGCGGCGGCGGAACCGCTCAAGCCAATACCGACCACTGCGCAAGAATGTATTCCACCGAAGGGGGCTGTAGAAAACGTTGATGCAGAGTTTGCCGAGAGATGCACCATTAAGTTGGGGGCAGTGATTGCCAGAGCAAAGAACAAAGCGCCACCGGAACTTTCCGTTCCGGAGCATGGGCCGCCCGGCAGCATGCAGGTGATCCTGAGCGGTGGTGGGGTTCACTTGCCGCTATACAGGAATGTCATTGAAGAATCGGGCAGGCGTGCGGCACCAGGCGGGCGTCAAGGATTCAGAGTAAAGCCGTTCCAAACCATGCAAGTGCCCAGTCCACAGGACCTACGAGGGCCAGTGATGACACCGGCTGACTGGCAGAGATTGGAGGTTGCTTACGGGCTAAGCTTTCAAATCGACGATATAGGTGACTTCGTGCCGCCTTCGGCGCTTTCGAACCCGCCGCCGCTGCCGCGTCGGGACCCGGGTAGTGAGTTCATTACCAATGACCAGATGTAGGCGCCCTTCGTCAATGAATCTCCTGTCATTTGTACGCGTGTGGCTTGGGCCATGTGGCTGGCACCAGCATCGGAATCTATTGGCGGAGGAGCATAGCGAGGATGGGACGAATGTTGGAGGCGCGAAACATGGGTAGCGGCGCATCCGAAGGGGCAGAGCTTAAGTGGCCTGATATATGGAAATTGTTCGAGCCCGACGAGCAGCATCAGGCGTGCCTCGGCTTTGTCGAGGCGCTCAAGGAGGACTGGGCAGGCGCGACGACTCAACGGTTGCTGCAGCGTTTAGCCAAAGGGACGGGAACCCGGCTTGTATCCATCGAGATCATGGTGCGCACAAAGCCGGATAAGGCAGCCACATTGATTCGAACGCGGGCGCTGGCACTCCTCGACGACAGTGCCTGGGTCAAGCTCTTCGGAACGCACTATCTCAAAACGAAGCCTGCACTGCTGCGCGCGTTTCTGGCGTCGCTTGGGATTGAGCATGACGATGCTGGTGTCGTAGCGTCCGACTTTGGCCCCCCGAGTCCGGAAGTTGTCTCGATCGCGGTTGAGAGCCTATTGCGCACGTATACCGTTCATGAAGTTGCGCGGTACCTGGCTGTGCTGGTCAATCACGCGGATGGCTGGGCTTTCCTGACTGCGGAGCGTGATCGTGTGCTGCAAATGTTCGGGGAAGAGAGGCGGGACGATGAAAAATCCGCCGTCAGCCAAGGCGAGGCGACGTCAGCGTCCTCGATGGAATTTGGCACCCTCGATCGAGTGATAACTGAACAGATCGTCAGAACGGCGATGGAAATAGATGGGTGCCTTGACGCTCATCAGCTGGACGACCTCGTGGATTCGGCGATTCATTTGAACGCGACATGGTATCGCGCCTATTTTCATCTGGGGTTCATGGATGTACTGATAGCAGGCCGGGAGATGAGGTTCGATCATGCCGGAGATAATCAGTTGCGTCGCAATTGGTATCTTGCGGGCGTGATCGCGGCGCTCGTTCGAAGCAACGAGTTGGGCCGGCTGAGCAGTGTTCTGGAGAAACGAACGAGCGATTTGCAAATCGCGTTAGGTGATGCAGGTGGGCCTGGTGCCAGTATTGTCCGAACGGCGTTTCGTTCTATCGTGGATGCTGGCCGAATTTCCGACGTTCTCACAAGTATCCGTGGGCAATTGGGATTCTTGGGCATGCAGTTCGCGTCCGAGGTGCTTTCCATGGCAACCGCATTCATTCGACAAGCGCAGTATGAACGGGCAAAAGTTTTGGTCGATGAGCTGGGACGTCACAAATTGCCGGATGATGGCGATGCTGAGGTGACCGCTTTTCGTCTCGAATTGTCGCGGCGGCGGGCGCAATGCCTTCAGGCTGCCGGCGACTTCGAGGGTGCGGAACGCGAATATCGCGATCTCCTCAAGGCTGGCGAGGATAACAACTCTCCGGATTTGCTTGCCGATCTCGGACTGGTTAAGGGGCGATTCCGTAGCATTGCGGAAGTGCGGCTTCCGGAAGGACCGGAAGCGCGGGTTCAGATGCGTGAGTCGCTCGCCAAAGGCGAGGTGTATTTCAAGCGCGCTGCGGATCGTTTCGGAATTGGTTCACCCAAGGCGGCGTACCCGCTTGCCGCCCTCGAATACCTTCGATGGACATTTTCCGATCAAAGGGAGCGTGAACGGCGCCGGCAAGATGCCGCGGCGCTCGCGAGCAATGCGGTAACGGCAATTCTTGCGTCGGAATCCGGAGCCGTCTATCGCGGCTACGGTGCGCTCGGCCAATCGCAGTTCATGTTGGCCGTTATGCGAATGAACAGCTATGAAGATGTCCAGGGACGAGAGGCGCTGGCGGCCTGGCAGACAATCACCGGGGACGCTGGTCGGTTTCCGGCCGAGGACCTAAGGCTTTTGTTGCAAGGGGCCGATATGTTTGGCCCGGACATCGCCGATCCGATCGCTGAATCGATTTGGGAGTTTCGGAAGGGCGATTCTGCCGAAATCCTGAAAGATGGGCCGTGGATGACGCATTCCACGCGACTTCGTGCGGAGCTGAAGTCCATGGCCCAAAGCGAGTCAACTCCGCGGGCGGAACGAATCCGGCTGTGGATCTCGTTGATTCCCCTGATAGTTCAGGGAGACGATATCCGCGGTGCGGAAGATGGGCTAGGAGAACTGGAGAGGCTTGCCGAAACGGTTGCCGATATCCAACGCGTGCTCGACTTTCTTCGCGCGCGTCCGAACTATGACCCCGCGTGGAGTGAGGTCGAAGCGGGAATGGCACGGGTTTACCTGCTTCGCAGATTGGGGCTCGATGCCGATTGTGCGCAGGAGCTTCGTCGCATGTTCTATCTTGTACGCGACATCCATACAGGCGAGGCGCAACAAATTCTTGAAATTTTCGAGGAATGGCGTCTTGACCGTTCAATCTGCGAGGAGCTGCAGCGTGGATTACCGAAAAGCAAGGAAGAGGAGTTGCCCGGCGTGGAGGAGCGGCTTAGGCGCGGTGAGGCTGTTCGTCTGATATTCATCGGAGGCAACGAAACGCAGGCGCAATATGACGATGCCGTGCGGTCGCAGATTTCAAACGAATGGCCACAGGTGACTGTTCAGTTCGAACATTCAGCGTGGTCATCGAATTGGGGGCGAGACTTGTCGCGTTTGGTCGAGTTGGCCAATGAAGCTGACGCGGTCGTCCTTATGACGATGATGCGAACAACGCTCGGCAGACGAATTCGCGCGGCACTCAGGAAGCCGTGGCTGTCGTGTGCCGCTACTGGGAAAGGTGGCATGTTCATGAGCTTGCAGCGGGCAGCGAGATTGGTGGTTAGCATTCGAGCGGGCAAAACAGCATGAGCTTGAAATTCCGTGGGTATGAATAGGGTTGGAAAGCAGGTTGTGAAGGAACGCCGCGCTCGCATGACAACCACGTTTGGCTACTACGTTGACGAATGAGTTTGGCGCTTGTGACGGCAAAGCGTAAGGGGACGGCAATTGCAAAAGCGCAACGACGAAATCCTCTACTCGGCATCCGACATCGTCAATTTCCTCGAATGTGAGCACCTGACGACGCTTGACCGCATCAACCTCGTAACGCCGCTACCGGCGGCGGCGGACGACGAAGAGGCGGCGCTGATCCAGGCCAAGGGTATCGCACATGAGATGCGTTATGTCGAGACGCTCAAGGGCCGCCATGCGACTTTCGTTGACATCGCGGTCGAGCGCGAAGAACTCGACGAGAAAGTCGCTCGCACCGAGGCCGCCATGCGAGGCGGGGTCGAGATCATTTACCAGGCGGCCTTGCGCGATGGCGCGCTGGTGGGGCACGCCGACTTTCTGCGCCGGGTGCCGCGGCCCTCGAAGCTGGGGGAATGGAGCTACGAAGTGCTGGATACCAAACTGGCGCGTTCGGCGAAGGCCAAGTTCGTGGTCCAGCTGGTCTTCTACTCGGCACTGGTCGCCAGGGTGCAGGGTGTCATGCCGCTGCAGATGCATGTGGTGCTGGGCGACCAGAGCGAAGTGAACTACCGCTGCGCCGACTTTTCACGCTATCTCGGCTTTGTCACTCGCCAGTTCCTCGAGCGGGTTGCCGGCAATCCGCCGCAAACGTATCCGGACCCGTGCGAGCGTTGCGACCTGTGTCGCTGGCGTGATCTGTGCGAGGCCAGGCGCCTCGCGGATGACCACCTGTGCCAGGTTGCCAACATCACCAAAGTGCAGACGCGCAAGCTGCAGCAGGCCGGCGTGACGACTCTCGCGGCATTGGCGGGCCTTCCGGAAGGGCGAAAGATTCCCAAGCTGGCGGCGGAGACGCTCTTCAAGTTGCGCAGTCAGGCTGCCCTGCAGCGGCGTGGCGCCGCAGCAGGAAAACCTCTGCTCGAATTGCTGCCGCCGGATGCAGAAGGGCTGCGCGGGTTCGCGCGGCTGCCGGCGCCGGATACCGACGACCTGTTTTTCGACATGGAAGGCGACCCGTTCGAGGAGGGCGGGCTCGAATACTTGTTCGGGCTGTATTTCATGCAAGGCGGCAAGCCGGTATTCAAGCCGTTCTGGGCCCACAGCCGCGCAGAGGAGCGGCGCACGTTCGAGGCGTTCATGGATTTCGTCACCGGCCGGCTCAAGCAGCATCCGGGTGCGCATGTGTACCACTATGCCCACTACGAGCAAACGGCGTTGAAGAAGCTGATGTCGCTGCACGGCACGCGCGAGGCCGAGGTCGACAACCTGCTGCGCGCCGGCAAGATGATCGATCTTTACAAGGTGGTGCGCGAGGCCATGCGCGTTTCCGAACCGCGCTATTCGCTCAAAAACATCGAGCATTTCTATCTCGCAAAGCGGGACGGGGTGGTGCGAAGCGCCGGCGCGAGCATCGTCCATTACGAGCGCTGGAAGGAAACGGGCGACCCGGTTCTTCTGGACGACATTGCGCGCTACAACCGCGAGGATGTGCGCTCGACGTTCGAGATGCGTGATTGGCTTCTGACCTGCTGTCCGCAGGGCTTGGCGTGGGCCAAGCAGCAAGCCGTCGCCGGGGCAGCGGCGCCCGCGGTCGGCGAGCTGACCGACGCCGAAAAGCGTCTCATCCCGTACCGCGAAAGCCTCATCGACCCGTTGCCGGCAGACCGCACGAATTGGGGGCCGCGCGCGCATCTGCGCGAATTGACCTTCCAACTGCTCGACTTTCACCGAAGGTCCGCGAAGCCGTCGTGGTGGGCGATGTACGCGCGGATGGAAATGGACGATGACGAACTGCACGAGGACTTCGACTGCCTGGGTGGCCTGGTTCTGGACGCCCATCATCCACCGGAGAAAGTCAAAAGATCGGTGCGCTATACCTACACGTTTCCCGAGCAGGAGACCAAGCTCAAGGACGGCGACCCCGCCACCGTGGTGCAAACCGGCGCGTCGGTCCGCGAGCTGACGATCGACCACGATAGGCGCAAGGTCTGTTTCCTTCTGGGTGACAAAAACGAGCCCTTGCCCACGCGCATCAGCTTGGGGCCGGGCAAGCCGATCTCGACGGAAAAGCTCACCGACGCGGCGTTCCGCTTCGCCGACAGCGTGGTTGCCGAAGACAAAGCCTATCCGGCGATCGAGGATTTGCTCGGCCATGCGCGCCCACGCCTGCGCCGGCACCGCGCCGGCGACGTCATCGTGGCGGATGGCCCTGATCCGTTGCCGCGCATCATCGACGCAATTGCGCGGCTGGACAGAAGTTGCGTCTTCGTGCAGGGACCTCCCGGCGCCGGCAAGACCTACACCGGGGCGCGCGTTATAGTCGCGTTGCTGCGCCTTGGCAAGCGCATCGGCGTGTCGTCCAACAGTCACAAGGTGATTCACAACCTTCTAGAGGAGGTTGAGCGCGTATCCAGAGACGAGGGCTTCGTTTTCCGTGGCGTCAAGAAAAGCACAGCGGGCAGCGCGGACACGGAGTTCGACGGCGATTGCATCGCGAGCATGGCCAAAGGTGATGAGGTGGCGATGGCACTTGGCGGCGGGGCAAGCCTGGTGGCGGGCACCTCGTGGATGTTAGTAGACCCAGCGTTCGACCGTCAGCTGGATTACGTATTCGTCGACGAAGCGGGGCAGGTGTCGCTGGCCAATCTGGTGGCCATTGGCACAAGCGCGAAAAACATCGTCCTGCTGGGCGACCAGATGCAGTTGAGCCAGCCGATCCAGGGCGTGCATCCGGGGCGCTCGGGCGAGTCTTCGCTCGAATACCTGCTGGATGGCGCGGCGACGATCGCGCCGGACGCCGGCATATTCCTGGGCACGACATGGCGCATGCATCCGGACGTCTGCCGCTTCATCTCGGAGGCGGTCTACGACGGCCGCCTGCAACCCGAGCCGCGCAACGCAACGCAGACCCTGCTGCTGGGCGCCGACGCACATCCGGCGCTCAAGCCGACCGGCGTCGAGTTCCTGCCGGCCGATCACGACGGCTGCGCCCAGAGCAGCGAGGAAGAGGCGGCCGTGGTCAGCGACCTGGTAGAAAGCCTGCTGCGTCAACGCTACCGAGACAAATTCGGCAAGACCCACGCGCTCGATCTTGACAATATCCTGGTGGTCGCGCCCTACAACCTGCAGGTGAAGCTGCTCAAGAAAACGCTTCCTGCTGGTGCGCGAGTCGGCACCGTCGACAAGTTCCAGGGGCAGGAGGCGGAAGTGGTCCTCATCTCGATGTCCACTTCCAGTGGTGAATACCTGCCGCGCAACATCGAGTTCCTGTTCAGCAAGAACCGGCTCAACGTCGCGATTTCAAGGGCGAAGTGCCTGGCGATTTTCATCGCCAATCCGGCGCTCATGTCGATCCGCTGCGCGACGCCGGAGCAGATGGCGTTGGTGAATTTGATGTGTTGGGTGCGGGAAGCTAACTAACGCGTTTCACGTTTTCTTGCCATATGCAAGCCAAATCACTGTATCTAATTCTGCGAGAGTTTTCGCAGGGTGGTCGGGGTTTTGAATCAGCGCTTGTCGCATTGTATTGGCAATGTCGATATAGCGCGCACCCTCGCTCGCACCACGTACCGCCCTATACTTAACCGTCTTTAGATACATTCTCGTGAGTGCCGAGTTTACCCCGCATTTTAAGGTCACGAAGACAATCGAAATAGCTCGTATCTCTCAGCATTCTGGCGCTCGACGATGAATTTCGCCAGGATACTGGTTTTGGAGCAATGCAAGAGAAATGCGGGGAGGCATTGGCGCATCGCGGTGGCAACAACCAGTTCGGACGGTGGAATGCCGGGACGAATGGTGCGAAGCCAGGAGCCAAACGAGCTCCACACAAGCGCAGGAAAGACCACCGAGAGGTAGTGAAGCAAGCCCTGACAGATGACACCGGCTTGAATGAATACGTGATACGCATGGGTCTTGCGTTTGATGGCGTCGCGGTAGCCCTGTGACTCACGATGCAGATATTGGTTACCATTTCGGCGGCGAAGCGGCTTCATGTCCTGCATCCAGAAATGGTACGCGAAAGAGCCGATCAGACGCACCGCTTCCTTAAAGCTGTGCTCGATCTTGAAGCGCAAGCCATACAGGCCAATGATCTCAATAGCGCTCAAGGAGATGTCCGTGCACATCAACAGGCACGAGCATCGCGTGGGGTGCGTGACCGCTACGAAGCGCACCAGTCGCCCCAGCGGACGCCACAGCAAATCGCAGGTCCGATACTCGATGGTGACATCGTGCTCCCCATACACGGGACTCGGCGCCGACTGTTTGAGCTTGGGGTCGCTCAGCAATGACTTGAGCTTGACCTTGGCGCCGTGCGCCGTGGCGCCGGCGATGAGCGAGTGACGCAGAGTGAGCTGGAGCGGGTTTTGCGCGACGCCGCGCAAGAGCGCTACGACGCTGCGGCACTGGCGGATATTCCGATTGAAAGCTGCTTCGACGAAGCAACGGTCAAGTGGTATCAGACGCAGTTTGTACGGCGCAATCCTGAGCATGCCGAGATCACCGATTCGATCGAATTTTTGCTGAACTGGAATTTTGTCGTTGAGCAGGGTGGCAAAACTCTGCCCACGCGCGCAGGTGTGTTGTTGTTTGGCATTGGCCGTTATGTGCGGCAAGTGTTGCCGCGCCCCGTGCTGGACTACCAGCGCATCGATGCCCGCTTCGATCAATGGTCGGCTGAGCAGCGCTGGCACGATCGTTTTGTGTTTGAAGAGAACATTTTTCAGACTTGGCAGGGTTTGGTGTCGCGCTATATGCGTGTGGCCGAGCATCCGTTTTCCTTGGACCCAGCCACCTTGTGTCGCAACGATGATCCACCGGATTACGTGGCTTTTCGGGAAGCTGCCATCAACTTGCTAATTCACCAGGATTACGGCGACCACGGACGCAAAGCGTCGATCAAGCTGTTCGCTGACCGCACGGTGTTCTGGAACCCCGGCGATGCCTTTGCGACCGAAGCCGAGCTGCTTGACCCGACCGAGAAGGAAGTGCGCAACCCGGCCATCGTGAAGGCTTTTCGCCGCATTGGCTTGTCGGATCAGGCCGGCACAGGGATTCGTGCCATCTTTCGCAACTGGCATGAATTGGGGCGCACGCCACCGCAACTCAAGAACGACAAGGCCCGCAAAGAGTTCGAGTTGGTATTGCTTAACAAGCCTTTGGTAACGCACGCGATGGAGCGTTTCCGTCAAAGCCTCGGCACCCACCTGTCGCCAGAACAAGCCGATGTGTTGGCGTTGGCTTTGGAGCAAGACGAAGGCGCACGGATCAGCCTGACCGATATTCGTGGTCTTGGCATTGCGACCACGTTGCAGGCCAAGCAAGTCGCCCAATATTTGGTGCGCCAGCAATTGCTCGATGCCGTCAGCGATACGCAATTTCAGGTGCGGGAAGCCTTGCGGCTGCGCTTTGTGCAGATGACTGCACAAGTCGGGACTGAGTCAATGAACAAGTTGGGCCCAAGTGGGGGCCAAGTCGGGCCCAAGATGGGACTGAGTGCTGAGCAATGGTCGTGAACTGGCTGCTAGAAGCAGACCGCTCCAGCTTCGCGTGTGCGAACGGTCAGTACCGGTTGCTCGATGGGAACCCGGACGTCACGTGGCATGCCGCGAACTGCGATGCATACCTGAACGGCCTGGTCGGGCTTTGGAAGGGTTCATAGCCGAATCGCCGCCACTGCTTCGCGCGTGGTTCGCGCCTCGCACGCAACGACTGGGCTCAGCTGTTTAAACAACACGGGCAGCAGGCATACGGCAGGTTTCCGAGCAAATTGGTTTCCATGATGCCGCAGGGCATTGGCCCACGGGATTGATGCGCTAAGTACGGGTGAATGGCTGATGCGATCTTCTGTTTTGTCGCGAAATCTAAGGCAGTGCCCTGATCCTCCAACAAGTTATTCCAAGACTTGCGTGGGCCGCCATTGAGGCGCACGTTGAGTCAGGCGGATAGCGCTGCCGCCCCTCCTTCAAGCCGTTAGCGTGGCGCTGATCCGCTCGACGCGTCCGCGTTCGTGTTCTGCTGCGCAACGGGTTCGATGGTCTTGAACATGCCCATCATCACCTGCACGAACCCCGGATACTCGTAGGCTGCCCCGGTGTTGTGGTCGATGATCGCGCCGATGCCGCCGCCGAACAAGATGTTGCCGAACATCGAGCCCTTGGTCGCCGAGACCACGGAAACCCGGCCGTTCTCGTGCCCAGTCTTCTGGCAGGTTACGTTGAGATTGTCGTTTGATCGTGTGATCGTGGTTGAACCGGGCGTGTTGATGAACCACTTGCCTTTGTTGTTGGACATCTCGCAAGTCGCGCCGGCGAGCTCCTTCGCATCCCGATCCATGGTCTGAATGGTGAAATTTTGCATAGTCGTGCCGGTGATGGAGGCGCATCCGCCGAAAAGTGCGGTGGCGACGAGGAGGAGCGTGATAGCCGATTTATGCATTGAAGTTCCTTCCGGGGCGGTATTGCAGGTTGGATGAGGCGCCCCATCGCAACAAAACGGCATTTTCGATAGGCGCCGGACCAGTGTCAGCCGGCGCAGGCGCGCCAGATGAGCCAGTGCGCTGAAGCTGTCGGGCTTGGCTGGTAGGATGCCAGCCGATTCCACGCACTCCTGTCTGTCACACGCGAGTCGTTTCGCCTCTCTGGAAATCTCGATTGCCTTTTCTCCCCGAAACCCGCCTGATCGTCGATCAGGTTGAACAAATCACCGAGCGGCCGATCCGCTTTGCCGAAGATGCGGCGCTGCCGGTCATGGCCAACCTGCGGATTGCGCGAAATGGC
>Ga0105044_10010828_pt1 | contig 12445 bp, 10 predicted proteins | sample MAT01_FD_78092 | JGI IMG/M metagenome (GOLD analysis project Ga0105044, IMG submission 78092) | Freshwater microbial communities from Lake Fryxell liftoff mats and glacier meltwater in Antarctica - MAT-01 | ecosystem: Environmental > Aquatic > Freshwater > Ice > Liftoff microbial mat | place...
ACCGTAGGCCGTACAACCCGTGAACGTGGTAACCGCCGATACACTGTTGATGGTGAGGATCATGCCGCGCTTGCGCTCGAGCATTAACGGAAGCACGCTCTTGATGCACAAGAACGGACCTCGCAAATTCACTGCCATCGTTTCGTCAAACGAACGAGTCGAGAGCGTTGCAAGGTCTGCAAAGATTCCAACGCCGGCATTGTTGACGAGCACATCTACCGGACCATGTTGGGCCACCATGTGTGCATGCGCCGCGGCTACAGAGGCCGGATGCGTTACGTCGCATTCTGCGCGCGACGTTGCACTGATGATGACGTTCTCTTGCTCGCGGCCCATCTCTGCAATGGCCTTGCCAATGCCGCGCGAAGCACCAGTAATCCAAACATGAAGCGGCTTATGCATGTGTGCGCGCAAAAATCTGTTGCAACTGTTGTTCCTGTTCTTCGCTCATCGTCACACCACGCCTGAGCATCACCGCACGCGCAACTTCAACAGCCTTCGGAAGCTGATACACCGCTACACCTCTGTCTGTAAGCCACGTAAAGGAGGGAAGCGAGGTAGCAGGGAAGCCGCTCGTGGCCACATTGCAACACACGCCGATTACCGTGCCGGTAGAAAGTGTGGTGCCAATGGCCGTCTTTGTATGGTCGCCCATCAGCGTTCCAAGAAACAGACGTCCGGTGTCGGCGGAGCCGTTGTCAAGTGTTGCACGAACAGAGCCATAGGTGTTCTTGAGGTCGGACGTTGTGGTGCCGGCTCCAAGGTTGCACCATTCGCCAATGTAGCTGTGCCCCACATATCCACCGTGTTGCTTGTTGCTATAGCCGTGGATGACGCTGCATTCGATCTCGCCACCAACCTTGCATACGGGACCAATCACCACTTCTCCGCGAAGTACAGCAAACGAGCGCACGATAGATCCTTTACCAATGGCAACGGGGCCGTTGATCACCACAAAAGGTTCGATCACCACATGGTGATCAATCACAATGGGTCCGCGAGACGCATCAAGCACCACGCTCGCATGCACACTTGCCGTTGTAGCAACAACAACACCCGGCGAGACAGTCGTGAAGTCTGCTCGCACGGCAGCGTCTGCTGCATCCGTTGCAATGTCGGCCGCAAGCGCATCGAACACATCCCACAGATGTTCTATCGTCCGTGCCGCCTTGCCGCCTTCCATACGTTCTCGTATGGTGAGAAGTCCGGTGCGGACGTCTACTGCATCGTGCGTTAGAATAAACGGATAGAGGTTTACACTCACGCGAGTTGCTCCAGTGCATGTACAAGCGAGGCTTTGATAAAGGAGATGAACAGGGGATGTCCGGTTACCGCTCTGCTCTTCAATTCCGGATGGAACTGCACACCAACAAACCACCGATGCTTTGGCAGTTCGATGATCTCTACCAGCTTGCCATCTGGTGATGTGCCGCTGAGAACCATGCCATGTTGTTCGAGGACGTCACGGAAGTCGTTGTTCAATTCATAGCGGTGACGATGTCGTTCACTAATGTGCTCGCTCTTATACGCAGCATAGGCCTTCGAGCGTTTGCTGATCGTACATGGATAGGCGCCCAGACGCATCGTTCCACCTTTATCGGTGATCTTCTTTTGATCCGGCATCATGTCGATCACACTGAACTTGTTCTTCTTGAACTCTGCAGAATTCGCCTCAGGAATGTTGCAAACGTTGCGCGCGAATTCGATCACACTGCATTGCATTCCCAAGCAGATGCCGAAGAACGGAATGTTGTGCTCGCGAACGTAGCGGATGGCGCTGAGTTTTCCTTCGATGCCGCGACTTCCAAAGCCAGGCGCAACAAGAATGCCATTCATGTTTTTCAGCGTTTCTGCAGCATTGGCATCTGTGAGATACTCACTGTCGATCCAATGCACCTGTACCTTCGTGTTATTGATGGCACCGGCATGAATGAAGGCCTCGGTAATGCTCTTGTAGGCGTCTTGCAGTTTCACGTATTTGCCCACCAGGGCAATGTTCACGTGATGTTTGGGCGCTTTGATACGATGCGTGAAGCGCGACCACGTATCGAGGTTCAAGGTGCTGCGTTTTAAGTGCAGCTTTTTGGCAATGATGCTATCCAGACCATGCTTGGCAAAAAGTTGCGGCACCTCGTAGATTGTATCGGCGTCGAGCGCCTCGATCACAGACTGTTCTTCGACGTTGCAGAACAGCGCGATCTTTGCGCGAATGTCTTTCGGGAGTTTCGTCTCACTTCTACACAAAAGAATGTCGGGCATGATTCCGAATTCCATCAAGGCCTTCACGCTATGCTGCGTTGGTTTTGTTTTGAGTTCGCCCGCAGAGCGTATGTAGGGCACGTACGTCAGGTGGATGTTCAGTGCATTCGTCCTGCCAACTTCGAGTGTAAGCTGCCGTGATGCCTCGAGGAAGGGGAGCGACTCTATGTCGCCAACCGTTCCACCGATCTCAATGATGATCACGTCGAACTTTCCGTCGAACGTGCGCATGCGCTTTTTGATCTCGTCGGTGATATGAGGAATCACCTGCACGGTCTTGCCCAGGTATTCGCCGCGGCGTTCACGCGTGATCACGTCGAAATACACCTGTCCGGCCGTAGCATTGGTCTGTCTGCTCATGCTTACGTCTAGATAGCGTTCGTAGTGCCCAAGGTCGAGATCTGTTTCGGCACCGTCGTCGGTCACGAAAACCTCGCCGTGCTGCAAGGGATTCATAGTCCCGGGGTCGACGTTGATGTATGGATCGAACTTCATCACCGTAACGGTGAAGCCTCGCTGTTTGAGGAGAAGTCCAATGGATGCTGAGGCGATTCCTTTGCCGAGACTCGACAGGACGCCGCCAGTAATGAAGATGAATTTTGACGATTTCGGCACGTTATTCCCCGTGTGACAACAACACGGGCTCAAACATACGTAAGTTTGCAGATGCTTCGCCTTCTCCTTGCCTTTACCGCTACGGCACTCGTTCTTAGCGCGTGCTCGTCGAACGACAAACCGTCGGCCGACGCACGAACACTCCATTTTTGGCACTTTTATTCCGAGCCCGGACAGAAGGCCGCCCTCAAGACCCTGATTGCCGATTTTGAGAAATCGCACTCCTGCACGGTCGAACTCACGGAACTCTCGTGGAACGACGGAAAGCAGAAGTTGCAAGCGGCCTTCAACTCCGGCACACCGCCCGACGTGGTAGAACTTGGCAGCGATTGGATTGCCCAATTCTCAAGTGCCGGCGTCTTAATGCAGCTTCCGTCCGATAGCGCAGGCATCGGTCGGTTCGTTCCCTACAGCGTCGCGCCGGGGCAGTGGAACAACCGCGTCTACGCCTATCCCTGGACGCTGGACACGCGCGTTCTCTATGCGAACACAGACATTCTCGCGCAGTGCGGCGTCAAGCTCCCGATCTCTACCATGGATGAACTCTTAGCCGCATGTCGGAAGGTGCAAGACAAAGGGCGGCAAGGATTCGCGGCCAATGGAGCAGACGCGCATCGGTTGTACAAAAAGATCCTGCCGTTTATTTGGACGCTGGGTGGAGACGTTGTGGATGCCCACGGAAATTCAACACTCGATGCACCTGCCGTGCAACGAGCGATCACGATGTATGCAGATCTCGCTCGTACCGGATTTGTCGAAACACAACGTCAACTCGATGCATCGTTCATTCAGGGCAAGGTTGCGTTCTGGATAAGCGGACAGTGGATCTTGAAAAAGCTTCGCAACAATCCATCAGTGCACTATCAAACCATGCTCATGCCCGGCGTAAACGGTCAGCCCGGCATCAGTTTTGCCGGTGGTGAATACCTAGCTGTTCCAAATGGTTCTGCACAGAAGCAACTGGCTCGCGACTTTGTGCGCTGGATGACAGATGGAACCAATGCAATCCGATTCTGCGCAAAAGTAGATGAGGCCGGCTTCCCCGCAGATGCAACGTATTTCAGTAATGCGACGCTCACGGCGGATGCAGACCGTGCCATGTTCTCCCAACAACTCAACCACGCGCGCATGACGCCTGTGCACCCACAATGGCTGGAGATCGAAGCAGAGTTGGAACGGATCGTCGAAGAGAAACTTCTAGAAAGTGACAAGTAACACGTGGCGAGTGAGAAGTTGCACGCAGAGCGGATCGTGATTGGAAAAACGGCTTTGACTGTTTTCCAGATCGTGTGCATCATCCTTGCCACCTTCTGCCTACCTGCGTCTATCCTACGGTCTCAAACCATTACAGGGATCATCACCGATTCCGCAACGTCGGAGCCTCTTCGGTTCGTTACCGTGCATGCAGTTGGAACCAAGAAGACCACCATCACCACCAAGGACGGTCGGTTTCTTCTGAAGCTTACCGGATATCAAGACAGTGTTACTCTACGTTGTTCGTTGGTGGGGTATTCGCCGTCAACTCTTCGCTTCTCTGCCACAGACACGGCCATTGCTGTTGCCCTGGTGGAGCAACCGTTTCGTTCTGCAGAAGTAGTGGTAACCGCAGAAGATCCGGCAGTAAAAATCATGCGGCGGGTGTTAGCCCGCAAGAAAAAACAAAACGACACGCTCGAGCGATACACCTACATGCTGTACTCGAAGCTTACCGTGGTTACAGACACGACAACGGCCAGCAGAAGTTCGGGCAGGGGAGACTCGACGGTGTTCTCCATTCTCGAAACGTTTTCGAAGGGTTATGTACGTCGGCCCGACGTATTCTATAACGAGATCATCCAACGCAGACAGACATTGAACATTCCGGCCCAAGCGAACTTCGTGTCGTTCGGGACAAACATAAATGTGTACGACGATGTGATCTCGATTCTCGGAGAAGAGATCCAAACGCCCTTTCATCCGAATGCCCTTGACTATTACGACGTGGCGCTAAAAAGCAGTGAAGAAGACGATATTGTGCGCATCGATGTACGACCGCGTGGTCTGGCACGAAAAACATTCATCGGTACCATCTACATCGACCAACGCACGGATGCACCTGTAGAGGTGCGCCTTGTTCCCAACAAAAACGTCATCATTCCATTTGATGCAACGCTCAATTACCGACAAACCTTTGCCATAGACGACGGTGCCGTTGTCCCTCAGGCGCTCTCGCTTACGAGTTCGGTTCAGGTAGATATTCTGTATGTGATCTCGCCTCGACTCGACATCTCTGTTGAAACATTTTGCTACGACTACAACATCAATGCATCGTTTTCGGACGCGGTGTTTGATCAGCGTCGTGTGGAGCTCTCGGAACAGGCCTACCATGACGATTCAGCGTATTGGAAGGCCAACGAGAAAATGCCGCTGCGGCAAGATGAACTCGAAGCCTATGAGGAGATTCGCAAGACCATCGAGAGTCCAGACTCTGTAGCCACTATATCTTTTGTCGACCAATACATCGGGCCCATCACACGCACACTTTCCATGCTTGCGCGTAAACCGTTCACCGGCATTGACGACATCGTTCGGTACAACCGAGTGCACGGTTTATTTCTCGGGCTAGGACTCCGTCACCGGCCAGACACTACTGTAGAAATTCATGGAACAGCAGGGTATGGATTCACAGACCAACGCATGTATGGAAGTCTGGGCGGGACCTATTTCTTTGGTCTGAATCAAGTGTGGGGCTTGGATGCATCGGCGTTCTCTGCTCTCAGGCGCGTAGACAATCCGTATGATGTGCGCACTGGGCTTATCACACTCGTAACGGCGTTGGTGGGCAACGACTATGGAGACTACTACTATGCCAATGGCTGGGAGGTAGGGATCAAGGTGGGCACGGGACAACTTCGATTAGTTCTGAACGACGAGTGGGAACGCCCCACCACGCTTCGGCTCTTTGTGAGGTCGGAACAGCAACACAGCGCCGTCTTTCACAACACCTGGTCACTCTTCTCGCCCGAGCTCCCACGCAGAGATCTTCCACCCATTGTGGCGGGTCAGATGAGGTCTATGGGCTTCGACGTGAACGTCCAATACAACCCGTGGCGCATGGTGTCGAGATCCGGTTTCCGGATAAGCACAGAACTCTCCGATCCGCAGATCCTGTCGAGCGACTTTACTTTCTTCAGAGTGCAGGCAGCCATGTCGCTGCGCGTTCGCACCCTACCCCTCTGGGTGCTCGATTTTACAGCATCCGGCGGATTTACAACGGGCAATGTGCCGCCACAAAAATACTTCTCGCTTGAATCCAGCGTGAGCGGCCTTGCCGCACAAGGTTCCTTTCGCGGAACAGGCGTGAAGGAATTTTATGGAGATGAGTTTGGTGCGCTATCTATATCGCACAACTTTGGTGAGATTATTCCGGGTCTGCTGCGCATCCCAGACATCGCATCGTTTGGCATTGAATTCATCCTCACCGGCTCGCTCGGTTGGTCTGCGTTCCGCATGCCTCCCACGAACGGCTATCCGTATCACACCACGCAGCAAACACGCGAGCGAGTATACTATGAGCTTGGGTTCGGTATCAATCGGATTCTACTGTTTTTACGCCTAGATATTACGGCGCGTTTATCACAACGCATACATCCACAGTTTTTCCTTACGATAGCCTTGGCAACCTTCTAGGGAACATGCCCATCAGGAAAATAGTAGCTTCTCACTTCTCAAGCGACGTTATCCAACGGGCCATAAACTCTTGTAAAATATCAGGTTACGACCCCTCAGACTGTTTTGTGATCGCCGATTGTCCGGCAAACAACTTGTTATCTGGGCATTCTTCAATACAGTTGCAACTACAAACACGGGAGATATTCGTCGTGATCAATTCGTGGAAAGCACATGCAGCATCCCTTGCCGCCTTCCTGCTTCCATGCATGCCACAGGCTATGGATACGTGTCGCGCATGTGCAAAGGCAACTACGTGGTACCGTTGTTAACCGCCGGGTACGACATGCTGCATCTCGAAGCGCGCTACAACCACGAAGATTTTCACACCGTCTCCCTGTGGCGCAGCCACTGTTCTGCCGTGGCGTTCCGTGGGCGATATGTCGCAGCGGACGCGCGTTATCGAAACCAACAACAACTTCGTAGCCGTTGCCTTCATCGGCTACGTAGGCATGAACTCTGAAATCCATCTGCACGTTCTCGAGCCCGGCGATGCACCCCAATCGGTACCGGGTACTGTTGCTGGATGTACAGCTCTGAACACGTTACGCGGGCAGCGTTACTCGACAATAATTCTCTTCGACAGCATCTCTGCTCTGTCCGTCTGCACCTTTACCACGTACATGCCGGGGGCCATGCCGGTAACGGGGATGGAGACGTCGCGCAGACCCGACATAAAGCGTTGCGAGCGCACCACATCGGCAACGGTTGTGCCCGATAGGTCTACCACCACCACACTCACCAGTCGGTCTTCTGCGAGTGCAAACGACAGTGTGGTCTCGCCATTCGCAGCCGGATTCGGATACAACGCGGCACCGCTCAGTGCGCCATTGGACGGACGTGTGAGTTCTTGGATGCCGGCCTTGATGTTGTGGCACTTGTTCGAGAGAACCATCGTACGAATGCGGGGAGACTGTTTACGTGCCCTCTTCACAGCCGTGTTGCACAGTCTCACGTTGCGCTTCATCGAATCGAACTTCACGTGCAATGTCTTCATGTAGTTCGACATTTTCTGCAGCATCACATTCGTCGAGTCCATCACGATACGAATCTTCCGATCGATCATCTTCATGTCTGGCATGTCCGGCATGTCTGGCATGTCTGGCACCAGCATCTCTTGCACCTTGTCGGTTCGTGTGCCATCGGTATGATTCTTCTGCGTGCGAATGCGCATTTGTCCGTCGCGCACCTGCACGTCTACATTCACATCCAGCAGGCCTTCCATTTCGCGTTCCAGCGAGTCGGGCAGTGCTTGCAAGAATTCTTGTGTGGGTTCAAACCACATGATCACTTTTTGCAAGCCCGAGCCAGACTCCACGGGAATCAGTCGGTTCACGTCGGCATCGGCGTTACCGCGCTGCAGGAATCTGCCGCGGCCTGCCGCATCCGTCACCATCATCGGCAGGGGAGCATCGTCTAGCGGCACAATGGCACGTTGCGTAACGCCATCCGTCACCACGGTGATATGCATTGTGTTGTTGTTGCGGCTCAGGTCTATTTGGTCTGCGTTTTCGATAGCCAATCCGGCAATCGTTAGCAGATACTCCAACCCCACATCCCCCATGCTCAGTCTGCTCCGGCTTGCATCTACCAACGTCTCTGCGCGCGTCTGCACAGGGGGCGGCGTAAGTGTATCCAACGGTAGGTAAGAGTGTGGCACTATCATGGCCATCTCTGGCTGTACGGGTAGGGGAGAGGGTGTTGTGGGTGACTGAAGAATCACCAGGGTAGCGGCAAAGGCAGCTAGGGCAGTGGCAGCTGCAACAAGAATCGACGTCATGGCATGGCCTCCAAAAAATGAAGATCCCGGAACCGGTGCAAGGCGGACGAGCTCAGCCATGTCCTGCGCCAACAACGGCGACACTTCTAAGCGGGCGGCCTCGATTAATTCGCGCAGTGGCTTGGGGGATCGGTTCATGGCAGTACAACTGGAGAGTTTGAAACAAGTTCTGTCACATCGTGCTGCACATCCAATGCGGCCTCGGCCGGGGGCATTGCATCGGTAAGCAAGCGGACCAGGGCGGCGCGACCACGTCGGATACGTGTCTTCACGCCCGACAGGGTTCCACCCTGGATTCTGCGAATCTCTTCATACGGCATATCGAGCACATCGGCCAGCACCACGGCCTCTCGTTGGGCGGCGGGCAGGCGTGCCAGTGCATCGCGTAGCAGGGCAGCATCCGTCTGTTCGTCTGGCAGCGGATCGGAATGTGCTTGGTTCAGGACGGCCTCTTCGTTGTACTCACCAAACAGCCTACGGCGCCAGCGGTAACGTTTCACCACGCGGTGTGCAATGGTGAGCAAGAACGACGCAAAGGCCGCCTCGTCTCGGAGTCGGGGGAAGGCCTCGTAGGCCTGCAACACAGACTCACTCATCAGGTCTTCCGCCACATGCCTATCCCACACCATACTCCGTACGAAACGCCACAAGGCATCTCGTTGCAAATCGAGCAGGCTCAGAAACAGGTTGGCGTTATCAGGTGTTGTGCGCACGAAGGGATAGGTGACGCATCACAGAGGAAAAGTTGCGCAATCACTCCACATCAATTTTGGCCACCACATTCAACAGCGCTTCGTAGATAACATCGTACGGAATAAACTCATTCGTTTCCGCCGGCATCGGATCGTTTGCTGTTGCATGAAGTTCAGCCAACGCCTTCGTGTTATCGCGGCGCATCAGCTGTGCATTAAAACCAAGGCGGGGGAACGAACTCAACAACCGCAAGAACGCTCGTGTCCGGTTAAAGTCCTTCTCCTTCAAATACCGCGTGGTATACACACGCAAATACTCAATGCGCTTCTCCGCCAAATCGTAATTCCCCTCTGCAATCAGAAACGCTGCATGCAGAATCAGGATGTGCACATTATAGATCTTCTTCTCTTTGGCAAACTCCGGCACAGAATTCAGGAAGGTGGAAAGGCGGAACGCAATCTTCCTCTTCTCGTCCGACTTCTCCTTGAGCTCCAACATCTCTGCCAAATTCAAATACGCATTATACAAGAACCACCGCTCCTTGGTGATCTCGTTCTGCTGCGGAAACCGCTTGTGCGAAGTGGCGATTGAACTGTAACGCTCCGCCAAAACGTATTCGCCACAAAGTAGAGCAGAAGCACAAGAGACATCAAGTGCGACATACCAATTGTGACCTGCTTCAATGAAACAATAGATACATTGCTCCGCCATGACTAGCGATTCTCTGTACTGTCGAATGTATAGACTACTCAACATTCGTTTGATAGTAAATTCACCAACTCGGGCTTTCTGAGACAGATGTGGATGACTCAATAGGTATTTCAACGCCTCATCGCACTGTTGAATGGATTCCTCGTATTTACTTTCTAGTTCAGCTTTTAACAAGGCTATTCGATGGTAACCGAGTATAAGTGTGTGCGTTCCGTGAACTTTCACAAGCGCATGCATCTCAGTTATCGCTTCGCTCGCCAACTCTATTAGTTTTGAGCGCTTTAGACGCGTTTGTTCTGCCGTCATTATTATAATATCAAGAAGTTCACCACTCCTATACTCAGCTTCAAGAATTCTTAAATAACGACGCAACTCTTCATTGTGCGCCATAAATCTTCTACGTTCACCCATAATGCCTGCCGTTTCTCTTAACAAAGCGGTTAATGCCAGGCAGATATCGGTGAATTGGTAACGGGTCGCAATTGCGATTGTTCGTTCAGCCAAATGCGTTGCGGCTTTTCGCGACGCGAACCTCAATAGCGTTTGACTGCAGATTAGATTACGGGTGCATTTATAATAGTAACTCAAATACTCAGAATGCTCGGGTTGTTTAATCTGCAGGAATAGAAGCGAATGTAGCAGCCGATCGGATGCCCTTGATTTTAGCGTTCGAAATCTTTGATCAGATTTATTCGTGCCATAAAGAACTTCTGCTGCTTCGTCATCGCTGTGAAACAAATTGCTCTCTAGACCCCGTATGAATCTTGATGAAAGCTGATCATCAGTAGCATCGTAAAGCTCAGGTAAGGTCTTCCTTGGATCCGACTTCGATGTAACAACACGAATAATTTCTTTAAGAAACTCCATTCTGATAAACCTTTCAAGTACAATCAGTTGGGCATTACGACACGTTCTGAAAAACTTCGCGTGGTAAATCAAAGGAACAGGCCGTTCAGTGTACTAATGTAACAAAACTGGCTAACATGTAATGAAACACCTCCTCAACTAGTTGATCTTTGTACTTGAAAATCATGCAAGTAGTTGACTGGTATGCAGTTATGCACCGTGCCGGTATCAAACACGAGTATTTTTTGCTCTTGCGACGCTACTTTGTCAGCCACGATTCCTGAAGTAGTTCCAAAAGAATGATATTGCGGAAACTTTAGTCAAAGTGATCCCGCGATATTTTCGAATCGAAGAATGATCCAAGCAATTTTTCCGCCCAAATTTTAGATTTTCTTTTTCATTTTATTTCAAGGTGTTTCGATGGATATCCTCCTCGCCATGCTCGTTTACTTTGGTCTTTCAACGAGCCCAAACATGACGTCATATGACATGCAATATGCGCTTGCGACTAATGCAACTGCATCACCTTATTACATTCAGTATGTGGACAGCCAGCCTGACCCATCACTCTACTTCCGTGTCTTTGATCGTAGAGAAGACTAAGCTCTGCCCTACAATGCAAAGGTTGACTGATTTGCTAACCCAAAACAGAAGCAGGGAATTGACTTTGAAAAGCGTACAGGCGCCTCCGTACAGTATTGACGTCGGAGAATAGACCTAAGGTTCGATCCAACTCCACTGAAGACAACAGACTCACTAATCCCAACAAGCTCAAGGACTTAGACATGAAAAGCACACGCACACTTCCGTACATCATCGACCGTGGCGAAGAGAACTGATCAGTTTGATCAACTCTTGCAGACTTCTGACTTTCCCCAACAACTTCAAAACCAACTTCTACAATAGGTATCAACATGGACATCCTCCTCGCAATGCTCGTTTACTTCGGCCTTTCTACGAGTCCAAGCATGACAACAACAGACATGCAAAATGCTCTTATGTCTGACCCAACTGCGGCAACCTACTACCAGATGCTTCGGACAGATCCGACATTCGATCCTTCTATCTTGATCCGTACGATCGATCGTACAGAAGACTGAGCCCACGTTCAGCCTTATTCATTTTCCAACACTTCATTCGAGTAAAACCATGAAAAACACACGCACACTTCCATACATCATTGACCGCGGCGAAGAGAACTAAGGTTCTTCCGCTTTGCATCATCGATAATTTCATAAACTCAACTGCAACAAGGACTTAGCCATGAAAAGCACACGCACAATTCCGTACATCATCGACCGTGGCGAAGAGAACTGATCAGTTTGATCAACTCTTGCAGACTTCTGACTTTCCCCAACGACTTTAAAACCAACTTCAACAAAAGGTATCAACATGGACATCCTCCTCGCAATGCTCGTTTATTTCGGTCTGGCTACAAGTCCAAGCATGACAACAACAGACATGCAAAATGCTCTTATGTCTCACCCAACTGCGGCAACCTACTACCAGATGCTTCAGACGAATCCGACATTTGATCCTTCCATCTTGATCCGCACTATCGACCGCACAGAAGACTGAGTTCACGTTCTGCCAGATTCATTTTTCAACACTTCATTCGAGTAAAACCATGAAAAACACACGCATACTTCCATACAACATTGACAGCGGCGAAGCGAACTGATACTCTCCCGCTTTGCATCATCGATAATTTCATCAACTCAACTGCAACAAGGACTTAGACATGAAAAGAACACGCAACATTCTGTACATCATCGACCGTGGCGAAGAGAACTGATCAGTTTGATCAACTCTTTCAGACTTCTGACTTTCCCC
>Ga0105044_10010832_pt1 | contig 12444 bp, 7 predicted proteins | sample MAT01_FD_78092 | JGI IMG/M metagenome (GOLD analysis project Ga0105044, IMG submission 78092) | Freshwater microbial communities from Lake Fryxell liftoff mats and glacier meltwater in Antarctica - MAT-01 | ecosystem: Environmental > Aquatic > Freshwater > Ice > Liftoff microbial mat | place...
GGGCGCACTTTCCTCCATCGGTCGCCCGGGAAGCTAGTGACCAGCCTCCGGGGCGGCAAGAGTGCGCCGATAAAGAAAATTGGCCGGCCCGCGGCGTTACGGCTTGGGCACCGGCTTGGTGGGTGGGGCTTTGGGTGGGGGCGGCGGCGCGCCCGTGGCGGGGATTGGCCCGAGCCCGCGCTTCATCGCCTCGAGCCGCGCGCGCAGCGGACCGCCGGCCTTCAAGCTCTTCTTCGCGTCCTCGAGCACGGTCGCGGCGTTGCGCTTCAGGTCCGGCGACGTCGCCATCTTCACTGCCGTGCTCGCATCGTGGAAGTGCCGGAGGTCGCTGAGGTAATCGGTGGCGAGCGCCTTGTAGGGCGCGACCCACTCGGCGTCGAGGGTCTGCGCCCCGTCGAATTTCTTGAGGAAAAAATCCGCTTCGGGGAAACGGTCGAGATGCCAGTTTTGCAGGCCAAAGAGGAGCAGCGCGAGCGCTTCGTGGCTGCGGGTATCGACCCGGGCGGCGAGGGTCATCGGCGCGGGTTGCCGGCCGGCGGCAGTGGCCGCGGTGTCCACCAGGAAGTCGATGATTTTGCGCGCGGCCGGGTCGGAGGAATCCCGACCGCGGGTCTCGATCTGGCGCAGCACAGTCTGGCCTTCGGAGAAGCTCCCGTCCCGCCACTGCGCGAGCCCTTCGTGGAGATTCACCCAATCGAGCATCGGACGTTTCAGCCTGGCGCCGCCGAGCTTGCCAAAGGCGGCCGCCGCACCCCGGGCGTCGCCGCCGAGCAGGAGCTGCCGCGCGCTTTCGTAGGCGGCGTCGTGCTTGGTGCCGTGGGCGGCGCCGACGAGCGAGGCGGGCGCGGGGCGGCCGCCGAGGAAGCGCACCGCGAGGTAGCCGCCCCCACCGAGGAAGATCACCGCGAGCACGCCGAGCACGAGCCAGCTCATGGCGCGCTGGCCTTCGGCGGATTCCACCACCACCCGCCGCGACTGCTCCGCGGGCAGGCGGGCCTTTTGCTCCAGCTCATGGCGGGCGTACTGCAGGTGCTGGATGAGTTCGTCGTAGCTCTGGTAGCGCTGATCGGGATCGCGGCTCAGGGTGCGATTGATGACAAAGGAGGTGGAACTCGCGACCCACGGGGCAAAGGCCTGAAGGCTCACCGCCTGACTCTTGAGATGCTTGAGCGCGACGAGCGACGCATTTTCCGCCTCAAAGGGAGGGCGGCCGGCGATGGCGTGGAAAAGGGTCGCGCCGAGCGAGTACATGTCGCTGCGGAAATCCTCGGGCTTCTGGTCGAGCTTCTCCGGCGCGACGTAGTAGGGCGTGCCCCAGATCTCGCCGCGCGCGCTGGCGGCATCGGCGGCAAACATCGCGAGGCCGAAGTCCACGATCTTGGCCGTGTGGGCATCGGAGAAGAGGATGTTGCCGGGCTTGATGTCGCGGTGAATGAGGCCGTGCTGGAGGGCGGCGCGCAGGCCCTGCGCGATCTGGATGCCGATGTCGAGCGCCTGGGCTTCGGCCACCCGCTCCTGGAGGGTGATGAGGCTGTCGAGCGTGCCTTTGTCCACCAGCTCCATGGCGATGTAGAAGCGCCCGCGGTCCTCGCCCGTGGTGTACACCTTGACCACGTTGGGGTGATTGATCGACGCGGTGATCGAGGCTTCGGCGGCGAGTTTTTCGATCTGCCCGGGGTCCTCCGATTCGGCGCGATGCAGGAGCTTCAGCGCGACCGGCCGATCGAGGCTCACGTCGCGCGCTTTGTACACCACGCCCATGCCGCCGTGGCCGAGCACCTCCTGGAGTTCAAAGGGGCCGATCATCCCGCCGACGGCGTTGAGCGTGCCACAGGCCGGGCAGGTTACTTCGTTGAGCGGCTCTTCGTCGGAGACATCGAGCATCGCGCCGCAGCCCGCGCAGGGTTGCAGTAGCTGGGGAGGTTGTTCTTCCACGAGTGGGGTTGGGGTCGGAAAGGGGCGGGCCGTCGGCGCGCCCAGGGCTGGCGTCTTTGTCTCGCAGCGAGGCGCGCCCGTCAATGCACCACGGCGCGCGCGCTGCTCAGAAGCTGTTGATGAGCATGGCGATCGCGTCGTTGCAGGCTTCCTCGGCGCCCGGGCCGTCGCAATTGCAAGCCGCGACGAAGCAGGTGTCCTGGCTCGGGCCGAGCCACATCACCGCGTAAAACATGGTGTTTTCGCCATTGTGCATGAGCGCATTCCCGGCGGCCCATTTCCGCCGCACCAGCGCCCAGCCCATGGCGTAGCGCTGCTCCTCCGGCGGGGTGTGCAGTTTCGCAAAAGACTCGGGCTCGAGCAGCGTGCCCCAGCCGCGTTCGCCCTCCACATGCCACGCCGCGTAGCGGGCAAAGTCGGCGATGCTCATGTGGACCGCCGCGGCGGGCGCGATCGCGGGCGGATTATCCGCCAGCGGCCCGGGTGGGACGGGCTGGTAGGGCGGCGACGTGCCTTTGTGGCCCCACGGTTCGCTCCCTGCGCCGGCCCCGGCGGGTTCCCCGAAGCCGGCCGACTTCAGCCCGAGGGGCTCAAAGAGCCGGGTGCGCAGCAAGTCCTCCCAGGGCTGGCCCGTCACCTGTTCCATCATCGCCCCGACGATTGCGTAGCCAGCGTCCGAGTAGAGGAAGTGCGTGCCCGGGGGCTTCTCCGGCGGGCGCGCGAGGATGCCGCGGACGAAGGCCAGACGTTGTTCCGTCGGCGTGCCGAGGCGCGCGCATGCGGTCTTCCAGAGGTCGTCTGGCGGCTCGTGCGGGGCGCCGCCCCGATGGTGGAGGAGCTGTTCGAGGGTCACCTCGCACCAGGCGTGCGGCATCTCCGGGGCGAGCTCGGGGAAGACCTCGGCGATCGTCGTCTCCCAACGCAGGCGCTTCTCCTCCACGAGCATGGCGACGACCGCGGCGGTCATCGACTTCGTGCAGGAGCCGAGCTGCCAGCGATCGTCGAGCGTCACCACGTCATTGCTCCGCGCGCGCCGCCGGCCCGTGGCCCCGATCGCCACCAGCCCGCCTTCATCGTACGCCGCCGCGGCCAGCGCCGGGAGCTGACGCTCCACCCGCAGCCGCTCGAGCCGGGCCGACACATCCACCGGCTCCCCGTGGAGACGGAGCACGGTCGCCAGGAGCAGGATCGCGGAGGCACGGCACTTCATGGAGTGCGCGGACCAGAGCGCAAGCGCCCGCCCTGCACAAGCCGCACTCGACTTTCCCCTCGCATCGGGCAAAAGGCCGCGCGCATGAAATCCCTCTTCCTGACCAACGAGTATCCCCCCACGATCTACGGCGGCGCGGGCGTGCATGTGGACTACCTCTCGCGGGAGCTGGCGAAACTCATGCAGGTCGAGGTGCGCTGCTACGGCCAGGCGGCGCGCGAGCCCCGCCTCGACACGCCATCGATGAAGGCCACCGGCTTCGGCCTCGACACCTCGGCCTACACGGCCCCGAAGCAGCTCCACTCGGTCTTCGGCGCCGCGCAACGCTGCCTTGACTGGAATACCACCGCGATCGACGCCGACATCGTGCATCTGCACACCTGGTACACCCACCTCGGCGGCATCCTGGCCAAGCTGAACTACGGCCTGCCGCTGGTCATCACCGTCCACTCCCTCGAGCCCCTGCGTCCGTGGAAACGCGAGCAACTCGGCGGTGGCTACGACTTCTCCTGCTGGGTGGAAAAGACCGCGCTCGAGATGGCCGACGCCGTCATCGCCGTCTCGCGCGAAACCAAGGCGGACATCCACCGCTTCTTCGACATCCCCAGCGCGCGCGTGCCGATCATCTACAACGGCATCGACCTCGACGAATACCGCCCGGTCTCGACCACTGGCGCGCTGGAGAAATACGGCGTCGATCCGCGCCAGCCCTACGTCCTCTTCGTCGGCCGCATCACCCGGCAGAAGGGGATCATCCACCTCGTCCGCGCCATCCAGCACTTTGCCCCCGGCTTCCAGGTCGTGCTCTGCGCCGGCGCGCCGGACACGCCGGAGATCGCCGCCGAGATGAAAGCCGCCGTCGCCACCGCTCAGGCGAAACGCGAGGGCCTCGTCTGGATCGAGCAGATGGTCACCAACCCCGAGAAGATCGAACTCTATTCGCACGCCGGCGTCTTCTGCTGCCCGTCGATCTACGAGCCCTTTGGCATCATCAATCTCGAAGCCATGGCCTGCGAGACCGCCGTGGTCGCGAGCGCGGTCGGCGGGATCAAGGAAGTCGTCGTCGAAGCCGAGACCGGTCACCTCGTCGCGCTGAATCAAATGACCGCGAGCCCCTTTGAAGCCTCGCATCCCGAGATCTTCGCGCGCGACCTGGCCGAGCGGATCAATCAACTCATGGCCGACCCCGCGAAATGCCGCGCCTTCGGCCAAGCCGGCCGCCAGCGCGCCGAGGAGATCTTCTCCTGGAAAGCCATCGCCCGGCAGGTGCATGGGCTCTACGAGCGGCTCCTCGCGGCAAAGACGTGAGGCTTTATGGAGTCTCGCAAAAGTGGGTGCGGCTTTTCCCCGCGCGGGAGCATCTCATGAATCACCGCCCCCGGCTCGGGGCGGTGCTCGAGAAACAAGCAATGAAATGAGGTTTCCGCAGAAGCACATTGAGATCGCGGAAGAAAGGGCCTTCAGGAAAACGTCCTCGCCGGCAGGAAGATCGGCGCCGGCCTCGACGCGCTTGCGTTCTCGAGCGCGGCTTGGCAACGAAGAGGCGTGGGCGACTCACCAATGACCAATCTGACCGCGATCTTCCACGCTCGCATCGCCGCGAGCGGGCCGATTCCGTTTTGCGATTTCATGGCCGCGGCGCTCTACGATCCAGCGCACGGCTACTACGGCAGCGGGCGCGCGGCGATCGGGCGCGGCGGCGATTTTTTTACGAATGTGAGTGTCGGTCCGCTCTTTGGGCGGCTGCTGGCGCGGCAGTTTGCCGAGATGTGGGTGCGGCTCGGGAGGCCAGGGGATTTTACGATCGTCGAGCAGGGCGCGCATCGCGGGGACTTCGCACGCGATGTCCTGGAGTGGCTGCGCGCCAACGCGCCGGAGTGCCGCGCGGCGACGACGTATCGGATCGTCGAGCCGGTGGCCACGCTGCGTGAGGTGCAGCAAATGGCGCTCGGCGACAGCGCCGTGTGGCAGGCACGGCTCGATGAACTCCCGCGGTTCACCGGCGTGCATTTTTCCAATGAACTGCTCGATGCCATGCCGGTGCATCTCGTGAAGTGGGCCGGCGCGGAGTGGCTCGAGCGGTATGTCGCCGTGCGGGACGAGGCGTTGGTCCTGGCCGATGGGCCCTTGAGTTCCGACGCCCTGCGGAGCGCGGTCGCGGCGCTTCCGCGGGTGCCCGCGGGCTACGTCACCGAGGTGAATCTCGAAGCGCTCGCGTGGGTGGATGCGGTCGCCGGGCGGCTGCAAAGCGGCTGGGTGCTGGCGATCGACTACGGGCATGTGCGGGAGGAATTTTACGCGCCGGAGCGGAGCACCGGGACGCTGCGCGCCTACTCCGGGCAGCGCCTGGAGGGCGATCCGCTCGCGCGCCCGGGGGAGGTCGATCTCACCGCGCACGTCGAATTCACGAGCGTCATCGAGCGCGCAGCTCGCGCTGGTCTCGAGTGCGCCGGGTTCACCGATCAACATCACTTCATGGTCGGCCTCGGGCAGCTCCACTTCCGCGACGATGCCGTGCCGGAGATGGCCGAACTGCGGGCCTACAAGACGCTCATGCACCCGACGATGATGGGGACGAGCTTCCACGCGCTGGCGCTGGCCAAAGAGGCACCGGACGCGGGGGCGCTTGCTGGATTCAAATTCGCGCGGCCCTTCCAGATGCCAGCGCCGGTCGATCGTTGATTCGGCCTTTGGATGCCGCCGCGTCGCCGATTGTACGCCATCATGCATCGCCGCCGCTTCCTGACTGCCACCGCCGCTGCCGGTCTGGCCGTCGCCGCGCGCGCGGCCGAGACTCCGCAGAAGACCCGCGTCGCCGTGATCGGTCACACCGGGCGCGGAAACTTCGGCCATGGGCTCGATACGATGTGGCTCGAACTCCCCCAGGTGGAAGTGGTGGGGGTCGCCGACGCGGATGAGAAGGGCCTCGCCGGAGCGGTGAAGAAGCTCGGCCTCACCAGGGGCTTCGCCGACTACCGGGCGATGCTCGCAGAGGTGAAGCCCGACATCGCCGCGATCGGCATGCGGCATGTGGATCAGCATCGCGACGCCACGCTGGCGGCCGTGAACGCGGGGGTGCGCGGCATCTACATCGAGAAACCCTTTTGCCGCACGCTCGCCGAGGCGGATGAAATCGTCGCCGCGTGCGACCAGGCCCAGGTGAAGCTCGCCATCGCGCATCGCAATCGCTGGCACCCAGTGCTGCCCACGATCACGCGGCTCGTCGAGGAAGGCGCGATCGGGCGTCTGCTGGAGCTCCGTGCGCGGGGCAAGGAGGATGCGCGCGGTGGTGCGCTCGATCTGTGGGTGCTCGGCTCGCACCTGCTGAATCTCGTGAACTACTTCGGGGGCCGGCCGCTGGCCTGCTCGGCGTCCGTCCGGCAAGCCGGCAGACCCCTGGTGCGGGCCGATCTGCAGGATGGTGCGGAAGGTCTCGGGCTGCTCGCGGGCAATGCAGTCCATGCGCGCTTCGAGATGGAGCGCGGAGTGCCGGCGTTTTTCGATTCGGTGCAAAATGCCGGTGAAAAAGAGTCGGGCTTCGGTCTGCAAGTGATCGGCACGAAAGGCATCATCGACTTGCGCATCGACGCGGACCCACTGGCGCATTTCCTCGCGGGCAGTCCGTTTCGGCCGGTGAAAGAGCCGCGCGCCTGGGTGCCGATCAGCTCGGCCGGAATCGGCCAGCCGGAGTTGCCGGCGGACATCGGCAAGCAGGTGATGCGGCACCTCGTCGGTGCTCGCGATCTCATCGCGGCGATGCGCGAGGATCGGCAGCCGCTGTGCAGTGCGCACGATGGACGGACGATCGTGGAAATGATCACCGCGGTCTTTGAGTCGCACCGGCTTGGCGGGCAGCGCGTCGCTTTCCCGCTGGAGACGCGGGAGAATCCGCTGACCAAGCTGTAGAGCGGAGATTTGTTGTGACCGCTGCGGCAGATGTAGAGGTGGCGCTGTCCGCGGAGCGGAGGTGCCGCCTCACGCATCCGTGGGCAGCGGTGGTGCGGAGTTTTCGCGTGACCAAGCTCCGCACCGCCTCCGCCCGTGGAAGTTTGAGGCGGCACGTCCGCTCCGCGGACAGAGCCGTCTCTACATCCGCGGCTATTCCGCCCGCCACGCGAGTTCCGTCACCCGGCCGTGCGCGGCGTGCGTGATGTCGTGGGCGCGCATCTCCAGCGCCGCTCCGCACCGCCTCCGCCCGTGGAAGTTTGAGGCGGCACGTCCGCTCCGCGGACAGAGCCGCCTCTACATCCGCGGCTATTCCGCCCGCCACGCGAGTTCCGTCACCCTGCCGTGCGCGGCGTGCGTGATGTCGTGGGCGCGCATCTCCAGCGCTGCGCCGCGGTCGCGCAGTTTGCAATCCACCCAGCCGGTCACTTCCGTCGGCGTGAAGGGATAGGCGACGGCGGGGAGATTTACGAGATGCAGGCCGTCCCGTTCGGCGAAACGCCAGGTGTGGGTGTGGCCGTAGAAGATCGCCTTCACCTGCCGGCGCGGGAGCGCGAGCGCGAGCAGTTCGGCGTGGTCGGTCAGGCCGGGTTTCTTGCCCTCGGGTGCGATGGGATTGTGATGCACCATGAGTAGCGCGGGTTTGTTCGCGCGGGCGTCGAGCGCTTGCGTGAGCCAGGCGCGCTGCTCCTCACCGAGCAGGCCGGGAGTGCGATTGGAGATCTCCAGCGAATCGAGCAGGAACCAATTCGCGCGCGGGGTTTCGAGCACCGCGAGGTGCTTGCTGGCCACCGGCGGCGTGGCGGAGCGCGTGCCCCGGAGTGCGCTCCAGAAGACGTTGCGTTCATCGTGATTGCCGAGCGTGAAGTGCAGCGGCAGCGCGGCTTCGCGGAGCGGGGCGAGCAGGTCGGTGAGCGTGGCGTAGTCCGGCGCGAGGCCGGCGTTCAGCGAGCAGTCGCCATTCACGATCAGCCCCGCCGGGGCGGTGGCGAGTGCGCGCACTTCGGCGACGGTGGCGCGGAGATGATCGGCCAGGTTCACCCCGCGACTGATCTCCGCGACATCCCCGGCGATGTGCGTATCCGAGAGCAGCGCCCAGCGGTCGGGATCGGCCTGGGCTGCGGATGCGCGGAAGGTGAGGAGGCCGGCGCTCGCGGCGAACGAACGGCGGAGGAAGCTGCGGCGGGTGAGGGGGGCGAGGTGGAGGGGCATAGGAGTTTGCGGATCGGATACTGCGTAAAAAGGGAAGCTGGGCGGAGCAAGGAGTAGGGGCGCCCTCGCCCCGAGTGGAGAGACACGGGGCGGGGGCGCCCCTACTCCTTGAGGGTCGAGACGTATTCGAGAATGTCGCGGAGGTCGCGACGGCTGAGCATCTCGCCCATGCCGGGCGGCATGCCGCTCGCGGGGCTGGCTTCGCGGGTGGCGATGTCGGCTTTCTTCAAGGTGACGAGTGGCGCGCCGGGCGAGGGCATCTGGAGGGCGAGGGTGTCGGCGGTCTCTGCCTTGACCACGCCCATCTGCATGTCGCCGCTCTTCATCGTGACGAGCACGCTCTGGAAGCCTTCGGCGATGGTGGCGTTGGGATTCACGATGGCTTCGAGCAGGTAGCGGCGGTCCTTCTTTGCGGCGATGTCGGTGAGGTTTGGGCCGGCGTCGCCGCCGCTTTCTCCGATCTTGTGGCAGCGCAGGCATTGCGCGAGGGCGTGCTCCTTGAAGAGCGTCTCGCCGCGTTCGATGTCGCCGCCGGCCATGGTGAAGGCGAAGCGGGCGAGGGGATCGGCGCCGGTAAGCAGGCTTTGCTGCCAGGCGGCGAACTTCGCTTTCAGCTCGGGATTTGCGCGCTTCTCGATGGCTTCGATGAATTCGAGCTGCGCTTCGGCGGGGATTTTTCCCGCGGCGAATTCGGTGAAGAGCACGCCAAGGGTGGTGTCCGCGCCCGCGCCTTTCAGGTTTCCGAGCGCGACGAGGATCTGCTTTTTTTCCACGGGCTCCGCGCCGGTAAAGGCGGCGGCGAGCTGCCGCGCGGATTCCTCGGGATCGAGCTTGCCGAGCATCGCGCTGGCTTCGATGCGGAGCGCGGGGGCGGGATCGGTGAGCGCGAGTTTGATCGCCTCGGGCAATTCCGGGGCTTCGAGATTTCCGAGGGTGTGCAATGCGGCGGTGCGGACTTTGGGCGCGACGCCGTTGGCCTTCAGGAGCGCGAGGAGCAGCGGGGAGAGGGTCTTCGCTTCGAGTTGGTCGATCGTGCCGATGGCGGCGCTGGCGATGGCGGGCGCCTTGGTCAGGATCACGTCGGGGGCGATCGCCTCGAGCGCGGTGATGGCGCGCTGGCCGTCGCGCGGCGCGAGCGGACGGAAGACGCCGGCGACGCGGTCGCGCTGCGGCGGCTTCGCAAACATGCCGAGGAGCTTGAGGGCTTCGACGCGGAGTGGTTCCTCTTGTTCGGGGTCGGCGGCGAACTTGGCGAGAGCCGCCGCGTCGCCGGAACGGAAAGCGGCATTGAGCGCGCGGAGGGTGAGGTTCTGATCGGCGCGCGGTTTCGCGAGCAGTGCGGCGAGCGCGGGGTATCCCGCGGAGATTCCCACGTCATTGATCGCCCGCGCGGCTTCCTGCACGAGCGCGGGATCGGGGTCGGTGAGGAACTGCGTGATCCTGGCGTCTTCCGTGCGCCGCATCGCGAGCAGCGCGGCGAGACGCACGCTGCGGGAAGCGTCTTTCGCTGCCGTGCTGATCGCTGCGGCGCCGAATCGGTGAAGCGCCAACACGCCCGCGTGGCGGAGGAATTCATCCTGATCGGCATTCGTCCGCAGCATTTCCAGGATCGGTGCGAGCGCGGCGTCAGCAGCCGGGGCGTCGGATTTTGCGAGTCCTTGCGCGGCGAAAACTCGCACGCGTGGGCTCGGATCCTTGAGAGCTTCCACGAGTCGCGGCGCGAGCTTCGCGATCCGCGCGTCTCCCAGCTCTTTGGTCGCTTGCGCGCGCACTTCGTCGTCGGAGTCGGAGAGCAGGGCGGCGACTGGCGCGGCGGTGCTCGCACCTTCTTCGGCGTGGGCGTAGCCCGCGAGCCGCGCGCGATGGCCGATGGCCCAGATGGCGTGCAGTCGAGCGATGCGCTCCGTGCCTTTGGTGGCGGCCATGAAGAGCGGCATCGCGGCGTCCGGCTTGGCCGCCAGCGCCCACTGGGCGCGCAGGCGGATGCGCTGATCCTTGTGACCGAGCAGCGCGATGAGTTCGTCCGTGGAGCGTTGAGTGAAGCCTTCCTTGAGGAGCTTCTGCACTTCGGCGATCTGCGCGGCCTGTTCGAGGCGCGCGGCGGCGTGTTCGAGTTTGAAAATGCGGCCGCGGCCGGTGCCTTCCCAGCCTTCGCCCCACTCGGTGAAATACATCCGTGAGTCGGGGCCGAAATCCACGTCGGTGGCTTGCACGTTATCGACGAAAGTGGCGGGCGATTTATCGACTCCGAAGCCTGCGCCGCTTGGCTTCACCTTCCACCACGAGATCGCGGAGCGCGCGCTGGAGCCCTTGAAACCGCAGACGAAAAACGCGTCGGCGTATTCCGCCGGCAGGCCGGTGCCGGGATAGTGGACGACGCCGCTCGGGCCGTCGGGGATGTTCAGGATCGGCGAGAGCACCCAGGCGGGCGTGGTCTCGGTGCGCGGCATCCAGAGTTTTTCCGTGAGCCACATGTTCCGCTCCTTGCCGAGCGGCGGGTGCTGCCAGCCGACGCGCCAGCCGGAGTCGCCGCCTTCCACGATGTACACCCAGCGCTCGCGGTCGCCCTGATCGCAGTCGTTGTCGCCGGTGAAAAGATTGCCGTAGTCGTCGAAGGCGAGTTCCTGCGGATTGCGCAGACCGCGATAGACGGCCTCCAGATGCGAGCCGTCGAGTTCGCAGCGGAAGACGCCGCCTTCATCGGGGAAGGCGAGGGTCTTGCCTTCCTTGGTCACGACATGCGCGCCGCGGTCGCCGAAGGAAAAGTAGAGCCGTCCATCCGGCCCGAGCGCGAGGCCGTGCATGTCGTGGCCGGTGAAGCTGAAGCGCACGCCGTAGCCGGAGCTGAGCGATTCCTTTTTCTCCGCGCGTCCGTCCGCGGCGAGGCCGGTCATGCGCCAGAGGTTCGGGATATTTGTGAAGAAGACCTGGCCGTCGTGCGCGAGGACGCCGGAGGCGATGCCGTCGAGCATGGTCGTGAAGCCATCGGCGTAGATGCGCGACGAGTCGGCCCGGCCCGCGCCCTTGGTGTCCTCGATCACGCGGACGATCTCGGTCTGCTTTTCGAGTTCCTGCCAGTCGTTGGGGAAGTTGCGTTTCGACATCGCGATGCGGTCGTCGGTGGTCCGGCACGCCATGTCGTCTTCGAGCATGAACATGTAGTGCCGGATATCGAGGACGCTGGTCCGGTAGCGATGGGTCTCCGCGGTGAAGACGCGGCCCCGCTCGTCGATGGTGAAGGCGACGGGATTGCCGAGCATCGGCTCGGCGGCCCAGACGTCGGCGGTGAAGCCAGCGGGGAGTTGGAATTTCGCCATCGCCTTGCGGGCTTCGTCGGAGGCGGGCTGGAGATGCGGAGCCGGATCGCGCGGGTCGGGTTTGAGCGCACCGCTGGCGCTGCTGCCTCCGGCGACATCGGCGGCGGGGGTCTGAGCAGCGAGGGCGAGAAAGGCGAGGGCGAAGGGCAGGCGCGGTGCAGGCATGGAGCGGCCACTTTATGAAGGCGGCACTCTCTGGCAAGAGCCGCCCGGGACCGATGGGCGCGCCCGCAGGAGGCCGCTTTTCTTTTTGGCGGGGCTGGTTACGCTGGCGGCCCTTTGAGCACGTTTACTTCCGTCTCCACCTCCAAACGAGGGGCTGCGCCGGCCGGCGAACCGGGCCGCGCCCGCCGCGGTTTCCGCTGGTCGCGCCTCTGGTGGCTGGCGCCGGTGCTGGTGCTCTGCGCGGTGTTTGAGCCGCATTGCTTTCGCCTGCTCCTGGGGCAGGCGCTGCGCCTGGAGGGCTGGCGGCACGGCGCCCGGGTGCAGCTCGCGCGGGTCGAGGGCAGCGTCTTCGAGCCGGTCATTTTCCACGGCACGCAGATGAGCCGGGTGAGCGGCCGGGGCACGGTGCTGCGGCTGGAGGTGAAGGAAGCGACGGCGAGTTTTTCGTGGCGCAACCTTTTCAAGCAGGGCTCGGCGCGCTGGCTGGAGCGGGTGACGCTCGATGGGGTGTCGGGAAAAATGGAGCTGCTGGCCGAGCCGACGACGGAGCCGGAGCGGTGGACGGTGCGGCGCTGGCTGCCGGACATGGAACTCACGCCGGCGCCGGGCCGGGTCGAGGTGCGCGGGATCGACTTCGTCATTCAGACGAATGGCGACTAC
>Ga0105044_10010834_pt1 | contig 12442 bp, 10 predicted proteins | sample MAT01_FD_78092 | JGI IMG/M metagenome (GOLD analysis project Ga0105044, IMG submission 78092) | Freshwater microbial communities from Lake Fryxell liftoff mats and glacier meltwater in Antarctica - MAT-01 | ecosystem: Environmental > Aquatic > Freshwater > Ice > Liftoff microbial mat | place...
AAGCTACGGTGGAGAGCGATGGATCTAGCGAGTCATTGCTAACTAGCCGATCCATCATTGCAACCACTGACACACGGTCAGATGGGGTGCACATGTGTTGCAGCGCGTCTTCCGTGCTCGTACAATGATCGAGATCAGTGATCGCACCCGCTGACAACTGGAACGGCCAATTCGGGTTCGTTACCGAGCTAGTTGGAAGCCGTTCATCACCGAACAAAGGGATTTACGCAAGCGTTCGGTCGACCGGGCTTGGTCGGTGCATTTGTTACTTGCTCACGCTGCCTGATCCCGAGCGTTCCCTCTCTCTAGCGGATCGAACATCGGATCGAGGCGTTTCTCGAAAGACATAAAGGGCTTGGTCTCGTATTCCGAATGGCGATGGCAATAGCGACAGATTAAGGCGCTGTCGAAAAGTAAAACCATGTAACCGTTTTCCCTCACAGTCCGAGACGGTCACCACTTGGCGTGGAGACCATCTCTGTGTAACGTGCCAAGCCGGTCCATTTCTCTCATTGCAAGTGCAGCGCGGCGCGGCCTCACCCCCTGCCCGTCTCCCGCGCGCGGGAGAGGGGTGCCGAAGGCGGGGTGAGGGTTGCTCGTATGTCTAGATGGAAAATGGTATGATAATATCATTGGACCAAAGTCCAGTCTCCAATGCGAGAATCCTGTCGGCGGTTCAAAGAGCCACTCGGTAGAGACCAACAAGAGGGAACAATGTGGTGCACCGAAGGACGTCGAAGCAGAGCTTCGAGGATGGCGTATCCAAGCTGGAGCTTGGGAACGAGGGTGAAGCATTAATGTAACTTGTCGCTCCGTGCCGAGAAAAACGGTACGAAGTGCTGTTCTACATTAGGAGCAACCAGTTTGGTTGCGTAGCGAAGTACCTATGCACTTGTTCGAGCAGTGGGTCGATAGTTTCCGATTGAAGTTGGTGAGGTGGGCACCAGTCGAACCAGGCGTAACCCGCGTGCTCGGTCGGGACGATCGTTTGGTCGCGAAGCAGTAGCCCCAGATAAATGGTGAGTTCCTTGAATTTCTTTTTCCCAACGTCCGATTTATAGGACACCCAGTAGCGATTTTCATAGACAAAGTTCGGGTCGAGCTGCACATCGGCTATTCCAATACCAGTTTCTTCGGTCAATTCTCTCAACGCTGCTTGCGGCTTGGTTTCACCTGGATCCAGGTGCCCTTTTGGCAAATCCCATCGCTTAGGATGCTTCATCAACAAAAATTGAAGGTGTTTTTGTTTTCGAAAGAGCAAAAAGCCGCTTGAAAATACCTCGGGTTCCATAACTAATATTGGGCCGTAACGATTCTGCTAAAAAACGACGATACTCGAAGCGATGGACGCACATGAAGATATACACGAAAACCGGCGATGCGGGTACAACAGGATTGTTTGGTGGACCGCGCGTCGCCAAAGACGATCCTCGCATCTGCGCCTACGGATCGGTTGACGAACTCAATGCAGTGATCGGAATCGCTCGTTCCACTTCGCTCGGCGAAAAACTGGACGGAATCCTCAGCAAGATCCAACATCATTTGTTTTCGATCGGAGCCGAACTGGCGACCCCCAATCCCGACGAGCACGGCTTGAAATGGGACGGTAGAACCCATGTTGAAATTATGGAGCACTGGATCGACGAGCTGGAAAGCAGTTTAAAACCGCTTCGCAATTTCATTTTACCCGGTGGTAGTACCCAAGCCGCCCATCTTCATTTGGCGCGAACTGTTTGCCGACGAACCGAACGTGAGATTGTTAGCTTTGCTCGTGATCGCAGCGTTAGCGATGCGGCGCATATCGTCGTCTTTTTGAACCGGTTGAGCGATCTGCTCTTTGTGATGGCTCGATTTGCAAATCATCAAATCGGCGTGGTCGACGTTAACTGGGAAAGTCCACGAAAGTAAAGGGAGGGACCATGATGGCAACTCCCATCGCGGTAATCGACTTCGAGACGGCAAACAGCCGATCCAGCTCCGCGTGCCAATTGGGAGTCCTATTGCTCGACGGCTGGAAAATCGTTGGTGAGTGCGAGTGGATGATCCGTCCTCAACGCATGTACTTTTCTCCGCAATGCGTTCGTGTGCATGGCATCACCGCCCGCGACTGCTTGAATAGTCCTCAATGGGACCGGGTGTGGACCGAACTGCATCCGATGATCGACGGTCGGACTATTCTAGCGCACAACGTCGGGTTCGATGCAGCCGTGCTGCTTGGTACCTGCCAGCTGTACGATATCGCAGTTCCACAGTTCGATTTGCAATGCACTCGACTTATCGCCAAGCGGGCTTGGCCTGGTCAATCCGGCTACGGCTTGGCTGCGCTTTCCCAGAGATTAGAGATCCAGTTCCGACACCACAACGCTTTGGAGGATGCTCGCGCCTGCGCCCAGGTGGCGATCGCAGCGGCCAATCGACTGGGGGCAGAGGATCTCGAGGACTTGGAGGAAAAACTCGGGCTGACGCGGGGTAGGATCTGGGTCGACCAAATACGCCAGCCCAGGACTGTCAAGCGGACCCGAATCGAGGAAGCTGCCGAACCACAAGCTCGCTACCAGCCCAAGCTCTTTCGAAACGACGGTACTCCGTCGAGATCGGACCAGATTCGCAGGACCCGATTGCGGGCCGATGCTATTTTGGCTAGCTGCGAAGACTTCAAACCGCTCGGCGACAAACATGTCGTACTAGCAAACACTCTCTTGGGATTAGATCGGGAAGACTCCGTCGCTTTCCTGGCCAAATTGGGAGCGACTGTTCAAACGAAAATCAACCTGCAAACCAACTATGTTATCGTGGGTATCGCTGACGAGAACGGCAATTTGGAGTCTCAACATGGTGATCAAGTCGCCGAGCGGAATGAACTGGGGCAACCCATTCGAATCATGACGCAGCGACAATTGCTGGCCTGCATTCCATCAGGCTTGGCGATCGCTCGGGGCGACTGGTAGGCCAAAAGACGCCGCATTTCTCGGAACACCCAACAGCTCGAAACTTCGTGTTGAGATCAACGGCACGGATCCATCGGATTACCGGGCTGGAGCTGGCATCCCAGCCCCCATCCCAGCCCCCATCCCGGCCCTGGCCATGCTCATGACCTGTTCTATCGCTTGATCGAAATCCTCTTGCGTCTCGGCCGTACTGATTGTTCCGAGCAATGAATTGGCGAAAAACATGCCTTGACCCACCATCTGATGGATTTGTTTGGGATCGACTGCCTGCAGTGTCTGGTTGGCTGTTGCAATCGAAGAGTCCCATGGGTCGAGGAGTTCGGTGGGGAGCCAACGCCCCTCGGTCGATACAAACTTGGATTCCGGACCGGGCTGCCCTGAGACGACCATCGCGATGGACGCTTCTGTGGACGATATATTTTTCACGGTCGCAGCCATTGGCACTTGAGACATAGTTTGCAGGGCAGGTGGCAGCGTTTTCTCAAGGGCATCGGACTTCGCTTGAACGCTCACCAGGAAAGTGTTGACCAAGTCGCGGAGTTCGGTTTTCTGAAGGTAGTTTGCGTCCATCCACTCCAGCGGTAGGAACGCTTCGATCAATCCGACCCCAGCATCATAGGATTTCGTCAGAATCGCGCGTTGTTCCGGTTGGATAGGCAGGGCCTTAGAACTCAGAATAAACTGCTTTTTGCTTTTGAGAGTAGCGATGAGCTCGTTGCGAAATTTTTGGACGAGCGCGAGGGTCCGTTGTTCGATCTTCGACGTCGCCAGCTTCATTACGCCTTGCACTTGTTTTTGCTTGCTAGCGGGCAATGCATCCCAAACAACGATGGCATTTTTCTGATTTAGCTCACGTAGGATAATATCCATGAACTCCTGGGCTGTCAGAGCGGATGGGAACTCCACCGTTGCGCCGGCCTTGGCTACCGATCCTGGCAGTCGACCACCATTTTTTGCAAGTGCCCTAGCCTTGAGTCGGCTCTTATCATCTAGCTTGCTGAGCGGGAGGGTAACCTCTTTTCCATCGGGGCGGCGGAGGGTCAGCGAAACACCTTCCAACTTTACGAAATCGGCGGTGATGGTCTTTGCACCGCTGCTATCGGTCCATGCATCAGCGGCCTCTGATTTGTCTTGCGCAAAAGCTATCTGGCATGGCATCGCAACGTGGTAGCACGGCACCGCCAGCCAGAGAAGAATAGTGGTCAGGCCAAAACGCTTGGAAACGAAACGCCAAAGAGGACGCAACATCATGACGAATTTCTCATTAAAATGGTGGCAAGATCGGAATTCGATAGCACCTACCATAATCTATCTCGTCGATCGCTTCCACATGCGATTTGCACAGAGCACGGTTCTTTATTCCCGGGTGGAGCGGCGATTTCCTATTTGATGGGTCGGAAGCCTTGGAAGCGACCGCGAGGTGCAAGCCCTTCGACATCGATGGGTAGATCCAACTGATTGACGGAGACATTGCCTGCGGCATCATACGCCTCGATGCGCAAATAGATCGATTGTGGCAAACTAGGATCGGCTGGCCAAGCGTAGCGACCGTTGTTCCGCACTCCGGTGGCGATGGTGGTCCAAGGCCCAGTGGGGGTCTCCGAAAACGACAACGTGATCGGGCGTTCAGGAAAATAGTCATCGCTTGCCCGGTATTCAATGATCAAGGATCCGGCTTCCTTTCCCTTTCCATACAAAGCGCTGATCAGTTTGGCTGCGGGTTGTTGGGTATCGACATGGATCCACGCATCCGCGTTATCACCGTTGCGAGGGCGATTCGAAGCCAATCCGTTGGCACCTACGATGACCATCCGAAACCCAAACAACCCTTCCGTTTCGACTTGGATGTCGAACGGGCTAACGCGATCGGGATCTTGTCCCCACATTTGCCAGGTCTGTCCCTGGTCCGCACTACCCCAAAGCTCTACGGAGGCTATCGGAGAGTCGGGATCATTGTCGATTCCGTAATCGAGGCTGAAGGCTTTGCTGTTGCTAAACAAAGGTTTAATGTTGCGACGGAAAGTTGACTCACCAGGAATATGAATCGTATTCGCATCGAGCTCGATCGTCGCTTGTGCGTTTGGAGAGGGTACAGCTGGCGTTGACGCTACTGGCGTTGACGCTACTGGCGACGACAAAAATGCAGGTCTTATGTTGGTCAACAAGGATGGTTCGGTGCGATTGGCTGCCAAGCTCATTTGCCCCGTGGTCTTCAGCTGTTCCATCTCCTCATCGGTGACAGACCGCACAGGTAGTTTGCTGGTTCGAGACTCTGGAGAGCGTACATTCGATTCGTTGGTTGGCGAAATAGCTGAGCCAAGCATGTCGCGCATTCGCGATTCGCTGAGGATCTCCCGGGTCACCGCTTGTTGTTGGCTGATGAATTGATTCTGTTGATCGATAAGCTGCCGTTGTGCGGAAAGCTGATTGACGATCGCTGGGTCCAGTTGGTTGTTTGCTCGAGCACCTGGACCGCTGATCACTTTGACCGACGGAAACGAGTCGTTGTCAACAACGCCGCTTCCAACGGTCTCCTGCAAATGGGGGTGCACCTCTCTGGACTTCTGCATGGTTTTCGAGTCGCTGGTCTTGCCGCTTGCGAACTGAAGACTTCCGTTCGCATTGGCAGAGCGAGGCAGTTGCGGCAACCGCAAAACTTCCACTTGATTGCCAGCCTTGTCCTTGGCGGTAAGCCTAACCACCAGTTTGCTGGAACCGGTTGGAATAGCCCACGATCCGGTTCCTACGAAATCGGAGTCTAGACTGCCCGGTCGCAGCTCAAAGGGAATTTCGCGCCACTGCGAAAGGGATTCGGTTTGGTAGGCGAGTTGGATTGTCGACGTGTCGAGGGTCAGGTCCGAGATCTCGAACTCGGCTTGCATGACTCCGCGCGGATCGATATCGACCACTAGTTTGGCATCGGGTTTGGTTGTGTCGACCAACACACGCAGAGGTTCACCTGGGTTGTCGAAGCTGCGACCTTGATCGTCGAACGTTTTGAGCCGAAACTGATACTCACCGTCTTCTCTGGCTTTGAAGTGAAACTGCTTCGTACGAACGTCGCCACTGGAATAGACCAACCAACTCCTGCCGCCGTTTTCGGAATACTCGAGGCGAATCTCGCGAGGTGCCTGGCCCGTGGAATCGACATTAAAGGGAATCACAAAGTCGGGACGAGGCCAATACACTTTCGTGTCATCTGGATTGCCCTCGATGGCTGAGCTCTGCGCGAACAGCATGAAGGGAGCCGCGCACAATGCGAGCGCTGCCGCGAACGAATGCATGAGACCGCGACGAGCCATCGCAGAGCGGTTTTTCGCACGTTCCTGGAAAGCAAAAAATAGTCGATCGGAGTTCGCTTTTTTCATAGTCATCTATCGGATTTGCGTTCCCGTCGATTCATTGGCAACGCGTTCGGTGGACGCGCCGTCAATCAGCCGTGAGTAATAGTCGCTGTTGCGTTTGAACTCTTCACCATTTTCTTTGGTGGCGAAAAGGAATATTCGATTCGTCCCTTCTTGGACGCATCCAAATTCGTTTTTGCCGTCGATGAGCGTTCCGGCCTTGACGAAGTGAATCAAATCAAAACTGCTTAAGCACGGGGTGTATTGATCGGGAGCAGAGAGAAGAGTTCGACGTGCACGCTCGCTGGCGCAGTGATAGATTCTGCCGCGGTGTCGGACAGCGAAGGACGCATTCCCCGCTACCCATCCGTTCGCGTTGGGTACGCTCATCGACTCGATCAACGTCACTGGGCAAAAGCCTTCGAGGCCAATCGTCTCGGCATAGATCTGTTTTGGCTCGTCGGTAGGTTCGCTCGGAGTCACCGAACGCTGCGAGCTCACAGGCTCAGCAGGCGTCATGGCAGCGGTACGAGTAGCCGATGGATTTTGTGGTTCTGCTGCCGGCGGTAGCATGGCCGACGGTATTGCCGACGGTGTTGCAGGCGGTAGCTGCTGCGGAACAGGGGCGACGTTGGATTGTCCGATGGGGGCTTGGACACTCGGATTTTGGGCAAACTGATTTTGCGCAGACGGAGTTGGGGGTGAGGGTGAGGGCGATGGAGCGACAGGTGATTGCAAAATCGGAGCTGGTCGTTGTGCTGATTCGGGCACGGCAGGTTGCGATGGTGCCGGCAGTAGGCCAGGGGCGGGGGGCACGACGATTGGTTGTTTCGAGTAGTATGGATTTTCGATAATGCGCTGGCGAGGAACGATTGGGGCTGCAATTGCTAGCTGTTGATTCTGAGAGTGAGATTGCGGTAATCCCGCTGGATTGGCCCAAGCTGCGGAATGGGTGCGAACCGAGTGCCCAGCGCTGCCAGAGTACGCGGTGCGTTCGCTTTGGATTTGCGGAGTATTGGCGGCCAGAGCCCGGTCTTGTCGCTTCTCGTTTGCTCGCGCTATCGAATTGCGTTCGAGGGTCCAATCGCGATGCCGAAGCGACACACGACTGATAGTCTTGCAGTAGACGGCCGGATCTTGATTGCTGATCCCGCGGTAGATTTCCTCGCCGTTAGGAAAGAGGTAGACGTCGGTAGGCCATCGCGTGACATTGTACTTGAGGGCAAGATCTCTGCGCCGATCCGCGTTGATTTTGACTGGAACCAAGCTGTCGTTCATCTTAGCGACGAGGGCTGGATCCTGGAAAGTTTTTTTGTCGAGCAGCTTGCAGGGTGGACAATGGTCGCCGTAGAAATGCAAAAGCAAAACGCTATCGGCCGCCGCCGCGCGTTGGACAGCCGCTTCGTAGTCCTCGGTCCAGGAGATGTCCCGTTCCGCGGCCGATAGAAAGGAGTCTGAAATCAGGGCCAAAAGCCAGACCGAGCAAAGCGCAACGAACGATTTCAACATGGATCCATCCTTCATATGTGGCGCCGATCGGTCAAAATTGGCCGCGGCGGGCAACCGTATCAGTCGCATCGGTTGCAACGCCGACACAAATTAACAGGAACTTTCCAAAACGATAAAAAATACGGATTGTGAGAGTTAAGTCCGTTTCTGGCTTGACACCGCTCAGAGACGATGCGAAACTCTTTACCAAAGTGGTGGGTTCGACGGGACGATTTGATAGCGTCGTTTCTCTGATGGTTCCGTCAGGTTCCCTTGCCCAATCGCTCTCTATGACTGTCGTTCACCCAGCGTGAATTACGAGGGAGTGGTGTCTGCTAGCAAGACCCCGATTATCATTGTTTGTAGCGATTCTCGTTCTGGCTTGGCTCTGTCCAAAGCTGCATGGAACCAGGGCGGAGTCGAATCCTTTTTTTGTTCCAATTCTCGCCAAGAACGTCAAATTGTTTTCGGGCGAGGAGCGGTTGAACACTTGAATTCCTGTTTGGATTTTGCATTTATGCCCAAGAAGAAACGATTCCGTTCTCACTTCCAAGGCGACAGCCAACCCGCTCCTAGCGGTGGCGGTCCAGCCTCCCGCCCGCGAGTCAAAAAGCCCCGCCGTCGTTATGGCCCTGGCTACCAACAGGCCTTTGCGGGCCCAGAGGATGAAAACCGCGAGACTCCAGTGGACGAGAATGGCGAACCCATCATCAGCGAGGAGGGGGGGGAGCCAGTTGCAGAAGAGCCAGGGCAAGAGTTTTACGGGATGCTGGAAATGCACCCCAATGGCTATGGTTTTCTGCGGTCGTCAACCAATAACTATTCTCGAGAGCGGACCGATCCATTCGTACCCGGCACGATGATCGAGAAATTTCGGCTTCGGCAAGGTCTAAAGATCAAAGCCGTTATGCAACAAACGCGACGCTCTCAAGGACCCCGTGTCCGCGAAATTCTCGACGTCGAAGGGATGAAGCCCGAGGATTACGTCAACGTAAAGACATTCGATACGCTGACAGCCATCAACCCAGAACGCTGGTTGAAGCTGGAAATCGGCCAACAACCTATCACCAATCGGGTGATCGATCTGCTGGCACCGCTCGGTCGTGGCCAACGTGCGCTTATTGTTTCCCCGCCTCGGTCTGGTAAGACCATCATGTTGCAACAGATCTCCAAAGGGATCGCTCTGAACTATCCGGAAGTCGAATTGATCGTTCTGCTCATCGACGAACGTCCGGAAGAAGTGACCGATATGCGTCGCAATATCGACCGTGGTGAAGTGATCGCAAGCAGTCTGGATGAAGATGTGGACTCGCATGTGCGATTAAGTCAGTTAGTCGTCGATCGATGCCGTCGTTTGGCCGAGATGGGTAAAGATGTGTTCCTGCTCATGGACTCGATCACCCGTTTGGCCCGTGCATTCAATAAGTGGGTCGGGAACAGCGGCCCAACTATGTCCGGTGGTGTGAACATCAAGGCCATGGATATCCCCAAGAAACTCTTTGCAACTGCCCGATGCTTTGCCGAGGGGGGCTCGCTCACGATCGTAGGAACAGCGTTGATCGATACCGGTTCTCGCATGGATGAGCTGATTTTCCAAGAGTTCAAAGGAACCGGAAACATGGAGCTCGTTCTGGACCGCAAACTTGCTGAGCGACGCGTATGGCCGGCTATCGATATCTCGCAATCGGGTACTCGCCGCGAAGAGCTGCTGCACGATCCGGATACCTACCACTCGGTAACCATGATACGCAGAACACTCAACTCCATGCATCCTGTCGAGGCAATGGAGCAGCTGACAAAACAGCTGTCTCGTTTCAGCAGCAATCAAGAATTCTTGAAACTGATCGCCAACGCCAAGATCTTGGACTAACGCTTTGTGCGTATCATCGAAAGCATGGAACCCAAGCGCGACGAGCGATTTCCGAAATCCGCACGCTTAGTTAGCAAGCTTGACTTCGATCGCGTTTTCAAAATGGGAATCGTCGCCAGCGATTCTATGTTGGTTGTTCACGCGGTCCGCAACCGTCCATCGCAGTCCCGTCTCGGATTAAGTATCTCCAAACAAGTTGGAAACTCCCCCCAAAGAAATCATTGGAAGAGACTGATCCGGGAATCCTTTCGACGTCAAAGAACCGAACTACCTGTTGGTATCGATCTAGTCGTTCGGCCAAAGCGTGGCGCCGTTCCCGATTATCATGCGGTCTTTGCGTCGCTTCGAGTTCTCGTCCTACAGTTGGATCGCAGGTTGCCAGCCCCCGGTGCTCTTGGAAGCGAATAGAATTGTTGGAATGCAATTTTTTTCCCAAGAAACTTTCATCGGATTGTCCGAACTCGGTACTCTCGTTCGTCATTGTTGCATAAGGGCAGCAGTTCGCTCGTCCCACCTGTTTCCCAATCAACAAGAGGATTGTTCACAATGGCCAAGTTTCTTTTTGTTTACCGCGATGCTGCCGAACCAACGAGTTAACCATCCCCCGAGGAAATGAATTCCTTTTTGGCATTGTGGGAGGATTGGTTTAAGCAGTTTGGTCCAAAAATCGTCGACGGAGGAGATGGTCTCCTGCCGACAAGCCGCGTTTAAAACCCAGCGGCGAAGTGGCCAACGTTGGATGCACTTCGGCGTCGACAACTGGATCAGCGAGCTGTCACTTCCATCGTTTCGGAGTCGACGGGCTCCACGGACTCTTTCGAGCAGAGCATTCCATTTTCGGACGAAGTGGGTGATAAATCGCTTCGACTTTTATTTCTGTGTTGCCATCCTGTCATCCCGCTGGAGTCGAGCATTGCATTTGCATTGCGAACGGTGAGTGGCTTTAGCATGGAGTAGGTTGCCTCGGCTTTGCTCATCTCAAAAGCCAGTGCGGAGAAACGGGTTGGGCGAGTCAAGGAGAAACTGAGAGAGATTGGCTTAGAGGTAGCGGAACTCGACAACAATGCCATCCGAGAAAGAATGGAGGCGGTTCAATCCACCCTCTATCTGCTCTTTACCGAGGGTTATGCGTCCTCCACCTATGCACTGACTATTCGAAGGGATCTACGCGAAGAAGCCATTCGATGAGCCCGGATGTTGGCGGACACGAGTCAGGTCGAAGGTACCTCTAGCTCGGCGCTATTGGGCTTGGCGAGCAACGATGGCCAAAAAGCGATGATCGGTAGAAAACTACTTTCGAACTCATCAACACACTCTAGAATCGCGGAGAGTCTTCGCCACTTACTTTCCGGGCGATGCTAAACTACTCTCATGTTGGAATGAGGACGATGGTATTAACTCAATCGAACTGAGTCTTTCTTGAACACGCCCGATCAGGTTGATAGTCCCAATGTGCTTGAGGTCCGCGGCCTAAGGCGGCATTTCGGTAACGTTGCGGCAGTGGATGGAATCGATCTGACCGTCCAAGCGGGCGAGATCTATGGTTTTCTCGGAGTCAATGGTGCAGGCAAGACGACTACGATTCGACTGCTCATGGGAATCATTGCGGCTGAGGCTGGGACCATTAGTCTGATGGGACATCGAACTCGACGAACGAGTATCGCGCTCAAACGTCGGATCGGATACGTCTCGCAGGAGCAGAACTTCTATCCATGGATGTCTTGTGAGATGCTCGGCAAATTCGTAGGATCGCTCTATCCAACCTGGGACAAACAAGAGTTCCATCGATTGTTGGAAGTGTTCGAAATCCCTCCATTACGGCGCGTTTCTCGGCTTTCCGGAGGCATGAAAGCCAAATTGGGGCTGGCGCTCGCGATCTCGCCAAAGCCCGATCTGCTAATCCTAGACGAGCCCACAGCCGGATTGGATCCAGTCGCAAGACGGGAGTTTATGGAGATTATCGTGGCCCAGGCACGCAACCATCGTCGCACTACTTTTTTCTCGTCCCATTTGATCGACGAAGTCGAGCGATGCTCGGATCGGATCGGTATCGTACACGCCGGGCGAATGCGATTCGAAGGCCAACTCGATGAACTGCGCAGTCAGGTTCGCAGAATCGTTACCAGGAACCATCCGATCCCGTTGCCGGACGCGTTCGACTTATGGAGCGAACGATCGCAAGAGGGCGTAACTCGTAGAACATACCGGGCCGGCGCAGCCGATTGGAACTTGATCAAATTGCCTGAGGGGGCCGAGTTCGAGAGACTTTCCTTAGAAGATATCTTCATCGCATGCGTCAGCCCCAGGGGGGTGAGCGTTTGATTGACGGCTTGATCGAAAAGGAATGGCGACAGCATCGCGGATTGATCCTGATGATCCCGGTCTTGCTGACGTCGGGTTTTGTGATTTTGGGCAGCCTGGAAGCAATTTCAAGCCTCGGAGGTAGCAGTCTAGCCATCTTATCCTGGACACTCTTTCTCTTTCTCCCGCTGGCTTGTCTGGTGTTGGCTAATGCATTGGTGGCGAGCGAATTCAGGCAGCGCACCCAGATTTTTTTGGAAGGCTTGCCATTGCCGCGATGGCATTTGATAGGTGTCAAGTACGGTTTTGGATGGTTGATCACCACAGCCGCAGCTACCCTGTTGCTGATAATCGCCCGCTGGGTGGCTGGGGGGAGCGAAGCGATGACGATGCGATTTGCTGCGTTGCTCTGGAGCAAATCATTGGGGTGGGCTTGGTTCTGTTGGGCGGCTGTTTTTGCGCACGCTTTCTTGGGTAGATACCGAATCCTG
>Ga0105044_10010835_pt1 | contig 12441 bp, 15 predicted proteins | sample MAT01_FD_78092 | JGI IMG/M metagenome (GOLD analysis project Ga0105044, IMG submission 78092) | Freshwater microbial communities from Lake Fryxell liftoff mats and glacier meltwater in Antarctica - MAT-01 | ecosystem: Environmental > Aquatic > Freshwater > Ice > Liftoff microbial mat | place...
GGAGCCCCCCTCAAACTCCCCCCTAACAAAACACTAAATCACGAAGATATGGTAATATAAGAATGTTGGATGTGACATTTCAACTTAATTTCCAACACGACATTTCAACTTAACGCTGACAGAAGATAGAATTTTGGTTGAAAAGAAGGGCGCTACTAGTTTAAGATGACCTCTTCCTTTTGGACTGATAGCTCAGCGGATAGAGCACCCGCCTTCTAAGCGGGTGGTCGTAGGTTCGAATCCTACTCAGTCCGTTCCTATCTTTTTTATTTGTGATTTGTTATAATTATTAATAAAAAAATAGGTTAATTCATGACAGATGTTAACACTTCCATATCCAATGCTCAACAAGCTCTGCATGAATATCAAATCCTATCTTTTTTATTTGTGATTTGTTATAATTATTAATAAAAAAATAGGTTAATTCATGACAGATGTTAACACTTCCATATCCAATGCTCAACAAGCTCTGCATGAATATCAAAATCTCAATAAAATAGATCGCCCTAAAAAAGCCATTAATTCTAAATACAAAGTCGTTGCCAAACATCCAGCCATTGCGGACGTTTTCCTAAAAATTATCTCCTCTTTCCTTCCTTCTCATCTGCACTTTGCCCAAACAACTAAAGAATCTGTCCTCAAGCAACTCAACAAATTAAAAGAAAAATCAGGGATTACCACTGAGCAAAAAGATCAAATTAATCAGATTATTGAGAACTTCAAAAAAATTTACTCCCCAGATCTTCCAGCTCCACCAACAAAAAAAGCAGACAATAGCCCTCTGAAAATTGAATACGAAGATATTGGTAAAGAGGTTCGAGTCTCCATAAAATATGAAGATAAATTGATCGGCACTTCTAAAATTAGCATAGAAGATGGTAAAACGCATGTTTTCACCTTCCAACTCCTAGATGAATATCAAGGAAAGGGGCACGGTAAAAAAGCTTTTCATGAAATTATCAGTTTTTTAGACAACCATCCAACGTATGGACGAACAGCTTATTACTATATGGAATGTGTAGCAGAAACTCCAGCAAGTCACATTTATGAAAGTGCAGGTTTTGTAGTGGCTCCTCCAGGCGATCCTCGATGTACTCTTAAACCTGACTTAGTCAATTCAGGATTTCAAACGATGGTTCGGGAGCCCAAAGGAAAGAATTAATGAATTGCTTGTGTAATTCCTCTATTCCTGCTTAAATCAACTTTAATCAAAGATGACGTGAAGACCTATGGATTTACCACATGCCCCTCTTCTTGGAGAGTATGTTCCTTCATCCTCTGAGTTCCCTACAGTTATCGAATGCCTAAAAAAATTTCAGGCTCCTGATTTTCTTTCTCTTTCATTTCCAGATAAGTTTTTGAAGGTTTCTGAAGCCCTTTATCTACTGATTCAAGAAGCTCCCAAAGAGGCTTTTTTATTGAGTTCTGTGATCGATTTTATCACACGCCTTAATGAAATGAATTGTCTGGAAGAACCTTATAAATTTGCTCAGTTTGAGTTTTGGCTCAACCAATTATCTGAGGTTTCTTACGAAGAAAATCGACAAATTCGAGCTAAAATTATGGGGAAATATTTACCCAGAGATGAATACCAAGCTTTTTTCCCCATTGGGATGAATAAAATCTACGAGGGAACGCATTTTGTCTCCGCGCACCACTCTCCAGATGTCGATACGATGGTGGCTTCGTTTTGGGGATGGGTAGATGCTTTTGCGGCAAGAATTGGAGACTCGCTGCATGTCTGGAGTTTGCCAGGAGGACCGCCAGAATCACCGGTCACAGGACTTCTTAACAAATTATTTGGCAAAGGCTTCTTTACGATTTTATGCCGATCCTCAGACCGCTTGACATTGGCTGGAATCGATGTCATCTCACGCACGAACATGATGCTCAAATCCCCCTCATCTCCAGTTTCTTCATTTAGTCATGGCAGTGCTGGAAAAGCTATTCTATTAGTAGAGCAAAATCATTATAAGGGAGATTGGCGAGCCGACGATGTTGAAGAAATTCAGCACATCATCACGTTCTTCACCTCCTGCTTAAGATGGTTTGAAAACAATTTAAATCAGCAATTATTCTCTCTGTTTGCTCAGAAAATAGTCGAAAAACAGTCTTTGATCGATTTTATTCATCAAATTTTTCAAATCAAAATTCAAGAATCCATCGAAGAATTGCAAGAAAAACAACGACTTGAATTTGATCTATTTTTAAAAAAAGTGATCGGATTGAAGTCAGGTTTTAGAGGAACTTTTCAAGAATTAGCAGCTGCACTGGAAAAACTAGGCTTGCAGGAGCTAGCCCTTTTCCATCAATTATTCCATAATTTAACCAATTCCGACCTTTTTATCGAGTCTGGTCAAATTGATGAAAATCGATCAAAAATTTTTAAGCATCTTCAAATCCTCATTCAACAAATGACCTATGCCACACAGCATATCTATACCTATTGCAATCGCTTGGATGTGGTCATGCATATTAAACGAGATGTTTACCATAAAATCCCCCACACTATTACCCTTAGAACCAATGTGGATAATATTCGGGATAAAATGCAAGATTATGATTATTTGACGGTCGTCATTAATGATCAATGGGGTGAATTTTTTCCGGTGGGGGTCGTGTGGGCAAAGGATATCCGCAAACCTATTCTTGGAACTGTCACTTTTAGAGACTTTTGCAATCAAGAAGAAGTTCAGATGGCTTCCTACTTAAGCGTGATCAGCGTGATTGACCATCATAAATCTTTTTTAAAAACTTCTTCAACTCCCATGGTCTTAATTGGCGATACCCAGTCCTGCAATGTATTGGTAGCCGAACAAACCATGCAGATCAATAACCGATTTAGCCTTGGCAATTGTGCACCGAATGCCATTGAAAAACAGATCCGAGCTCTTTCCACTTCAAATCTCTCTGAAACTGAAAGTCGTACACTTAAAAACCTTTTAAACAAACACTTGGCGGCACAAACCCGTGCTCAATACTATGTGCACCCTGATCGAGAATTTATTGAATATTTCAGTTTTATCCACGCTATATTTGACGACACAGATCTTTTGACAAAGATCTCTGCAAGGGATATAGAATGTGTCGTCATGCTTCTTAATCGCATGAAATCACTGATTACTCAAAAAGAAGTCGAAATTATTTCTTTGGAAGATATTCCCAGAGATCATTCGTTTGCTGCTCTGGCAGCCCAAAAAATCTTGCAAAACGCAGATACGCACTCTCTTTACGAAAAAATTTATGCTCTAAAGGAAGGAGAGATTGAAGCTAGTCTAAGACTATGCCTGGAAGGGGAAGTTACTCATCTTTTTGCAGACACGAAGGAACAAAACGGATGCTGCCGGGTGGGTCAAACCAAGCTTTTCACTTCAAATACCACCAGCTTTCAAAAAGCAGCTGAGATGCTGCGCCGTTTGTGGGTGAGCATAGCTATGGACGTCAATCAGCAATTTCCCTCGATCGACCTACATATTCATATGATTAGCACAATACCAAGCGCCAGTGAAGTTTTTAAGGGTAAAATTGAGCCACCTTGCCATAAAGATGAATTATGGTTTTGGATCGCAGACCGTCAAGAAGCTTATGATCATCTCATCCGCTTTCTAACTTCTTTTCAAGCAACTCCACCCATTCTAAATAATGATCTCTTTGTAGAGCTTCAAGGACCTAAAACAAGCCAACTTCACACCATTTTTGCAACACATTTTAGCCAGGTTCCTATTATTTATACTCATGAAAATCAACAACAAGCCCTTGCTATTCTAAAGTTTAAGGCTGGATCAATCAATTCTCGCAAGGCAATGATCTCACCTTATTTGCCACGTTTACTTTCGTAACAGTTCAGTTCCCGACTAAGCATAGACTTATTCAGCAGGTTTTCCGTTTTCTTCTAAAATTTCTAGATTAACACGGATACCATTCCGGCTAGCGACAGACATTAATAATGTGCGAATCGCATTAATTGTTTTGCCTTTTTTTCCAATGATTTTTCCAATATCTGACTTTTCCACGGAAAGTTCGATAATAAGAGTTTGTGTTCCTCCTATTTCGTTTATTTGAACCTTATCTGGGTGATCTACAAGGTTTTTAACAATGTATGCTACAAATTCTTTCATAATTCGATCCTCATTCAAGTGTGAATAGGTTGATAAAAGTTTTTCAGTATATTCTGACATGCAATCGGACTGTCAGCATATGCACACAAATAATTCAAATGCTTATCTAAGGTAGTTATTTACTATTGATTTTAGATAGATAAAAACCCCTAATCAGATTCTCAAAAAGAGACTCCAATTAATCTTTCCTCTCTAATTACTAGATTAACCCATTAATTCGTTATTAATCTACAGAAAAAAAACACCAAAATAATTGGATTCGAAAGAAAAAAAAGAAAAGTCCTAAGCACTTTTCTTTTAAAGAGATATATCTGGAATTTTATTACTCTTCAAAAATAAAAGTTCTAAATTCGAATAAAATAAAAAAAAATTCATCTTTAACTCTTTTTTATGCAAATTCATACGTTTCTCAGCTTAATTCGGTTAATGCTTCGATCTAAATTTTTTGTTCAAACATTCCTCCATATCCAATGGAAGTGGAGCTTCGACTTCAATTTGTTGTTGAGTTAAAGGATGAGAGAATGAAACTTTTTTTGCATGAAGCTGCTGACGAGTTTGCGTATAGCGTAGATTGGCTTGTTTACTGCCATATAACGCATCCCCTAGAATGGGGGTTCCTCTATGCTTGAGATGTACCCGAATTTGGTGAGTCCGACCTGTGGCTATCACGACTTTCACAAGACTTAAGTCTTCTGAAGTCCTAAGGGTCTCACAAAATGTCAGAGCACATCTGCCATCTTCTCGAATGCTCATTTGTTTTCGATGGATCGGATGGCGCCCAATAGGCAAATTAATTTCGCAATTTCCAGGATTTCCGACACAGATGGCCCAATATTCTTTATAAATCTGGCGGGCCGCAAACATTTCAATCAATAACTGCTGAGCTTTTAAAGACTTTGCAGCAATCAAAACCCCGGAGGTTTCTTTATCCAAACGATGGACAATTCCTGGTCTGAGAGAAGATTCACTTGATAAGCCCGGTAAATAGCGGCAATGGTAGAGCAAAGCATTTACAAAGGTACCATCCCAATGCCCTGGAGCAGGGTGAATGACCATGCCAGGGGGCTTGTTAACGATCACAAGATCATCATCTTCAAATAAAATATTTAAAGGAATTTCTTGCGGAGTTAACTGAACTTCAGGGGCCTGAATAAAGAAAACTTCTATTTCATCTCCTAAGATAGGCTTAATGCGTTTTTTTACGGCTGCCCCATTCAATAACACCAATTCTTTATCGATAAGCATTTGAAAATAAGTGCGTGAACCAATACTTTGGTATTGAGCAGCTAGAATTTTATCAAGGCGGCTGCCCGCTTGATTTTCTTGGATAGTAAAGCTATCCCCGTCATCTGATTCGTTAAAATGCATATTATTCTATATTTTCGTCTATTTATGGATAAATAATATCTTAAACCGAAGAATATTTCATTCATTTTTTGAATGTTTGAGGAAAAATACTCATTTATCTGATTACTGGAAATAAAATAAGGGGAACTTCTTGACAGGAGAAGTCGGGGGTGAGTTTTTTTAAAAGACTGTGGATGTGTGTTTCTAAGAGTTCTAATTGAGAAAAACTTGCGATCCCTTCAATGTATTTACCCAAATAAAGCTGATTGAAATGAGAAATTTCAATCAAGTAATCTCCATTTTGCTTCACAAAATAGCGCACTATATCAGGATTGACTAAAGAAAGTTGGGCGGCGAAACTCGGATTTACCGGGAAACCAAGAAAAAGACAAGTAGACAGCATACAAGAATCCTCTTTTCTTTCTTGTAGCTGAATCGGAATTATTAGCCTAGCGGTTAGAAGCCTCTCTAATCATTTTTTTCAAGCGGTTAGCACTTGCCTTCATCTTGTTGCAAATATTCGTTGCAATGCCCACCATCATGGCCTCATAGACCTTAGGAGCTTTTTCCTTTAAGGCACTAAGCGAGTCAATGTGAGTCGAACTCGAATATCCTGCCCCTGAGCTAGTTGCCGCGGCTGGACCTGTTTTAGCTGTTTCAGAAGCTGCGGTAGCAGTCGTTGCTTGGGTGCTACTTTGAACCGATTGTGATTGGGTGTTGTTATTTCCCGTATCAGACATAATGAACTCCTTTTAAGGAGTAAAAATTAGGAAACCATATAAACATAATTTTCTTCACTACTGCGCCCTTTTTAAGAGCCTTTATACTATTATAATAACTGAAAAAATGATTAAATTCAACTAAGCGATTTTCTGCGGGAGAAATTGATTTGAGTTTTACAGTAGAAGGTCTAATCATCAAAACAATTCCTTATCGGGAATCAGATCATATTTTAACTGTTTTCTCTAAGGAACAGGGGCTTATCTCTCTTTTTTGTAAGAAAAAAAACCGCCCAAATGTTTCTTTCATTTCCCCTCTTGTGCAAGCTGAATTTGTCCTTCGGCAAGGAAAAGGGGAACTTTATCTCTGCGAAGAGATCTCGCTTATCGACTCCTTTCTTAAAATTCGGGAAAAAATTGAATCATTCGAAGCTGCTTTTCAGATTCTGCGCCTCATTTTGGATTCCCAGTTTCCTCATAAATCAGCTCCGCAGTTATACGAGCTTTTAATCAGATATTTTCAAGAAATTCCCTTAAGTGCTTATCCTCAGACCCTCTCTGCAAGCTTTTCAGCTAAAGTATTACGGCATGAAGGTCTGTTTGGCTTAAATCTTGTGTGCGCCACCTGTCAAACTCCTCTAGAAACCTGCTGTTATGCGCATCAGGGTGAAAGTTTTTGCCAGATCCATGAAATACTTCCCTCTATTATCATGCAAAAAGAAGAATTAGAAACCTTGCTTTTCCTGGCTTTCTGCCGAAATTTAAATGAATTGAGCACTCAGTCTATTTCTCTGTCTCTTTATAAAAAAACTTTAGAGTTTTTTTATCAATCCATTAGACCTTGATTTTTTCTTGCATAGATATTTCGGCCTATGATAAAGTACTGCTCTTCGACACTATGCGGAAGTGGCGGAATTGGTATACGCGCTACCTTGAGGTGGTAGTGAGGGTAACCTCGTGGGGGTTCAAGTCCCCCCTTTCGCATTCTATTCTCCTTTCAGGTTTCTAATGTTTCTAAAGAGTACATTCAAGACTTAATTAACCCTGGCATTTAATTTCAAAGCCAATTAAAATAAATAACACGTTTTAAAAGAGTTTCCATCATGGATTGCTGTACGTTCTGCACGGCTGCTTCTTACAATATAAAATCTTTATTCGATACACTTCGCACCCGCTTTCCCTCGGCCTGGCATCGCGATGTTGTGCATGTAGAAATGCCCCTCGAAAATGGCTTAAGCGATCTTTTTTACTTTTCATATGGTGTGATTGTTTGCTGGAATCTCTCTATCGAGCAAGGAATGCGTTTAATTGAGCATTTAAAAGCTTTTGAACAGCAGCCCCTTGAAGATATTGAAAGCGATTCATTTACTTACTCCTATGGGGCAGTCGCTAAATTTGTAGAAGATGATATCACTCTTCCCGACTCCACCTCATTGACAAAACTAGCCATCTCACATGGACTTGCACAATCTGCCAAACTTGGAGCTTTTGAAAATCGTCTTTTAAAGACATATAATCAAACTAAGTATTTACCAGAAGAATTGGCAAAACTTGGACGAATTCCCCTTTCTAGACATGAAATACGAAAAAAAATGGGAGAGCTCTTCATTGAACGCAATTCGATCACACTCTACATCCATGCTTTAGATTCACCAGACTTTTTTTGGGAGTATCCCGAATTAGAAAAGCTCTATTTAATGGTAGCGAATGATTTAGAAATTAAAGACCGTACTGAAGTATTGAACCATCGTTTGGATGTAGTACGCCAATTATTCGAAATGCTGGGCACAGAGCTCAACCACCAACATTCAAGCCGCTTGGAGTGGACAATAATTTGGCTAATCATTATCGAAGTTTTACTTACCCTTCTCAGAGATGTGTTTAGAATTTTATGAAAACAGGATTATTATTACTGATTCGTGCTTATAAACTGCTGATTTCACCTTTACTAGGGGAGATTTGTAGATTTGAACCGACTTGTTCTCGCTACGCAAGTGAAGCGATCCAAAAGTACGGCGTGCGAAAAGGAATCATCCTAGGAGCTAAACGAATTTGCCGTTGCAATCCCCGTTGCCTTGGTGGTCACGATCCTGTTCCTTAAAAATGTTATGTCCCCATCTTCTTTATCAAAAATCTACTACTTGTAATTCGTTTTCCTTGGTTTTTATGCACAAACCTTTTATTTTGGTAATCCCATGGAGTGGAGGAATCAAAATTTAATGAGCCTAGAGTTTCAAAAGAATATCGATGAATAAAGTCAATAGTTGATCCTCTTCTGTTGCATGCCCTTTCTTTTACAATGATTGAATCACAGACTTCTAACCTAGAATAGGAATCCATAGGGTCTTGCATTACTTTGCTAATAACCTGCCATTCCGCCGAAGACATTGCCTTCTTCTTCCCTGGAACTAGGGATTGTCCGCCCACAAAGGTGAATGTATGCCTACTTAAACAAAATTCCGCTAACATTCCAGAATTATAACCAACAACTATGTGATCTCCACCATTAGCGAGCGACGAAACTTTCAGCCAGCTTGTAGGCATCTGACCATGGTCTGGGGATTTGACAATTTGAACAGATGAACATTCTCATATCAATGACATGCATTTTAGAAGATGTATACGTGACAAGAATCTGTTCAAGATTAAGAATTCGAATTTTTCCAGGGAAATTTGAAGTTGGTATCTTCACACAAGGACCCCTTCCTGGATCACCCTTCCTGGATCCCGAACATCCCACAAAGGAATGTTCTTGCTCCCTGTACTCCCTTCAAATGTAAAAAGATGTTGGCATCCATGAATTCGGTGTATATATTCTGATTCCAGCCGTTCAAACGAGTGCTTTTGTTTCCCCGTTTCAAGATCATATTCATCGATACTAGATACAGAAGAGTCAATCAACCAATGATCATTAAAATGGCTTGTGTGCGATTGTTGAGGCTCATTTGATCTTCAGTTGTTTTCTTTTTACCAAAATTTCTGTACAAACATTTTCCACTTCTAGTCAGAATTGCTACACCCTCTTTCCCATTAAGTTTAAAATTATACGCATCTTGCACGATTGGTTGGGGGGTAGGCTTTGCATTCATCTCTTGCTTAAAGGCCTTCTTGGCGGAAGCAAAGTTGATTTCTCTATAAAACCCCTTCCAACTACTTGGAGAAAAGCGCAATACATTTCTACATTCGCTAGCACAACATTTTTTCCAAAGTACATTATCTGAAGCTATTGCATAAAAAAACTTACAAGCTATAGAGGCGGTCAAAATTTGTGCTGGGGTTAGGTATTCGAATATTTTTGTCCATACTTCATCGGGTAGTGCATGAGATTCAGATAATTGAACAGCTCCCATAATAATCCTTATGTTTTATAATAAAACTCGATCTATTAAAACAAAAAACTCTATGTAAAAAAATAAAAAACGTTATTTATTAAATAAAATCAAAATAAGCAGAACTGTAACCAAAGTGAATAAGTTTAGATAAAATCGCAGCAATATGTAATCAAAAATTCCGTATTATTGATTTATTTCTTCTTGATTTATACACAAACCTTTTATCTTGATAATCCCAGGGATTAAGCAAACTAGAAAATGTTAATTTACCCAGTATTTTGAATGAATATCTATGAATAAAATGAACATATGAGCTCAAATCACGTTCAATGACTTCTCCCACAATAATTGAATCACATGCTTCTAATCTATAGTAGGAACGAATGGGGCTTGGCATTACTTTGCCATACATGAACTTTTCTGGAGAAGACATAGTTGCATCATGAATTAAGGTAAACTCATTTCTACTTAAGTTAAATTCCGCTAACATTCCAGAATCATAACTCACAATTATTCGATCTTCTTCATTAGCTATCGACGAAATTTTCAAATTTTTTGGCTTCTTGCTATGATCTGGGGGCGCGATCGTTTGAACAGGTGAACTATTTCTTATATCAATAATAGACATCTTAGATGAATCAGACGTTTCCAGAATTTGTTCTAGATGAAGAATTCGAAGTTTTTCAGGAAAATTGGAAACTGGTATCTCGACACAAGGAATCTTCCCTGATTCCCTAACATCCCATACATGAATTTTCATACCTTCATGAGAACTTATTTTCTTTGCTGTAAATGTAAAAAGATGTTGGAATCCCGCAATGCTTTTTATTCTCCTATGGATTTCAAACGTATGCTTTTTTTTCCCAGTTTCAAGGTCATGTTCATCTATTGATCCAGAAGAGCTAATCAACCAATGTCCATCAAACAGCGCTTGGGTGGCATCTCCAAGGGAAATTTTATTCTCTATAATATTTTTTTGACTAAAGTTTTTATATACAGCTTTTTTATCACTCGTCAGAATTGCTAGTCCCTCTTTCCCATTAAGCTTATAGTCATGAGCTTCTTCATCAATTGATTGAGAGAAAACTTGAGCACGTCTCGATTGTTCGAATGCTTTCTCATCACCAGTGCCCTTAAGGAAACCTCTAAAAGGAATCAAAAACTTTCCCTGAACTACTCTATTAAATTTTGTATCTAAAACAGGTACTCCACTGACTACCTTGTACTTAGACTCACTTTGAGCAATTGGCTGAGGGTTGGGCTTATCTATCGCTTGCTCAAATGCTTTTTTCACAGCAGGAAAAGAGGTTTTTCTATAGAACTCCTTCCAACTTCTTGGAGAAAAACACACGACATTTCTATTTGCTCTAAAACAAAGATTTTTCCAAAGGGCATTATCTGAAGCTATTTCCAAAAAAAGTTTACAAGCTAAAGAGGCCGTTAAAAGTTCTTCCAGAGAAAAATATGCGAATATGTAGGTAGTAACTTCTGCTGGAAGTCGAGTGTGAAATACCGATGATTGAATGCCCATAAAAATCCTTATTTATTAAATTAAATCTAATAAAAAACCCATGAAGTAAAAACAACTTATTTTAGCTAAGTATTGAATGAATTCAATCATAAAATAGACTTATGGATAGTCATGTTTTCTAAAAAGAGTTTGATTTATGAAATCAAGATCTGAAGAGGAGGGTTCTCCGTAAACGAATTGAATTTGTTTTACAAAGAATTGAGAGGTTCTTCTTGATTTAAGGAAAATTTTTCAAAGTTGTTTCAAACCTCATTAATTAGGTAGGTAGACACCAAATCTAGGCTTACTAGAAAAGATCACTTGACTTCCGAGCAAGTTCTTGATGAACGGTACATTCTTGATTGGAATCTGAAATTTGAGATGATCAAAAATCCACTATGTTTAATTTGTTTTCGAATGTTTTAAAAACAAACCTTTTATCTTTGTAATCCCAAGGAGTATACACTCTAGGAAGTTCAAGTTTACCTAGTGTTTTGAAAGAACATCCATGAATAAAATGAACATAGTCATATGTATCGTGGCAGCCTGCTGCTGCATAGGGTTTCTGTTCCCTAGCTCCCGCTAGGATCATTGAATCACATACTTCTATTCTGCTGAATTGAGGCCGAGGGTCTTTTCGGACTAATGTAGTGTGGATAAATTCATTTCTGCTTAAGCTAAATTCGGCTAACATTCCAGAACCATAAGTAGAATTATAACTAACTACTATTCTATCTCCTGCATTAGCAATCGATTTAACCCCATAATTCCCAGGCCCCTGTATCCCTGGATCTTTTGGTGATTCAATTTTTTGAACAAATGAGCCATTCCTCATATCAACGACATGCATCTTGTGAACATCTATCTTAGAAGTGGGATTAGAAGTCACTAGAATCATTTCAAGATTAAGAATTCGAATTTTTTCAGTGAGACCGGGGAATGGTATTTCCAAACAAGGATCATCTCTTGATACCCTAATATCCCACAAGCGAACTCCCCCTATTAACTTCAGATCTAAAACTTTCTAAAGTAAAGAGATGTTTGAAGCCCTCAATTCTTTGTACATGTCCTGAGTTTAAGACCTTAAAAGTATGCTTTTTTTGCCCAGTTTCAAGATCGTATTCACTTATTGATAAAGATTCGCCAAATAAAGAATCGCCAATCAACCATTGGTTATCAAAAACAGTTTGGATACAATACGCATTTGAAATTTTATTCTCCTTTATTTCTTTTTTACTAAAATTTTTATATAAACATTTATCATTTCTGGTAAGAACTGCTATTCCTTCTTACCATTAAGTTTTAAATCATACGCATTTTGATCGATTGGCTGAAGGTTAGGCTTTGCTTTCACTATTTGCATAAATGCTTTTTTCACGAAGGGAAAAGTGTTTTTTTTGTAGGACTCTTTCCAA
>Ga0105044_10010837_pt1 | contig 12441 bp, 7 predicted proteins | sample MAT01_FD_78092 | JGI IMG/M metagenome (GOLD analysis project Ga0105044, IMG submission 78092) | Freshwater microbial communities from Lake Fryxell liftoff mats and glacier meltwater in Antarctica - MAT-01 | ecosystem: Environmental > Aquatic > Freshwater > Ice > Liftoff microbial mat | place...
GAGGCGTAAGCACTCAACAAAAAATATTGTTTTAGCAATACATCTTCCTTTTGAAAACCACCCACATCATACCGGCTACTCACAGATTTTCCGGTTATACTTGCAAAAAGGTCTTTTGAAAACTGGTAGCCGATGTTCAAATTTAGATTGTGTTTTGGCCTGCGTAAAAGGTAATTGTAGCTGGTGTCGTTGGTGTTTTTTCTACTTTGCGTTTGCTCGGTACCGGTAATGTATGTGTAGTTTGCTGAAATACTTAAATTTTTCAACGGCTTCACTGCCAGTTCCAGCTCAACACCATCTACAATTTGTTTTACAAAATTGAAATACTTAAAATTGATATAGTTGTAGTCAATACCATTATTTATGTCTCTGTGAAAATAGACCAGTCGGCTGCTGATTTTTTCATGTGTTTGCTGTACCCCAATTTCGTAGTTGGTAGATTTTTCTGGCTGCAGATTCTCATTGCCACTAAATTCCTCAAACAACTGATAAATAGAAGGCGCTTTAAAGCCGGATGCAATACTTCCAAAAAATCGCCAATTTTTATTAATTGTATAAGATGGGTTGAATGTGTAAGTTGTGTTGTTGCCATAGCGTGAATGATTATTGGTTCTTCCGCCAATTTCTACATTCAGCTTTTTATTAATTGCAGTAAAAATAAAGGAGGAATAAAAAGATGTTTGGTGCATGGAGGTATCATCAAAACTGCTGCTGTATGGCCCAAAGCTACTTAGCGAAAAATACTGTTGGTTCATATTGCTCCAGCGATAATCTGCGCCGGCAATAATGGTAAGCCATTTTGTTGCAACTACATTCCCAAATAATTCTCCATACTGTGTGCGTCCACCGTATTTGTTGCTTTCAAATTTTGTTCCGAAAGGGAGTACAAATAAGCTATCATTGTTGTATCGTCTGCTAAGTTCGCCATACTGATAGTTGCCTATAATATTTATAATTCCTTTTTTATAATTTACACCAACGCCCGAACTAAGATTGCTGTTGTTGATAGTGTAGTCTTTTTCATCTGCAAAAACCCCCGCATCAATATCTGCTTTATACTGGCTGTGCTGAACAAATGTTTTTACCAGCAATGAAGGAATTAGCTGGTACTGCACGGCTGCGCTGATAACATTGCCATCGTAGCCATCATTGTCAAAATTGTTGTTGCCAATATTATCGTTTGCCGCTGAAAATCCATCGGTTTTTAATTTTGCAAAACGGGTGTTGTAAGTAAGCTTTCCTTCTTTTCCATATAACTGGAGATTGTTGCGGATCGTATTTTTATTGCCAAAGCCAGTAGTGGCTTTTATATTAAAAGGCTTGCTCACATTGCTTTTAACGGTAATGATGTTGATGACGCCTGCGACTGCATCGCTACCATATAAAGTAGATTGTGCCCCTTTGCATATTTCAATTCTTTCCACATCATTGATCGAAAAAAGGTTAAGGTCAAATTCATTGTTGATCATGGAAGGGTCGTTCACCGGGATGCCATCCAATAATATCAATGTTCGTCCGGAGGAGGCTCCTCTTACAAAAACAGTTTGCACACTGCCTGGTGCATTGAAAGCGCCATTGATGGTAATTCCTGCCTGTTCATTTAAAATTTGAGCAACTGTTTTTCCGCTGCTTTTCTCAATTTGTTCCTTACCGATCACCGTAACAACCTTGCCTGTTTGGGATTGTTTTACCGGAAATTTTGTAGCGGTAATCACTACTTCATTTAAAATTTTGGAACTGTCCTCCGCAATCGGCGGAGTTTTTTGTGCATGTGCTGAACTACTGATAATTACAGCAGCCGCAATAAAAATTTTCTTTTTCATTTTTTGAAAAATTTTTTTGTGACTGCTCCCGAGAAAATACAGGGGGTGGTAATTACACACACTACCTGTTAGAAATATAAATGCCTTGCGGCGCTTACACTCCATGCCTTTCACCCGAAAGCCGTGAATGATTAAATGTGATACCTGGCAGGTCTTCTGGCTTGGCGTTCACTTTACCTTCCCGTTAATAAAAACAGTGGTGTGAGAGAAGTTGCCTTTCTTTCCCCTCCCTTTTGGGGAGGTTGGGTGGGGCCGCCTTACAGCTACGGGGATAGCGCCGGAATTACACCGGCTTCCCTTTTAATTCCGGATCAACTCCGGAAACCAAATTCGGTGCGAAGGTAAATGCAATGAAGTTGATTTACCAAATTAATCATTGCACCTTGGTTTAAATAGCGATCGTTTTAATACCTGTTGTTATTGCAAAAATTGCTGCAAAGACGGATGCTTCATTCAAAAGGATATAATAGAATAAAGCATACCTGCTATTTATAAGGTTGATTTATTTGATGTCGGTGATTATCTTATTTGCTTTCTGTATCTTCAAATCATGACAGCAAAATCTAACCAGCTTAACCTTTTCGATTTGTCCATGATTGTTATAAGTCTTGTTATTGGCATGGGGATTTTTAGAAACCCCGCTTCAGTTGCTGCAACTTCAGGAAATAGCACTATCTTTTTTTTAGTGTGGACGGTGGGCGGTTTGATTGCTTTATGCGGCGCACTAACCTATGCTGAAATTGGTCTCCGCCTTCCTTCCATGGGTGGCTATTACAAAGTGTTTGCAGAGTGTTATCATCCGGCTATTGGCTTTACAGTAAATGCTTTAATATTGATTAGCAACGCTGCTTCTCTTGCAGTGGTGGCTTTAATTGGCGCTGATTATGTAAGCGATTTATTGTTTGGTAAGCCATCTGGAATTTTTTTTAATACTGGTATTTCCATTGTGGCAGTTGCCTTATTTTATGTGGTAAATTTGTTTGGATTAAAAACAAGCAGCCGTACTTTAAATGTGCTGATTGTAATTAAAATAGGACTGGTGGTATTACTGATCGCCAGCATCTTTAAAGGTGTGATAATTGAGCCGCATGGGTATGAAATAAATTCTCCCGTTTTTACATTGTCCGATAAATCGGCTTTGTCATTGTTTTTAATCTCATTAATTCCCGTTTGTTTTTCCTACGGCGGATATCAGCAGTCAATTAATTTTGGGTCAGAGGTAAAGAGTACAAAAATTTTACCCAAAGGCATCATCATTGGAATCACCATTGTGGTGGTACTTTATTTGTTGATTAACTATTCTTATACTCAAGTTATTGGATACGATAAAATGAAAAACGCAAGCGCCATTGGATCGCTGTTGTGCGAAGCATGGTTTGGTAAAGCCGGCGGTAAAGTGTTTGATGCCTTGATGTTTTTAAGTGTACTGGCTTATGTACATATTTTGCTGATGAGTAACCCAAGGGTAATGTTTGCGATGAGTGTTGATAAAGTTTTTCCTAAAATATTCTCTTATCGTAGTCCTAAAAGCCAGGCACTTGTGGCAGGCCTTACCACTTTCGCATTGATTACCATTGTCATCACTTTTTTTGGTAAAGGCGTTGATAATATTTTAAACTTTACCATGTTTTTAGACAGTATTGGAATGAGTACATCTGCCGCTACTATTTTTATCTTAAGAAAACGAAAGCAAAACCAGCAAATGGTTACCGGCACCTGGAACAGGTTTACACCGCTCTTTGCAGGTTTCTTTGTATTCAGTTATTTTATGGTGGCTGTGGGGGTAGTGATAAAAAATCTGGATGCTGCTTTAATCGGTATAGGATTGCTGGCATTGCTACTGGGCATTTATTATATTTTCTATTTTAAAAAAGCGAATGCAACTGAAGAATAGTTGCACAAATTAAATAGTATATCTAAATTTGAAAAGCTGAAAGAATGGATATTAGCTGAACCTAAAGAGTTTATTTACGATGAGTTGAAAACCTTATTGACCGGAATGGGGTACGTAGAATCAAATAAGGGGAAGACATCTGGTTTAAGAGTTGCTTTTTTAAACCCGGAACCGCACATATTTTACGCATTCATAAACCACATCCAAGAAATATTATCAAGCAATATGCACTGCGGTTAATTATTGAAGAATTAAAAAGCCAGCATAAATTATGACATCGAATATTTTAGAATACAAGGATGTTATCGGATTTGTAAATTACTCAGATGAAGATGAGTGCTTTTATGGGAAGATTGAAGGCTTCAATGACCTGGTAACATTTGAGGGGTACTCCGTAAAGGAGTTAAAAAAGGCCTTCAAAGATGCCGTAGAAGATTACATTGAACTTTGCAAGGAACAAAGTAAGGAACCTTATAAATCAGTGAAAGGATCTTTTAATGTCCGCATTGAGCCAAAACTTTATTACTCCGCTATCTTTACAGCATTCAAAAAGGGTATCTCATTGAATCAATTTGTAGCAGAGGCGATAAAAAATAATGTAGATAAAAAATTACTTAACCATTCCTAATGGACATCTCTTACATCATCAACGAACTGGCCGAAGACCGGGAAAATTATTTCAATGCCATTGCACCGCCAATAATACAAAGCAGCAACTTTGCTTTTAAAACAGTGGATGAAATGCGCCATGCATTTGCAGATGAATACTCAACTTATTTGTATAGCCGCGGACTAAACCCTACTGTTGATATTCTCCGGACAAAATTAGCGGCGCTGGACAATGCAGAAGATTGCCTGGTGTTTAACAGCGGTGCAGCAGCCATCTTTGCGGCGGTACTGGCCAATGTAAAATCGGGCGATCACATTGTGTCGGTTAACAAACCTTATACCTGGGCGCAAAAAATGTTCAATGATATTTTACCCCGCTTTGGCGTTACAACTACGTATATCGACGGACGTGATATAGAAAATTTTGAACGTGCCATATTGCCCCATACCACCGTTATTTATTTGGAAAGTCCGAACAGTTGGGATTTTGCTATTCAGGACTTGAAAGCTGTAGCTGAATTGGCCAAAGCGGAAGACATAGTGACCATTATTGACAATAGTTATTGCACGCCCATTTATCAAAGGCCATTGGATTATGGTATTGATCTCACATTGCAATCCGGCACCAAATATATTGGCGGACATAGCGACACCGTAGCAGGTGTTTTGAGTGGCAGCCGGGCAATGATCAAGCGGATATTCAATTCGGAGTATATGAATATTGGCAGCGGGATTTCGCCATTCAATGCATGGTTGCTCATTCGTGGCTTGCGTACCTTGCCCATGCGCCTGGAGCGAATAACGAAAACAACTCACCAGGTAATCAATTACCTGAAACAGCACGAAAAAGTAGAAGCTGTTTTATTTCCCCTGGATGAAAGCTTTCCTCAATACCAGTTGGCAAAACAACAAATGCAGGGCGCCTGCGGATTGCTTACATTTATTATAAAGGCCGATACCGTTCAGGAAATTGAAAAATTCTGTAACAGTCTGCAACATATTTTAATGGCGGTAAGTTGGGGCGGTCACGAAAGTCTGGTGATCCCTAAATGTGCCGGTATGCCTGCTGAGGAATTTGATGCACTCAATAAAGAACATCGCATGATCCGGTTTTATGTTGGGTTGGAAGAGGCAGATTACATTATTAAAGATTTGGAGCAGGGTTTTGATAGAATGGGTTGAAATTGCATTGGAGGAAAATGTTTAATGCTTACACGATCGTCAAATTATAAATCCCCTGTAGTGGCAAATCAATCGCAAGTATTTTTAGCGGCACCAAATCTTCCGGCTTGTTGTAAATAGCAGATTGCCATTCTCCTTTGTCATCTTTGCTAAAGCAATTCACATACATCAGTTCCGGTTCTACCAACAGATAATATTCCAGTGTTTCAACTTTTTGGTATTGGATAAACTTGTCAATCGTATCGTATTTGCGGGTACTGTTACTCAACACTTCAATAATCAAAACAGGAAACTGCTTGATGTACTTGTTTTGTAAATCAACCGCATGATTGGTGATAAAAACATCCGGATAAGTGTAATAATCTTCACCCTGAATCTTTACTTTCACCTGTTCAAAATAGATTTTATTATTTGAGCCGGATAAAAGTTTTCGTAATAAAAAGTACAAGTTTCCGACCATTTCATTGTGTGTATCTGAATTTCCTGACATATCATATAATTGACCGTTAATAAATTCATGTCTTATACTACTGGTTTCATCTAATTGGATGTATTCATCCACCGTATAAATTTTATCATCTATTGCTGGTATCATAAAATACTATTTAACCAAATTTACAATTTTATCTGGCATATTCAATTACCTACAACAGCAAGTTTACATTTAAAATTTTGAGTATGTAAATAAAGGATATACTTAATGGTGATTGGGGCGGCACTTCCGGTTGTAGCGCTGTTAACAAAACATAAGGATTGCAAAGTATGTTGACTACCACACTAGGTTGATCGCTTGAATGAAAGATTTCAGTCGTAATCTAACCAAAATCCGACTTATCCAGATAACGCCTGCAATTTATAAAGTTCATTTTACCGCCCACCCGCCCATTTACCAATATATTTGCCGCTTATAAAATTGAAGGGCCTTCTTTACAAAAGGATGTTATATTTTTGAGGTATGCGATATCTAAGTTATACCCTTATAGCCATCATTGCATTATGCAATTCTATAACTGCCCAGGAAAAATGGGATTTGAGAAAATGTGTTGATTATGCCATTAGTAATGGTTTCACCATAAAGCAGGCCGAACTGCAAACCAAACTGGCTGATATACAATACAACCAAAGCAAACTTTCACAATTACCCGCTCTAAATGCAGGCAACAGTTATGGCGTAAGTTTCGGTCTCCGGGAAAATCCAACTACTGGTATTTTCGAAAATCAGCGGTTTTTCAATCTCGGGCTTAATCTACAAAGCAGCGCCAGTATTTTTAACTGGTATAGTAGAAAAAATACCATTGCTGCCAATCAGTTTGAAATGCTTGCAGCACGAGCAGCCGTTGAGAAACAAAAAAACGACCTGTCATTGCTGGTTGCCAACAACTACTTAGCGATATTATTAGCGAAAGAACAGGAGAACATCGCAAGAGTGCAATTGCAACAGTCCGTTGCCCAATATACCAATACCCGAAAGCTGGTAGACGCCGGTGCACTGCCCGAATTAAATGCCGCAGAACTGGAAGCTCAGGTAGCAAGGGATACATCCAGTGTAATATCTGCAAAAGGAAATGTGCAACAGGCCATCCTTAATTTAAAAGCCAATTTAAACCTGGATGCTGCCGCTGAATTTGATGTGGCCATTCCTCCGGTTGAAATGATACCCATCGATCCGATTGCCGACTTGCAACCAGAAGCGGTATTTGCCTTAGCCGTAAAGAATTTGCCCCAGCAACAAGTGAATAATTTGAAGTACAAGGCTGGCGAAAAAAATCTACTGTCTTCCAAAGGCGCCATGAAGCCCAATATTGGTGCATTTGGTAATATTGGAACCAATTACGTGTACTTTAAAACCCCGATTTACAACAGAATACTAACTGGTGCAACTACCCCAACCGGGTTAACTGTAAATACCGGTACTGTAAATTTTCCCGTATTATCACCGGTAACAAAGCAAGGCGATATTTCCGGGTACATTAAACCCAATGGACTGGGTTCACAAATCTCGAAAAACCTGGGGCAAAATATTGGGTTGAATATAAGTGTGCCAATTTTTAATGGCAGCAGTCTACGTAGCAATTACGAGCGCTCAAAAGTAAATTTGCAAAGCCTTTCATTACAAAAGGACATCGATAACCAAAAAATTAAGCAGGACATTTACCTGGCTTATAACTCTGCGATCGTTTCACTGGAGAAATTTAATGCCAGTAAAAAGTCGGTAGAAACTTCGCAACGTAGCTATGACTTTGCAAAAAAACGGTATGAGGTGGGTATGTTACCAACGCTTGATTTAATTACCAATCAGAATAATTTATTCAGGGCAAAACTGGAAATGGTTTCCAACCAGTTCGATTATGTTTTTAAAATGAAGGTGCTGGAGTTTTATAGAGGTTTGGGAATAAAGTTATAGAACTGTAGCCTCTAATCCCACAGGGTAGCAGACTGGAAGCCTAAAATCCAGCGTATTTTTTTAGGGATAGCTTAAATGGTGTAGTAATACAACAAATGCAGATTCAGTTGTTTTTAAAAGTGGATGATGCATAGGAAAATAGCTAATGGAGAGGATGAATTTTAAATACTGCGAATCTCAGTTTTTAAAGAATGCAGTTATCATAATTTTTAAAGCAGCCGGGTTTTTACCAATGAGTAGTTGCTGGTATAAAAGTAACAAACGATCAACAAGAAATAATAAACTGAGTATATGAGCAAGACTGTAAAATGGGTTTTAATAGGATTGGTACTTGTGTTGGCCACATTGGGGGTATTAAAAGCCACGGGCGTATTTGGCGGAAAAGAGGGAACGAAGGTAACTGCCGAAAAAGCGCAGAAACGCACCATCATAGAAATTGTAAATGCAAGTGGAAAAATTTTTCCGGAGATAGAAGTAAAAGTAAGTCCGGATATTAGTGGCGAAATTACCGAGCTAACCGTACAGGAAGGCGACAGTGTAAAAAAAGGCCAGATTGTGGCCCGTATATATGCAGACATTTACAGCATACAAGCCAACCAGGCAGCTAGCGGTGTAGCGCAAAGCCAGGCACAGGTTGCCAATTCACAAGCTGCCTTAGACGCACTGAAAGCTCAACTGGACCAGTCGCAAAAGACGTACACCATGCAAAAGCAATTGTTTGATGATAAAGTGATTAGCCGGAATGAATTTAATTTGGCGGAGGCGAATTACAAAAGTGCCCAGGCCAATCTCAATGCTGCAAAGCAGGGCATTCGGGGCGGCATGGCTGCGGTTCAAAGCGCACAAGCCAACCTTGCTAAAGCAAATAAGGATCTCAGCAGAACGGCAGTGCTGGCGCCAATGGATGGCGTAGTTAGTTTGTTAAGTGTAAAAAAGGGAGAACGGGTGGTGGGAAGTAACCTGATGAGCGGAACCGAAATGCTTCGCATAGCGGATATGTCTAAAATTGAAATCAGGGTAGACGTTAGCGAAAGTGATATCTCAAAAGTACATTTAGGCGACAGTGCCATAGTAACCGTAGATGCTTATAGTGATCGTAAATTTAAAGGGATGGTAACACAAATAGCAAGCAGCAATAATGGAGCGGCCTCACAATCAGCACTTGCAAATACCAGTACAGATGTAACCAATTACAAAGTATATGTTCGCTTATTGCCAGATAGCTATGCTGATTTGCTGGGAAAACAGCGGGCTTACCCATTCAGGCCGGGAATGAGTGCCAGCGCAGATATACAAACCAAAACCCACATCAATGTTTTAAGCGTACCTATCAATGCCGTTACCACCAGGGATATCAATGATAGTATCGATGTAAAAAAAGAAAGTCCAAAAAAAGAAGATGAGATGATAGCCAAAACAGAAGCTTCTGTAGATGATTTGGAAGTGGTGGTATTTTTGGTGGACAAAGAAGGAATTGTAAAAAAGGTAAAGGTAAAAACTGCTATCCAGGATATAAATTACATCGAAATTACCGAAGGACTAAAAGAGGGCGATGATGTTATATCAGGTCCTTATGATGTAGTAAGCAAGCTTTTAAAGGTAAAGGATAAAGTGAAGGTAGTAGATAAGAAAGATTTGTTTGACAAGAAGAAATAGCAAACTGGAATAATAAATTTTGAATAACAACTTTTCAATAATTGAAAAGTTGTTGTTGTTTTAAGAAGCGCTGCTGTAATAAATGACCACAGCCAATTTACCAACCATTCAAACCATCATCTATAGAAATATTGCGGATCAATAAAAGTTAATGCTATTGCAGTAATGGCATCAACCGAAAAGTGTTAGATTTACTTCAGCATTTAACGGTTGTTCAATTAATTTTCAAACAATTCGCAGTAGTGCCTCGTTTCATTCAATTCAATATCCCATCTTTGGCAGCAAGCAAAACCATCGCAAACATTACAACGCAGTCAATTGAATAAATAACAAAGGATGAAAAGAATATTTACCAGATGCCATTTTTTTTTACTGGTTTTATTATTTAGTACCGGTAGCATTTTTTCACAAAACGCCGTATTGATAAATTTCGGCAGTAACAACTGTTACAATACCGTCAACCCGTCTTTTTCGTTGATCAATAATCCTTTAGGCGCTTCGCCATCAGTGTTGGCAGGTTGCGGCCTCACTGCTCAATTGCCTAATTTTTTCTCCGTTTTTATTGCCTACAATCCACTCAATAATAAAATATATGTGGCCGATGTACGAAGTGGTATTGATACAAAAATATGGGTAATGGATATGGGACTTCCATCCAATATCGCCTGCCCGGTAATACCCGTGGCACCCACTTATTCGTACAGTTATGTAAGCAATAATTTTGAGTTTGATAATAATGGTGACCTTTGGTCGTTCTCAAATTATAATGTTACCACCGGCCAATGTAAAATGGATAAGTTTGATGTAGCTACCGGCAACGTAATCAATACAAGGGTCCTACAATTTCCGGCTGGCAATTTTCCCACAAGTATCAACAGTGGCGATCTTACCATTTTACCCAATGGCCGTATGTTTGCAACACTGGGTGATCAACCTTCAAGGCTTTACGAAATAAATAATTATAGCAGCACCAGTAGCAATGCTACTGCTACTTATTTACAAACTTTACCCAACGACTGCTACGGCATCGCTTACCTGAACGGACAGTTGGAACTTACCGGTATTGCTTTTCCAGGCAACTGTTATTATTTTGACTACAATATCACCACCAATACATTGGGTTTACAAAAGCCCTTTCAGATAGGGCAAGGGCCCATTGATAATTCAAGCTTAACACCATCGCTGGGTGTTACCAAACTTTTGGTAAACACCGTTAAAGTAAATAATAATACAGCCGATCTTACCTACGAAGTGTATGTAAAAAACATAGGTAATGTAATCATCAACGAACTCAATGTAGCAGATGATCTTGGGGCTATATTTGGCCCGGGAAATGTATCCAATGTAAGCACCGCTTTTGTTGCAGGTGCCAATATGGGAGCACTTACTTTGAATCCATTTTATAATGGCACTACTAATATTTCTATGCTGAATGCCGGGCAGAAATTACCCAACGAGACACTGGGTAATACCGACTATTATTTTAAGTTACTTATAAAATGCAGGGTCACCAACCTGAGTGCAGCCACCATTTATTTAAACTCCGCCATTGCCCGTGGCACCATTGGCAACGCCGGCAATAGCAGCCTCATTAACATTGCAGATTCTTCTAATAATGGCACCGCAGCAGTTGTAGATCCAAATAACAATGGCAATGCTGGCGAGGTTGGAGAAAATATTCCAACCCCATTTGTTTTGGGAACGCTGCCAGTAAACTTTATCAATATAGGTGCTATCTTAACCAATAATAACAGTGCTGTTGTAAAATGGAAAATAGCCACACCCACCATCAATGCGAAAAAGTTTGAAGTGGAATTCAGCACCGATGGCATCAAATGGACTACGATAGCAACAATCAATATCATCAATCCCACCCTGGCAGATTATCAGTTTAGTCACCTTCCAATACCAGTTGGCAACTTGTATTACAGGATTAAACAAACAGACCATGATGGAGTGTATGTTTTTAGCAGGATTGTATTGTTGCAACAGAAGCCAAATCAAACAAATTTTATTGTATTGCCAAATCCTGCCAATCATTTTATCCAGGTATCAGCACCTGTTGATATAAATGGAAAAGTACAAATTGAATTGTTTGATGCTGCCGGAAGAAAAATTTATTCAAAACCAATCACACAGCCAACAACGGAAATCAATACCAGCAATTTAGCAAACGGAACCTATTTGTTGAAAATAATTCACAACGAAGTGGGTAATACCAGAAAGATTTTGATTGTGCATTAGCGGCATATTTCAACACTTTAGAATATAAGATGTGGCATTGTTTTTAAGAATTTTGGTCCGGGCTGAAGTACAGGTGGCATCATCGTTGCATCGCCCTCTTGTACTTTATACCTTTACGGAACAACTATCCGTAACCATTCACCATCCGTCTTCGGATGATACAATTTTTAAGCAAACAGCCGCTAAGCAAAAAGTGCCTCTGCAATAGCAACACTCTCCGGTTTGCCAACATCTACTAAAAGATCACCGGTATGATCATAACCAAGTATTACATGATCAGCAGCCAGATCAAGGTAAGTATCCATGATAGAAAATTTGCCGGTTTGTTTGACTAAATCAAATATTTCGGGCTCGTAAATTACCACACAACTGTATGCTTTTTCTACAAGCTGGTTTTTTCGCTCATCGTTTTCTGCAAATTGTAAATGAGGTCCTTTTTCTTCGCCGGTTTGCAAATTTCTCCAGCCGCACAAGCGATTGTTTACATCAAATAATAATACCCGGGATGATTTTCTACTGGTAACACCAAAGGTAACCAGGGGTTTATGCTGCTGATGAAAAGCCATCAGTTTGTTTAAATCAAGGTTGGTCAATATATCTACATTCAACGAAATAAATGGCTGGTCATC
>Ga0105044_10010839_pt1 | contig 12439 bp, 15 predicted proteins | sample MAT01_FD_78092 | JGI IMG/M metagenome (GOLD analysis project Ga0105044, IMG submission 78092) | Freshwater microbial communities from Lake Fryxell liftoff mats and glacier meltwater in Antarctica - MAT-01 | ecosystem: Environmental > Aquatic > Freshwater > Ice > Liftoff microbial mat | place...
CCCGCCCACGTCCCACAGGACGGCTTCGACGGTTCGGCTCATCGGGGGAGTCTGACGCGCGAGGCTGCCGGTCATGAAGATCACGATGTTGGGGACGGGATGGCCGCTGCCCTCCGCGGATCGAGCCGGGGCCTCGACGCTGGTGGAGGCGGGGGGCCAGCGCTTCCTGGTCGACACCGGCCGGGGGGTGCTGATGCGCCTGGCCGCCGCCGGCAGCGGCATGGGCCAGGTCACCGCCGTGCTGTTGACCCACCTGCATTCTGACCACGTCAACGACTTCAACGACGTCGTGACCACGAGCTGGATCGGGTCGTTCGCGCCGACCCCGCTGAAGGTGATCGGCCCGCCCGGCACCCGAGCCTTCGTCGACCGGACGCTCGCCGTGCTCGAGGACGACATCTGCTGGCGGATGGACCACCACGACGACCTGACCTGGCGACCCGAGGTGGAGGTCACCGAGGTGACCGACGGCGTGGCGCTGGAGTCGGGCGGAGTTCGGGTGCTCTGCGCGCCGACCGACCACCGGCCCGTGCACCCGACGGTGGGCTACCGGTTCGAGCACGAGGGAGCCGTCGGGGTCTGTGCCGGGGACACGATCCCCTGCGAGGGCCTTGATCGCCTGGTCGCCGGGGCCGGTGTCTACGTCCAGACGGTGTGCCGCCGCTCGGCCGTGGAGGCCATCCCGGCGCCCCGCCTGCAGGACATCCTCGACTACCACTCCGACCTGGCGCAGGCCGGCCAGACCGCCGCCCGGGGTGGGGTCGACACCATCGTGCTCACCCACATGGTCCCGCCGCCGATGCCCGGCACCGAGCCCGAGTGGGTGGCCGAGGTGGCCGAGCACTTCGACGGGACGATCGTCCTGGCCGAGGACCTGACGGCCGTGGATGTCCCTCCGCCCGGCTGACTAGTGTCACTCGGAGTGACGATTGGACGGGTCGTCTGGAGGGGCACCCAAGCCGCGCTCGGTCTCGCACTTGCGGTCCTGGGCCTGACCTGGCTCAACCTCGTCGCGTCCTCGGTCATGTCGGTCGGCGGCGCCTGCAACAGCGGCGGGCCCTATGTGGCCGCCGCGCCCTGCCCCGGCGGCGCCTGGATGGCCCCGGTCGGGATCTTCGTGATGCTGGCCGGGCTCGCCCTCTACCTGCTGGCTCGACCGGCGGGCAGCCCGCAACTCGTCCTGTTCGCCTGGCCCGCCCTGTTCGGCTCCCTGGGCATCCAGTTCCTGCGGGCCGCGGCGGCCGAGACCGGCGCCTACGGCTGGTGGCTCTGCGGGGTCGTCTTCCTCCTCATGGCGGTGGCGCCCCTGGTCCTCGTCGTGGTGGGGGACCGACCGGCGCTCCGCCGGGCCCTGCTGGGCGACGGCCGGGCTGATCGTGACGCCACCGACACGAGCGACGGGCCCCGGATCGCCCGCTCGGCTCCCGACGGCTCGGTCACCCGCTTCACGCCCCTCGGCCCGGCCGCCGCGAACGGGAACGGGAACGGGAAGGCGGCGGTGTCGTCGGTGGGCGAGCGCGGCGAAGGCGGCGAAGGCGACGACCTGGCCGAGAGCCTGTCGCGGCTGTCGCGCCTGCATCGCGACGGGAACCTGTCCGACGCCGAGTTCGCCGACGCCAAGCAGCAGGTGCTGGACGGCGCCTGATGGTCGACGACGAGAGCGGGCGGCGGCCCTATCCGACCGGAGTCCGGGTCGTGCTGGTCGGCCTGCAGGCCCTCGGTGTCGTCGTCGGCCTGGTGCTCGGCGTCGTCACCTACGACGCCTGGTCCCGACCCGACGCCGCCACCGCGCCGCCGACGACCGCGGTCACCCCGGAGACCGCGGTCCCACCGGACACCCTGGGCTGAACCCGCAGGTCACCGTCATCCTCCAGGGGTACTCTGAGCGGGTCGCTTCCCCCGATGCACGATCGACCTCGTCGGAGGTGGGCCCATGGCCCTGTCCCAGAAGCACCGGAGCGCGCTCTTCCTGCCCACGGTGGGCGAGGAGGTGACCGAAGCCTTGCTGGCGGAGTTCCCCGCCCACGACGGTGATGACCTGGTCACCAAAGAGTGCCTTCGGGCCGAGATGGCGGACTTCCGCGTCGAGTTGGCCGAGCTCCGCGTCGAGATGCATCAGCTCATCGGTCGCTCCAACGTCATGGTCATCGGGGCCATGGGGGTGATGACCGCCATCCTGTCCGTCTTCGGTTAGGTCACCCCCAGGGCGACAGCGGTGCCGATGAGGAGCAGGGCGCCGACGAGGTCGACCGACGACGTGACGATCGGGATGCCGAAGGTGTCCGGGTCCAGGCGCAGGCGGACCGAGGCGACGCCGCTGGCGTCGGCGATGGCGAACCCAAAGGCCACCGCCCCGGCGCCGGCGATGAGGGTGACGGCGACCACCGAGCCGAGTCCGGGCGCCGCCGGCCCGATCAGCCCCGCCACGGCCCACGCCCCGACGGCGTTGTAGAGCATCACCGGTACGGCCAAGCCGCCGAGGGCGGTGACGTCGGCCCGGGTCCCGCGGTCGGGCCAGAAGGTGGCGCGCCGGGTGCCGAGGTGGAGGCCGGTGGCCACCCGGGCCGACAGCACGCCGCCGAAGGCCCCGGCGCTGCTGACGAACGCGGGCACCAGGACGAGCAGGGCGGGGGCGGCCTGGAAGGCGGTCAGTCGGTGCTCGATGACGAGTCCGGCGAGGAGGCTCAGCCCACCCGCGCCGACCAGGACGGGCCATGACTGGCGGCACACGGTGCGCAGCAGGGCATGGCGGCTGGCCACGCCATAGGCGCTGACCGCGACCGCTCCGGCCACCACGATCCACCCCGTGACGGTCGAGGCCGCCCCGTGGCCGACCAGGTGGGTGGCCAACCAGAGGGCGGGCAGGGTCAGGACGTCGCCCAGGGTGGCCACCACCGGGGCGACGAGGTTGTCGAGGTCCCAGCCCCGTCGGGCGGCCAGGACGGCCAGGCCGACGGTGACCCCGAGGACGACCGTGGAAGCGAGGAGCCCGCCCACGATCGAGATGAGGGCCAGGTCCACGAGGGGGATCGGGGTCACCGCGAGGGCGATGGTGGCCAGGAACCACGCACCGGTGGCCAGGGCCAGGGACAGGCCGGTGGTCAGCACGAGCGCACCGATCACGTTCTCGGCCATGACCGTGTCCCGTCGGCGCGACAGGGAGAAGGTGCCGGCGTGCACGGCGGTGCTCAGCCGGCTGCCCAGGGCCGAGAAGACGTTGCCCCGGAGGCCGATGGCGGCGGGAACGAGGACCAGGAGGCCCGGCAGCCGGTCGAAGGTACCCGTGAGCGCACCGAGGGTCAGGCCGGCGACGAGGCTGGTGGTGCTGTTGACGGCGAGGGCCGTGAGCGTCTGGGCGCGGTCAGTCGACCGGGTGTCGACGCGCGGGCGCGAGAAGGAACGGGGTGGCCGTCGCATGACGACTCGGAGGTTCCTGACGCCTCAGCACCCGGTCATGGTGCCGCGGCCGGGCCCGTGAATCCACCCGCCGGAGCCGGTCCATTCGGGACGGGTGATCGGGACGCGCGAGACTGCCCGGCGTGAGCAACGACACGGAGCCTGCGGAGCTGGAGCAGGCCAACAGAGTGATCCCCTTCGTGGACTACCTGGCCCTCGAGCCGGAGCCCCACCTCGTCGCCAACGAGTGCACCTCCTGCGGGGCCCGGTTCTTCGACCGGCGCAACGCGTGTGCCTCGTGCTTCGCCACCGAGTTCACCAAGGTGCCCGTGAGCACCGAGGGCGAGCTGCGCTCCTTCACCATCGTGGCCTTCGCCGCCCCGGGCATCCCGGTGCCCTTCGTGGCCGGGATCATCGACTGTGACGGCACCAGCGTGCGGGGCAACGTCATCAACGTCGAGCCCGACGCCGAGCATGTCCAGCTCGGGATGAAGGTCCGGCTGACGACCGTTCCCATCGGTGAGGACACCGCCGGTACCGAAGCGGTCAACTTCGCGTTCGAGCCCCTGGAAGGAGCAGCCTGATGGCTTCGGGAGATGTCTGGATCCTCGGGATCCACATGACCAAGTTCGGCAAGCGGCCCGATGACGACATCATCGACCTGGCCGCCGAGGCCGCCATGGCCGCCCTGAAGGACGCCGGCGTGACCATGGCCGACATCGGGGTGCTGGCCGCCGGCAACCTGATGAACGCCCAAGCCGGGATCGGCCAGCAGCTGCAGAAGCAGATCGGCCAGACCGGCATCCCCGTCTACAACGTGGCCAACGCCTGTGCCACCGGGGCCACCGCCCTGCGCACGGCGATCATGGCCGTGAAGGCGGGGGAGACCGACTTCGGCCTCGCCGTCGGGGTCGAGAAGCTGTCCGGAGCGGGCCTCCTGACCGGTGGCTCCCGCAAGGCCGACGCCGACGAGTGGACCCCCAGCGGTCGCTATGGCGCGGTGGCCGGTGTCGACGGTCGCATCGGCACCGAGATCATGCCGGGCGTCTTCGCCCAGGTCGGCATGGAGTACAGCCACAAGTACGGCGGTGCCGACTTCGAGCTGTTCGCCCGCATCAGCGAGAAGAACCACAGCCACTCCACGCTGAACCCGCTGGCGGCCTACACGAAGAAGATGTCCCTCGAGGAGATCATGGGCGACATCATGATCGCCTACCCCAACACCCGGCCGATGTGCTCGGCCAACTGTGACGGGGCGGCGGCGGCCGTGGTGGTCAGCGACGCCAAGCTGCAGACCCTCGACCCCGACCAGCGCCGCCGGGCCATCAAGGTCTCGGCCTCGGTGCTCACCTCGGACCCCTGGCAGGAGGCCTGCCAGGTCCTGCCCGACGTGAACACCCTGACGCGCATGGCCGCGACACAGGCCTACGAGCAGGCCGGCGTGTCACCCGAGGACCTCGACCTGGTCGAGCTCCACGACTGCTTCGCCACCGCCGAGCTCGTCCACTACGACAACCTCATGCTCTGCCCGGAGGGTGAGGCGGTCCCGTTCTTCGAGTCCGGCGCCACCTGGCGGGACGGCTCGACCCCGGTGAACGTGTCCGGCGGCCTCGAGTCCAAGGGTCACCCCATCGCCGCCACCGGCATCGCCAACATCTGGGAGGTGTGCCACCACCTCCGCGGCGAGGCCGGCGACCGCCAGATCGAAGGCGCCAAGGTCGGCCTGGCCCACGTCATCGGCCTCGGCTCCGCCTGCGGCGTCCACATCCTCGAGAAGGCGGCCTAGCTCCGCCTACCGGCGGAGTGCCCCTGACGGGGACGCCTACCTGGCGCAACCGTCCAGTCCTCAGTTCGCGAAACAGGCCATGGACTTCTCCCCGCCGCCCGACTCGCCGAAGTGGTTTCGCGCTGCGCTCGCGGTGCCGTTCACGGACGAGTCCGTCGAGGTCGACGGGGTCCCGATCCACTACCTGGCCTGGGGCGAGCCGGGGCGGCGGGGGCTGGTGTTCGTCCACGGGGGTGGGGCCAACGCGCACTGGTGGACCCACGTCGCCGCCCGCTTCGCCCGGGACTTCCGGGTCGTGGCCATCGACCTGTCGGGGCACGGGGACAGCGGGCACCGCGAGGTCTACGCCCTCGACACCTGGACCGCCGAGGTCGTGGCCGCCGCCGAGGCGGCCGGGATCGACGGTCCGCCGGTGGTGATCGGCCACTCGATGGGTGGCTTCGTCAGCATCGCCACGGCAGCCCGGCATCCGGACCGGTGTGCCGGGGTCGTGGTCTGTGACTCGCCGGTGGCCGAGCCCGACCCGGAGATCGAGTCGTTCCGGCTGAAGGAGGCCTTCGGCCGGCCCCGGACCTACGCCACCGTCGAGGACGCCTTGGCCCGCTACCGCACGGTCCCGCCCCAGGACCACTACCTGGACTACGTGATGGACCACGTCGGCCGGCAGTCACTGAAGCCGGTCGAGGGCGGCTTCCAGTGGAAGTTCGACCGCCGCATCTTCGAGCAGTTCGCCCAGGGGATGCGCTCCATCGCCCTGCCCTACCTCCGGGACGTCCGCTGCCGCCTGGCCCTGCTGCGCTCCGAGAACGGCCTGGTCACCGAAGACATCGGCGCCTTCATGTACGACCAGCTCGGCCGGGTCGCCCCTGTCATCGAGATCCCCGAAGCCGGCCACCACGCCATGCTCGACCAGCCCCTCATCCTGCTCACCGCGCTCCGGGCCTTCCTCGCCGACTGGGACCACTCCGAGCCCCTCCGCCGCTGAACCGGCCGTTCTGGCCCCGGATCTGCTGGTCAGCGCCGGAACATCCGGTGCCAGAACGGCGGGTCAGGGGTCGAGGTGGCGTTCGGCCCAGGCTCGCCAGCCGTCGGGCACCGACGGGACGGCGAGCATCGTGCGCAGGGCCTCGGGGGTGGGGTTCGCCGTGGTGTGGAGGAGGTCGAGGACGGTCAGGCCATGGGCGGGGCGGTCGATGACCTCGATGGCGTCGCCGGCCCCGACATCGCCGGCCTCGATGATGCGCAGGTAGGCGCCGGGACGGTCGGCGGCGGCGAAACGGTCTTTGAAGGCGGCGGCGCCCATGCGGAGGCCGAGCTTGAAGCAGGGCTCGCGGGGCTGGGCCACCTCGAGCACGACCGAGCCCACCCGCCAGCGTTCGCCGAGGACGGCGCCACTGAGGTCGTGGCCCTCGGTCGTGAGGTTCTCGCCGAAGGTCCCCGGCCCGACGTCGTCGCCCCGGTCGACCCACCACGCGTAGTCCTCGATGGCGTAGGCGTAGACGGCCTTGTCCGGCCCGCCGTGCACCCGGCGGTCAGCCTGGTCGTCGCCGTCGAGGTTGACCCCCCGGACGGCCACCCGGCCCTCGACCGGTGCTTTCCAGATCGCAGTGCGGACGGTACGCCCGAACCACTCCACGTCCTGGTGCGGACCGACGTTCACCGAGACGAGGGAAGGCATGGCTGGACCAACCCCGCCGGATCGCAGGCCCTTCCCGCCCGGGGTTCGCCGACCGCGGGTTCGCCCGCTGTCCGGCGCCGTCGACCACGCCAACTCGCCGATCAACCTGTTCCGCTGAACCGCGGCCCCTGCTGTGACGGGGAGCCACAATCCCTCGCGCGGGTAGGGGTGAACCGGTAGGGGGCGAAGAAGGTCAGTCGGCACCCAGCACTGAGGGAGTTTCCATGACCGACACCACGACCACATACACCCCACCCCCCAAGAGCGAACCGGCCAAGCAGAGGGCAGCTGATGTCGCCTCCTCCGCCGGCCAGTCCGCGGCGGAGGTGGCCGACCAGGCCAAGGAGCAGGCCCTCGACCGAGGCTGCCGACCTCGGTGACCGGCTCGGCCGGGTGGCCGAGGAGCTGCGGGCGATGAGCCAGGCCTCCTCGGAGCACAGCGGCGTCGCCGCCAACCTGGTCTCCGGAGTTGCCGACCAGGTGGACCGGGGAGCCCGACGGCTCGCCGAGGGCGACCTCGAGCGTGCGCTGGACGACGTCAAGCGCGTGGCCCGCAACCGGCCCGAGCAGCTCGTGGACGAACGCATCCAGCCTCAGCTCGACCAGGCCGCGGGCCAGGTCGGCACGATGGCCCAGGAGACGGCTGAGGCCGTGAAGCCTGCGGTGCAGGACGCCGTGGCCGAGGTGAAGGACAACGCCGAGCAGGCGGTCGCCGAGGTCAAGGACAGCGCGGCCTCGTCCGCGGCCGACGTGGCCGACGAGGCCAAGGGCACGGTCGCCGAGGTCCGGTCCTGACCGAAGCGGCCCTCGGCTCCCGAGACGGAGCCGAGGGCCACGGTCGGCGGGCGGACACGCCGCATGAGTTGGCCCGCCAAGGCCTGGAAGGGCGTCCGGCTCCGGGACAAAGCGGAGGCCAAGGACGACCAGCCCGGTCCCGGTCGGGCTGAGGGGGATCACCGTCAGGGCGACGGGGTAGAGCGGCTCCCATGGCCGTAACCCGTCGCCCGCTGCCCCATTCGCCCGCCAGGGTCTTTGCTGCGCTGGCCACACCCGAGACCTATCCCCTCTGGTTGGTCGGCTGTCAGGAGATCCGCGAGGTCGAGGACGGATGGCCGGCCCCGGGGGCCCGGTTCCACCACCGGGTCGGTCTCCTCTGGGCCCTGACGGTCGCCGACAGCACCAAGGTGCTCGAGATCGACGAGCCCTCGCGCCTGGTGCTCGAGGTCCGGACCCGTCCCTTGGGCCGGGGCCGGGTGACCTTCTCCCTCGAGACCGCCGGTGACGGGACCACGATCCTCACGCTGGACGAGGCCCCCATCGGCACCCTGGGTCCGCTCCGGCCCCTCATCGATCCGGTGACGGCGCGCCGCAATGAGCGGTCCCTGGCCCGCCTGGCGGACTACCTCGAGGCCGACCGGGCGATGGCGGGTTTGGTGCAGAGCTCGGGTTCTGGACTCTCCCATCCGGGGTACTGAAACCTTCCCAACCCCTGGACCGGGGTGACCACGCTTCCGGAGGAGCCTGATGACGGTGGACCCGACGCAATGGTTGACCTTGTTCGAGGTGCTCGAACAGACCGACGTGCCCCATGCCGACATCGTCCGGCTGGCCGATGAGGGCCTGATCGGTACCCGTCCCTCGAGCACCGTGACCCTCTATGACGCCGTTGACGTGGCCCGCCTGGCGGCCACGGGTCAGGCCCTGGTGACCGCGGTCGAACTCCCGCCCGCCGCTCTGCCCCCGCGGGATCCTCGCCGGACCCGCGTCGGCCGTCTCGGCTGACCTGCCGCTCAGATGTCGACCTGGCGGCCGAGCTCGATGGTGCGCTCGGGGGGGAGGCTGAAGAAGGTGGCGGCGCCGGTGGCGTTGCGGTGCATGATCGCGAAGAGGCGCTCCCGCCAGAGGGCCATGCCGTCACCGGGGCGGGGGCGGATGGACTCCTTGCCCAGGAAGTAGCTGGTGTGCAGCGGGTCGAAGCTGACCTTGGAGCTGAGCACGTGGCCCAGGGCGGCGGGCACGTCGGGCTCCTCCATGAAGCCGAAGCGGAGGCGCACCGAGAAGAAGCCCTGCCCGTGGTCGATCAGCTCCTCGCGGTCCGCGGGCGGTACCCGGGGCACGTCCATCGTGCGCACCGACAGGATCACCACGTTGCTGTGCAGGATCCGGTTGTGGAACAGGTTGGCCAGCAGGGCCGGCGGGGTGGAGCCGGGGCGGCTGTACATGAAGACCGCCGTGCCCGGCACCCGGGTGACCTTCTGCTTGCCGAGGCTCTTGATGAAGGTGGCCAGGGGCAACTCGCCCTGGCGGAGGCGCTTGCCCACCAGCGCCCGGCCGGTGCGCCAGGTGGTCATGAGGCCGAACACCACGGCGCCCACCACGAGGGGCAGCCAGCCGCCGTCGGGGATCTTGATCAGGTTGGCGCCGAGGAAGGCGATGTCGACGATCAGGAACGGCGCGCACACCGCCAGCGCCTTGCGCTTGCGCCAGCCCCAGCGCTCCCGGGCCACCACGTAGAACAGGATCGTGGTGATGAACATGGTCATCGTCACCGCGACGCCGTAGGCGGCGGCCAGGTTGGTCGAGCTGCGGAAGCCCAGGACCAGGGCGATGCAGCTGACCATGAGGGCCCAGTTGAGGGTGGGCAGGTAGATCTGGCCCATCTGGTCCTCGGAGGTGTGGTTGATCTTCATCCGGGGCGTGTAGTCGAGCTGGATGGCCTGCATCGTGAGCGAGTACGCCCCGGAGATGAGGGCCTGCGACGCGATGACGGTGGCCAGGGTGGCCAGCAGGGTGAGCGGGAGCACGAACCAGTCGGGCGCCATCGCGAAGAACGGGTTCTCCACCGCCGAGGGCTCGTTCAACAGGAGGGCGCCCTGGCCGTAGTAGGTGATGAGCAGGGCGGGCAGGACCATGATGAACCAGCCCAGTCGGATGGGCCGTCGGCCGAAGTGGCCCATGTCGGCGTAGAGCGCCTCGCCGCCGGTCACCACCAGGAAGACCGAGCCCAGGACGAGGTAGGCCTCCCAGCCCCCGCTGACGAAGAAGTCCACGGCGTGGAGCGGGTTCACGGCCTCGAGGACCCGGGGGGCGTCGACGATGTGGGTGAGCCCGAGGATGGCCAGAACGGTGAACCAGACCAGCATCACCGGCCCGAAGAGCTTGCCGACCGCGCCGGTGCCCTTGCTCTGGAACGAGAAGACCCCGATGAGGATCACCACCGCGATCGGGATGACCAGGTTGCCGATGCCGGGCTGGGCCACCTCGAGGCCCTCGACCGCGGACAGCACCGAGATGGCGGGGGTGATGATGCCGTCGCCGTAGAGCAGGGCGGTCCCGAACAGGCCGACCAGGATCAGGGCCCAGCGTCGGGAGGTCGGGTTGCCCTTCGGGGTGGCGAGCGAGGTGAGGGCGAGGATCCCGCCCTCCCCGTCGTTGTCGGCCCGCAGGACGAAGAGCAGGTACTTGATCGTGATGACGATGATCAGTGACCAGGTGATGAGCGACAGGAGACCGAGGACGTTGGCTTCGGTGGCGGCCACGTCGTGGGCCTCGCCGAAGGACTCCCGCACGGCATAGAGCGGGCTGGTCCCGATGTCGCCGTACACCACGCCGAGGGCGCCGAGGGTCAGGAGACCGAGCCCACCCTTGGGAGCATGGCTCCCACCGTGGTTCTCCCCCGTGCGGGGCTTGTGCTCGCCTGCCATGAGGTCGCGTTTCTACCGCCTCGCGGGATGACACACAGCATCGCCTCGGGCATGGCCGCCGGGGTGGTCGGGCGTCGGCCGGTGACGGCCCACGAGCGAGTCGACCATGGTGGACGAGCTCACCGGTGGCTCGGCCGACGACGACATCGCCGTCGTGGGCCTGCGCTGGTCGGCCCCCGACCCTGGACCTCGTCGTCCGCGCCCTACCCGGCGTCGGGCGGCGCGGGGGGCCGAAGGGCCAGATCATCCACGGCCGGGCCTTGCAGGAGAGCGCCTCGGGCGTCGAAGCGGGAGCCGTGGAGGGGACAGTCCCAGCTGCGCTCCGCCGGGTTCCAGCTGAGGACTCCGCCCAGGTGGGGACAGATGGCGCTCACGGCACAGGTCGCGCCCTCCGAGCGGGAGACGGCCGTGAGGTGGAGCCCCTCCCGCACCACCTCGCCCTGACCTTCGGCCGGCTCGGGCCGTGGTCCAGGCCGGACGAACTGGTCCTTGACGAGCCGCCCGCCGACCTCGGCGTTGAGCTTGATCACCCGGCCCAGCTTGCGGGCGGGACCGAGGCGACCGGCGGCGAAGACCTCGGCCCAGGCGGGAGGCCGGCCCAGGACATCGGCGGCCAACAGGCAACCGGCGGCCGTGCCGTTCGTCATGCCCCACTTGGCGAACCCGGTGGCGACCCGGACCCGATCGGGCAACGACCAGGTCGAGCCGACGTAGGGGAGGCCGTCCTGGGGCACGTAGTCCTGGGTGGACCAGGTCGCCCGGACCTCCGCGACGCCCAGCACCTCTGCGGTCCAGTCCTCGAGGGCCTGGTAGGCCCCCTCGGTGTCGGCTCGCCGCCCCACCGTGTGGCTGCTGCCGCCCACGAGCAAGAGCTCCTCGCCGTCGGCGCCGGGAGTCGTGCGCAGTGATCGAACCGGTTCGTCGACCGAGATCGACATCGAACGTGGGGCTCCCCGCGGCGCGGGCACGGCGATGAGGTAGGAGCGGACCGGCTCCATGCGGGCGAAGAAGAGGCCCCGGTCCATGAACGGGACCCCGGTGCAGACGAGCACGTGGTCGGCGGACACCTCCAGGGTGTCGGTGAGCACCCGCAACGGGCCGGAGCGGCTCGCGGTCTGCACCGCCTTGACCCGCGTGTGCTCATGGAGCATCGCCCCGGCGGCTTCGGCCAGGCCGGCCAGTCCGTTGAGGTAGGCGACGGGATCGAACTGGGCCTGGTCGGCCAGCTGAACGCCGCCCGCCACGGGAAAGGGCAGATCGGTCTCGGTCACCAAGCGGGCGTCGACACCGGCCGCCTGGGCGGCCTCGACCTCTTCTTCGAGTTGCGCCATCGACGTGCGGTCGTGGGCCCAGGTGAGGGCCGTGCGATGCTCATGGCCGCAGTTGACGCCGTCGGATCGAACCCGCTGTCGGATCCAGTCGGCGGCGTCGGTGTTGGCGGCCGCGTACCCCTCGGTGACCGCCGGGCCGTGGTCCCGCTGGAGCTGTCGGTAGCGGGCGCCCTGGAGCAACGAGATCTTGGCCGTGGTGAAGCCCGTTGCGCCCGAGGCCAGGCGACGGTTCTCGAGGACGGCGACCCGACACCCGGCTCGGGCCAGCTGCACCGCGGCCGTGAGGCCGGTGATGCCGGCGCCGATGACGGCCACGTCGACCGAGAGCCGTTCGGCCAGAGCGGCCGTGGCCGGCCGTCGGCCGTCGATCCACAGGGACGGCCGCGTCACGACGCGTCCAGTTCGGCGATGAGGTCCGAGGCCTCGATGTCATCGAACCACCGGAGGAGGCGGGCCAGGTCGCGGAGAAAGGTCATGGCGAGAGACCTTCCCCCGTGGCCGCCGTCGAGAACCTGGAAGGCGACCCTGGACGACTGGGCAGACG
>Ga0105044_10010844_pt1 | contig 12438 bp, 12 predicted proteins | sample MAT01_FD_78092 | JGI IMG/M metagenome (GOLD analysis project Ga0105044, IMG submission 78092) | Freshwater microbial communities from Lake Fryxell liftoff mats and glacier meltwater in Antarctica - MAT-01 | ecosystem: Environmental > Aquatic > Freshwater > Ice > Liftoff microbial mat | place...
ATCGACTCCGCGTCGAGGTCGGTGATGAGGGAAGAGGTGGGCTTGACGTCGTCTTCTTCACAGCCGAGCGCGTCGGCGATGATCTCGGCCACTTTCGGGAAAATCGCGTCAATTTCTCCTTGGCTGATGGATGGGCTGCTCATGTCTTACATTTTGAATCCGCCGTCCACACTGAGGATCTGGCCGGTGATGTAGGCCGAAAGGTCCGAACTGAGAAACCAGACGGCGTTGGCGATCTCAGCGGGCTGACCATACCGCTTCAATACGATTTGGGAAATGATTTCGTCACCGGCGAGGTCGCGAACTTCGCGGGACATCTCGGTCTCGATGACCCCAGGAGCCACCGCATTGACGCGAATCCCCCGTTTGCCGACCTCGACAGCGAGGGCCTTGGTGAAGGAATTGATCGCCCCTTTGCTGGCGGAATAGTTCGTCTGGCCGCGGCCACCTTTGTCGGCGGAAACCGAGCTGATATTGATGATGCGGCCCGAGCGCTTCGACATCATGAAGGGGACGACGGCGCGACAAAAGTAAAAGACACCGGTGATGTTCGTATCGAAGACTGCGGCGAGATCATCGTCCTCCAGCAGGGGCAGGAGATTGTCGCGGATAACTCCGGCATTGTTCACCAACACGTCGAGACGTCCGACCCGCTCGATCAGGGCATCGACGCAGGCAATTACGGCGGCACTGTCGCGGGCATCGACTTTCACGGCGGTGATGGCGAGGCCGGGATTCTCAGCGATCACCTCCTGAGCAGCCGCTTCATTGCCGAGATAGGTGAAGGTCACATCCATGCCGGACGCGGCGAGGCGCTCGACAATGGCGCGACCGATGCCCCGGCTGCCGCCGGTGACGAGGGCGTTTTTCCCGCTCAAACCGGGATCAGGGAGAGGGATCTCACTCATCCGGAAATAGCGTAGCCTCCGTCCACAAAGAGGGTGTGCCCCGTGATCATTCCTGCTTCAGGAAGACAGAGCAGATAGACCGCATCGGCGACCTGCGCGGGGCTGAGGGTTGGCCCGAGCGGGGCGCGGGTTTCGTATTCCGCGAGGAGATGCTCACGATTGGGGAAATGCTTCAGGGCATCGGTATCGACCACCCCGGCGCTCACGCAATTCACCCGGATGCCGCGGGGGCCGAGCTCCTGGGCGAGTCCGCGGGCGAGCGCTTCGAGGGCCGCTTTGGAAGCGCCGATGAAGGTGTAGTTCGGAATGGCCCGCTCGGAGCCGAGACTGGTCAGGCCGATGATGGCTCCGCCCTCGCTCATGAGGGGCACCGCGTTTTGCGCGAGAGTATTGAGGGCCAGCGCATTGGTCTCCATGCACTTACGGAAATGCTTCAGCCCCATCTCCAAGGCGGGCTTAAGAACTCCGAGAGCGGCGTTGCTGATCACAAAATCAACCCGATCAAAGACCTTCTGAAATTCCACGAAAGCCTCGGCGACACTGTCAGGATTCGCCACGTCGGCCTGCACCGCGAGCGCTCGTCGTCCCATCGCCCGGATTTCTGCGCAGACCACTTCAGATTCCTCGTGGCTGTTATAATAGAGAATCGCGACATCACAGCCTGCCGTCGCCAGCTTCAAGGCCGTGGCCCGACCGATCCCCCGGGCACCCCCGGAGACAAAGGCTACTTTTCCAGCGAGCGCTTCTCCCATGATGATATTTCCAATAGCTCTAGTAAAAACGAAACGCGCGACGGAACGTCGCGCGAAAGGCCACCATAGTCACGCTCTGCGGGGAGTCAAGCAGCAGGCGCTCGGTCGAAGTCAAACCTGTAGCCGAGGTCACCGACCTCCGTCCCTTCTCCACAACCGAGGTCACCGACCTCGGTCCTTTCTCCAAAACCGAGGTCAGTGACCTCGGCTACAGTCGGCTACAGTCAGTGACTCCCGCTACAAAAAAGGTTTTTCCCACCTGTGCCGTCTCCGATGGTGAGGCTCACGTTCCCATTTCTCAACAGGGTGGGAGCCGCCGGTTGACTTTTGCCTTCCAGCAAAGGCCTGACAGCCAACAACTGGCTGAGCCCCCAATAACGTAATAAGGGTCCGGGCCTATATGAATCGGTAAAGGTCGAACACCGCAGGAAAAATTTGGAAAAGATCAGAAAAGGCATGGCCTTCATTGAGAGTAGCTTACGACCATCGTAACGGGATGGGAACTCCAAAGTTCGTCTTGGAACCCGCAAATCGAGTCTCCCGCATCCCCTCATCATGCTACGCAGGGATCTTGCCATTCCCCTTCGATTCTGATAAGCCGCGATCATGAAAAAATGGTCCCTGGCGATCCTGCTATTCGTCTCCCTATCTGGAGTTCTCGTTCATTCCGAAACGGTCAAAGACCGCGAGGGGGCCGTTCGTGCGGATCAGGCTGCTTTCCAAGGCGAAACCCGCTGGACCTACAACAGTTGGGAGCAGGGCCGGGACGCCGCGCGAGCGTCGGGCCGACCGCTGCTGGTGGTGCTGCGCTGCTTGCCCTGCCTGGCCTGTGCGGGGATCGACGGGAGCGTGCTCCATGAAAATGCGACCCTGGCGCCTTTGCTCGATCAGTTCGAGTGAGTCCGCCTCATCAACGCAAATGCCCTCGATCTCTCGCTCTTCCAATTCGACTACGACCTCTCTTTTTCGGCCCTACTGCTCAACGCTGACGGCACGATCTACGGCCGCTTCGGATCGTGGACCCACCAGAAGAATCCTGCCGAGAGTGACACCGCCGGTTTTCGTCTCGCGCTGGAGGGAGCGCTCGCGTTGCATCGCGGCTACCCGGCAAATCAAGCAGATCTAGCGGGCAAACAAGGCCTCCCCTCCCCTTTCAAAACCTCCCTCGACCTTCCGGAACTCGCGGCCAAATACACCCGCGAACTTGACTGGACCGGAGCCCTGGTCAAAAGCTGCGTCCATTGTCACATGATCGGAGACGCCCACCGAACCTGGTATCGAGAGCAGGATCAGCCCCTCCCGCTGGAGTGGATTTTTCCGCATCCCGCACCGGAATCGATCGGACTCTCCCTTGCTCCGGACTCCGCCACGACCGTGCTGACCGTCGAGGCGGAGTCTCTCGGGGAAGCCAGCGGCATGCAACCGGGTGACAGCATCACGAGCCTCGATGGTCAAGCGCTCCTCTCCGCCGCCGACCTCAGTTGGGCGCTCCACCGGGCACCCGAGTCGGGAACGCTCCCCGTGACTTTGCGCCGGGGCGAGGCCACGGTGGAGACGACCCTGACATTGCCGCACGATTGGAGATTCAAAGCATCCGAACCACGCCGCGTCGCCACCTGGCAACTCCGAGGCATGGCGACAGGAGGATTGCGCCTGATCGATTTGACCGATGAAGAACGCTCCGCCGCCTCTCTTGATGCCACTGCGATGGCCTTGCGGGTGGATCTTGTCGGGCAATACAACAAACACGCCGCCGCGAAAAAGGCGGGCTTTCAGCCGGGTGATATCCTGATTTTGATCGACGGTCTCAACCAGCGCATGGACGAAGGCGAGTTGATGGGCCGACTCCTGCGATCGCGCCGCCCTGGAGACGTGGTGGAAGTCTCCATCCAGCGAGGAACCGAGAAGCTCGCTCTCAAACTGCCGATGCAGTAGTGGGACGAATTTCCCGCCTCACCGGAACTCCACCGACAGGGCTTTCTTCAATCCCTCCAGCACTTTCCCGTGAGCCGCCTCGACTTCTCCGGCGGAGAGGGTGCGGTCATCGGCGCGGTAGTGCAGGCTATAGGCGAGGGACTTGCGATCCGTCGGGAGTTTCTGGCCACTGGGGTCGGTGAACACGTCGAAAAGCTCGGCAGTGCGCAGCAAGGTCTCTTCGTGACCGGCAAACACGGCGGCGACTTCCCCGGCGCGGAGGGTGGCGGGGACGAGCATGGCCACGTCGCGGCTGCTACCGGGAAACTTGGGCAATTCGGCGAAGGTGGCATCTCCGGCGGTCAAGGAGGCGAGCTTTTTGAGATTCAGTTCGGCCACCAGAATCGGCGAGCTGAAGTCCAGTTCGCGGGCCCGGGCTGGCGGGACGATCCCGGCGAGGCCAAGCTTGGTGGCTTTTTTTCCGAGACCAACTTCGATGCTGACCGCTCCGAGCAATCGAGGATCTTCCACCGGAACAAGTTGCAAACCTTCCGGACAAACAGCCTCCAGCATCGCCCGCAGATCGGCAAGATCGAGGAGATCCGGTTTACTCTCGGCCCAGGTGCGCGGACGGCGGGTTCCGGTCATCAGCAACGCGAGATGCTCATGCTCGATCTCGTCTCCCTTGGGACTTGCAGTGAAAACGCGGCCCATCTCGAAGAAACGCAGGTCGCTTTTTCCAAAACGGCGATTTCGCGCGGCGCTGGCGAGCAGTCCGGGGAGCAGCCCGGGGCGCAAGTAGTCCTGCTCGTCGTTGAGCGGATTCTTCAAACGCACCGGACTCATCCCGCGATGGGTGGTGGTGAGATCGTCGGCAAGTTGCGCGGCGGAGATGAGTTTTAAGTTGCGGGCCTCGAAGCATCCGAGGGCGGCGAGGCGCGTTTGCAGACCGCGTTGGAAATCATACATTTCGTCGGCTTTCGAGCTGGGCGAAAACCAGGCTAGCACCCGCGAGGGCACTTGATCGAGACCGTGGACGCGGGCGACTTCCTCGACGAGGTCGATGGGACGCTCAAGGTCGCGGCGATAGCTGGGAATGATCCATCCCTTTTTGCCCGCCACCAGTCCGAGCGAGGTGAGAATGCCGGAGATCGTCGCGTCGCTCAGGTCCGCACCGATGACGCCGCGACAATACTCAGGATCGAGGACTACCGGCGCAGGCAGCACGGGCAGTTCGCCCGCAACAAGGCCCTCAGGATCGGCCTTGCCACCGGCCAGTTCGAGGATGAGTTTCACCGCCAGGTCACAGGCCCCGAGGGTCTGGTGGGCATCGACACCGCGTTCGAAACGATAACTGGAATCCGAGTGCAAGCCATGACGCCGCCCGGTGCGTCGAATCCCTGCCGGAGCGAACCAGGCAGCCTCCAGGAGAATGTCCGTGGTCGCCTCGCCCACGCCCGAATCCGCTCCGCCCATGACACCGCCGAGGGCCAGGGCTCGTTTCGAATCGGCGATCACAAGATCGTCCTCGGTCAGGGTGTAAGTAACTTCATTGAGCGCGGCGAAAGTTTCCCCCGCTTTGGCCAGGCGCACTTCGATGCCTCCTTCTAGCTTGCTCAAGTCGAAGGCATGAAGAGGCTGACCCATCTCCATGAGCACGTAGTTGGTGACATCGACGACATTGTTGATCGGACGCAACCCGACCGAGGTGAGGCGATCCGCCAGCCACGCGGGCGACGGTCCGATCTTCACTCCGCGGATGCTGCGGGCGGTGTAGTAGGGACAGGCCTCTGCCGCTGCCAGCCGAATCTCCTGAGCCTTCGCCGCCCTGGTCTTGGTGGCGGACTCGCCATAGTGGGTCACACCGAGCAGCGGCTTCCCGGCGAGCGCCGCGAGTTCGCGAGCGACGCCAAGATGGCTTAGGCAATCGGGACGATTCGGCGTGATCTCCAACTCAAACACGGCCGGATACACCGCGCTCAAGGGAGTGCCCGGTTTTAATTTCGAGTCGAGAATCAGCAGGCCGTCGGACGCCTCACTTAGACCCAACTCCTTCGCCGAGCAGAGCATCCCGAGAGAATCCACCCCGCGCAGTTTGCCCTCGGCGATGGTCATGGTCTTGCCTCCGCCCAGATCGAGCACCGCGGCGGGCAGGGCCAAAGGCACGAGATCGCCAACTTTGTAATTCTTGGCCCCGCAGACAATCTGGCGCGGCTTGCCCGATCCATCATCCACCTGACAGACGGACAACTTCTCGGCATCGGGATGCTTCTCCGAGGACAGCACTTTCGCCACCACCACCCCGTCAACGACCGACCGCACCCCCTCGACCTCGATCCCCGCGAAGGTGAGCAGGTCGTCGAGTTGCGCCATGGAATAGGCGGAGAAATCAACGTGAGTGGAGAGCCAGGAGAGGGAGACGTGCATGGGGAGGAGCAATTCAGCAATTCAGCAATTCAGCGGTTCAGCAATTCAGCAATTCAGCAATTCAGCGGTTCAGCAATTCAGGTTTCGAAACTACGGTTTTGTCGCGGTCGGTTTGATCGTATGAGTGCGGCTAGCACTTTATCGGTTTCAACTAGAATTGCCTCGCAGGCGTTGGTGTTGTCGTGGCTGATCTATCCAAGGCGGTGCGCGAGATTGATTTGATAGGCTAATTCCCGAAGCGATCCAAAGGCAATATCCAAGAAACGGAAGAATTCCATTTCTGAATTTCTGCCACAGCCTTCGACTCTGTTTGAGGGAACAGAAACAGCAGCGCGCCGTATCTGCGCCCGCAATCCATAAAGCTCATCGGACGGAAAGGATTGCGTCACTCGATAAATCTCAAGGACCATATCATCAGCCAATCCAAAAGCCCTTAGTTTTGTGCGGTCTCTCATGATTAAATCTGAACAATGTTCGGCAAAACCGCTGAACCGCTACCAGCTAAACCGCTACGCAAATTGCTCAAGAAACCGCACGTCATTCTCGATCAACAATCGCAAATCTGGAATCCCGTAGAGAATCATGGCGAGACGATCCAGACCCATCCCGAAGGCGAAGCCGGTGATGGCTGAAGGATCGTAAGCGGAGTCGCCGCGCTTCCGGTTGACCTCAGTGAAAACAGCTGGATCGACCATGCCGCAACCGGCGATTTCGACCCACTTGGCGGCGCGACCGGTGGCGTGGAGTTTCAGATCCACCTCGAAGCTGGGTTCGGTGAAAGGGAAAAAGTGAGGGCGGAAGCGAACTTCGGTGCGTGAACCGAAGATCTCGCGGAAGAAGAACTCAAGGGTCCCTTTGAGGTCGGCGAGGGTCACTCCCGGAGCGACGTAAAGGCCTTCGAGCTGGTGGAAGGCGCTCAGGTGGGTGGCGTCGATCTCGTCGCGACGGAAGGCGCTGCCCGGCGCGATGATGCGGATGGGCGGCACCGCGCTCTCCATGGTGCGGATTTGCACGGAGGAGGTGTGGGTGCGCAACAGCTTGCCGCTCTCAAAATAGAAGGTGTCGCTCTCGTTCCGAGCCGGGTGGTCGGCGGGGGTGTTGAGGGCGTCGAAGCAATGCCACTCAGTCTCGATCTCGGGGCCGTCGGCCAAAGCGAAGCCCATGCGGCGCAGCACCGCGACGGCCCGGTCGAGCACGTGGGTGAGCGGGTGCAGCCCCCCTTGCGGGAGCGCGCGAGCCGGCAGGGTCGGGTCGAGCGAGGCGAAAGCCGCCGCATCGCGGGCGGCGGTAAGGGCAGCGCCCTTTTCTTCAAGGGCCTCGGTGATGGCGGTGCGAACTTCGTTGAGCTTTTGCCCGACATCTTTCTTAAGGTCTGGGGCGACGTCTTTCATCCCACCGCTGGCGATGGTGAGACGGCCTTTTTTGCCCAAAAATCCGACGCGCACTTCTTCGAGAGCGGCTTCATCCGCGATGGTGGCGAGGGCCGCGAGGGCCGCGAGGGCGTCGGTCTGGATCTGGTCGAGTTCGGAGAGCATGGACGAGTAGCTGCGAGCGTGAGCGAGTGGTGTGGAGACTTTGCCCGCCACTTGCTCACGCTCGCGGCTGCCGGGAAGATCAACACCAAACAGGGTTAGGTCGGGGACTTAATAGGGTATGGTCCGCTAGTCAATAGGCTATGCCAATAGGCTATGCCGACGGCTTCCCCGACCTGCCCAGGGCCTTTCCATTCGCAGAGGTGCGGGCCTCATGGCATATTGCCGACTTGCCATGTCCCTACTTTCCCCTGAAAACACCGGATGGTTCGTCATCCGGACCCGGCCCAAGTCCGAGCATCTCGCCGCCCAGAATCTGCGGCAGGTGGTCGGCTTGCCGGATGTCTTCTGCCCCCGGATCCGCTTTGAAAAGGCGACCGTCCGCGGAAAAGTCTGGTTCATCGAGGCGCTTTTTCCCGGCTATTGCTTCGCCCGTTTCGACCTTGCCATCGAGCTGCGCCATGTGTCTGCCGCCACCGGGGTAACGGGGGTGCTGCGCTTCGGCGGGGACTATGCCCTAATCTCTGAGGAACTGATCGGCCAACTCCAGGAGGAATTCGGACGCGATGGACAAAGCTTGCGCACGATCGCCCCGGAGATCGGCGTCGGCAGCGAAGTGCTCATCACTTCCGGGGCGATGCAGGGCCTGCACACTCTCGTGACCAAAGTCCTCTCCGGCGGCGAGCGGGTCCGCGTCTTGCTCGAATGGTTGGGACAGGAGCGCGAGGTCGATATTTCTCTCCGCGATCTCGGAGTGCCGGGCGATGTCCGACGGATCGTTCAACAGGGCTGAAACGATCGACTCATCTTGAATCGCGGCGCATCTGTGGGACAGTGTCGTCCCTCCCCCGTCTATGCTCCCGATCGAACAGCGACTTGCCCTTTCCACCTGCTGGTGCTCCGCCCGCCACACCGACGGATATGAGATGCTCGCCGAAATCCGGGCATTGGGCTTCGCCCGCGCCGAGCTAAGCCATGGCATCCGCGTCTCGCTCGTCCCCGGCATTCTCAAAGCGGTCGAAGACGGACTCATCGAGATTTCATCGATTCATAATTTCTGTCCGCTGCCCAGCTTTGTCTCCCACGCCGCACCGAATCTCTATCAGCCCTCCGCCAAAGCAGAGCGCCCCAACTGGCTCCGCCATTCGCTCCAAACCCTTGAGTTCGCCGGTCGGGTAGGTGCCTCTCACGTGGTGATGCACTCCGGCAGCGTGCCCTTCCGCTTCCGCTCTCCTGCCGCCGCCCTCGAAGCTGGCAACAGCCCTGCGACCTTCGCCGCCCAGACGGCGGCCCTGCTCCGCCTCCGCTCCGCCGCGCGGCGCCCCCTCCAGCACATCCTCTCCAGCTACGCGGAACTCGCCCCCGAAGCGGAACGCCGCGGCCTTCTCCTCGGGGTGGAAAATCGTGAAGGCGTCCTTGAACTGCCTCTCGATGCCGAGTTCCCCGCTTTTTTCGCCGACGTCGCCCCAGGTCCGGCGATCCGCTATTGGCACGATACCGGCCACGCCCAAATCAAGCATCGCCTCGGACTGCTCCATCACGAGCAACACCTCGAAAGTCTCGCCGAACATCTCATCGGCTTCCACCTCCACGACGTCAATGAGGCCGGCAAAGACCACCAGGTCCCCGGCAGCGGCTCGGTCGATTTTGCCATGGTTCGCCGTTTCGTCCGACCCGAGCACACCCTCGTGCTTGAGCCCTCCCCCCGTCTCACCCGCGATGAAATCCTCCGATCACAAGCCTACTTGCTCGATCTACTCGCATAGCGTCCTGCTCACCCGCGTTGACTTCGCTTCGCTCCGTCCATCTTCGCTTCGCTCCGATTCCCGCTCACCCGCTAAACCACCCCCGCCCTACCCAAGTCACAAATTCTTAACAAAATCCAAGGTTTTGGTTGTTTACAAAATCGTGAACACAGAGGATTGTTGCCCCAATTTGCGCCCTGCGGCCCTGAAAACCAACGCCACAGCCACTTCCACCCCGGACTCTTCCGCCGCCGCCCCGGCCGGACTGAGCGAGGTCGAGCGCGAATTCATCCTCTTCTTCGTGCAGATGGCCCAGTCCCTCAGTCTGCCACGATCCATCGGGGAGATCTTCGGTTTTCTCTTCACCGCCGAGCAACCCCTGCCCTTCGAAGACGTTGTCTCCCGGCTCGGCATCAGCAAGGGAGCCGCCAGCCAGGGACTGCGCTTCCTCGTCAAACACGGGGCCGTCTCGCTGCACTACATCCCCCGCGACCGCCGCACCTTCTACCTTGCTGAGACCAGCATGCGCAAGCTCTTCGGCAATGCCCTCGCCAAATCCCTCCGCCCCCACCTCGAGAGCAACCGCCGTCTCATTGACAACCTTGAGCAAGCCGTCGGCGAGGCTCCTTCCACGGGTCCGTCCGAGAGCACCCTCGCCAATCGGGTCAACTCCCTCCGCACCTGGAACGAAAAAGCCCTCCAGCTCCTCCCCCTCCTTGAGACCCTTTTTGCCCTCCCTTCCCCCCAGTCCCTCCTCGAACGACTCCGCCGCAAATCCGCCTCCGAGTCCCCGTCAAGCGATTGACCCCCAAGCCTGTGACCAGGCCCACCCCATCTCCCCGACTCACCCCCGATTGGTTTCCCTCCACGCTCCCCGCTGGACGGATCGACCAAGGGCGGTAGCGTGTTTGCCGCTGCGCGGCGAGCTTGTAAGCTTGTAAGCCTCCCAGCCGCTTACCCGCGTTGACTTCGCTTCTCTCCGTCCAGCTACGCTTCGCTCCGATTCCCGCTTACCCGCTAAAAAATGCCCCCGTCCACTCCCAGCAAACGCATCCTCGTCACCGGCGGAGCCGGCTTCCTCGGCTCGCATCTCTGCGACCTCCTCCTTTCCAAAGGACACGAAGTCACCTGCCTCGACAACTTCTTCACCGGACGCAAACGCAACGTCACCCATCTGCTCGGCAACCCCGCCTTCGAGCTCATGCGGCACGACGTGATTGACCCCTTCAAGCTCGAAGTCGATTGGATCTTTAACCTTGCCTGCCCCGCCTCCCCCATCCACTACCAGCACAACTCGATCAAAACCATCAAGACCTCGGTCATGGGCGCGATCAATTGCCTTGGTCTCGCCAAACGCACCAAAGCCCGCGTCTTTCAGGCCTCCACCTCCGAAGTCTATGGAGACCCCAGCGTCCACCCCCAACCCGAAAGCTATTGGGGCAACGTCAACCCCATCGGGCCTCGCGCCTGTTACGACGAGGGCAAACGCTGCGCCGAAACCCTTTTCTTCGATTATCACCGTCAGAACGGCGTCGATATCCGCGTCGTCCGCATCTTCAATACCTACGGGCCCCGGATGCTCGCCGCTGACGGCCGGGTCGTCTCGAACTTCATCGTCCAAGCCCTCCGCGGCCATGACCTCACCATCTACGGGGACGGCTACCAGACCCGCAGCTTCTGCTATGTCTCTGACCTTATCGACGGCTTCGTCCGCTTCATGGAGTGGGAACCCACCACCCCCGGCGAGACCTTCCCAGGTCCGGTCAATCTCGGCAACCCCGGCGAATTCACCATGCTCGAACTCGCCGAGCAAATCCTCGCCAAGATCGGCGGACCTTCCAAAATCACCCACTTCCCCCTCCCTCAGGACGATCCCAAACAGCGCCGTCCCGACATCACCATCGCCAAGACCCGCCTCGGCTGGGAACCCTCCGTCAATCTCGACCAAGGCCTTGATCGCACCATCGCCTACTTCCGCGAAGACCTCGCCCGAGGCTAAATGTAGAAGCGGCGTCTCGCCGCTTGCCTCAGTCACACCAAGCGGCGGGACGCCGCTTCTACGTTTCATGCAGGGTCAGGTCCAAGTAAATTCGGTAAGTCGCACATGAACTTCGCCGACCGAAAGATCTACCTCGCTGGGCATCGAGGCATGGTCGGTAGCGCCCTCCACCGCGCCCTCCTCGCGTCCGGCACCCCAGCCGAGCGCATCCTGACCGCCACCCGCGAGCAACTCGACCTCCGGGACCAGGCCGCCGTCTCCGACTTCGTTCGGCAGCATCGGCCCTACCTCGTCATTCTCGCCGCCGCCAAAGTTGGAGGCATCGTGGCCAACAACAACTTCCCCGCCGATTTCCTCTACGACAATCTCGCCATCGCCACCCACCTCATCCACGCCTCCTTTCGGACCGGAGTCGAGCGCCTCCTTTTCCTCGGCAGCTCCTGCATCTACCCCAAGCTCGCCCCTCAGCCCATCCGCGAGGACGCCCTCCTCACCGGTCCCCTCGAGCCGACCAACGAAGCCTACGCCCTCGCCAAAATCGCCGGCCTCAAACTCTGCGAATATTACCGTCGCCAGCATGGACGCCTTTTCCATTCCGCCATGCCCTGCAACCTCTACGGCCCTGGCGACAACTACCATCCCGAACACTCCCACGTCATCCCCGGCCTGATCCGCCGTTTCCACGATGCCAAAACCGCCGGAGCCGAGTCCGTCACCATCTGGGGCAGCGGCACCCCCCGGCGCGAATTCCTCCACGTGGATGACCTCGCCGCCGCCTGCCTCCAATTGCTCGCCCTCCCCGATCCTCCTTCCCTCGTCAACGTCGGAGCAGGCCGAGATCTCACCATCCGCGAACTCGCCGACCACATCGCCACCGCCGTCGGCTTCACCGGCACCATCCAGACCGACCCTACCCGCCCCGACGGCACCCCTCGAAAACTGATGGACTCCTCGCTGATCCACTCTCTTGGCTGGACTCCAAAGATGGAACTTGCCCGCGGACTCGCTGACGCCTATCGGGATTTTTTGGCTGTTTAGCTATTCAGCTATTCAGCTATTCAGCCACTTTGATTACACTTCTGTCCATCCATCTTCGCTCCGCTCCGCTCACCGCTCACCGCTCACCGCTCACCGCTCACCGCTCACCGCTCACCGCTCACC
>Ga0105044_10010845_pt1 | contig 12437 bp, 9 predicted proteins | sample MAT01_FD_78092 | JGI IMG/M metagenome (GOLD analysis project Ga0105044, IMG submission 78092) | Freshwater microbial communities from Lake Fryxell liftoff mats and glacier meltwater in Antarctica - MAT-01 | ecosystem: Environmental > Aquatic > Freshwater > Ice > Liftoff microbial mat | place...
CCCAAAATACGGGTAGTAATTATATATGCTTTTTTGCAAGTATAGCCAGCAATTTTTTTGGTTTCATCTGTCACGCTGATATTGATCTTTGGAGGTTCTGCCGGACGAACTACTTTTCTGCTGGTATCGTTGGCTGCACCTGCGCGCATCATGCTGTCCATGCTTTTTCTGCCTGATTCCATTTCTTCGTCTGTAGCATAAAAACCATTTCTTGTTCCCATTATTTCGAAAAGGGTAGTGGTCAATTTTTTCTGATTGTCTCGGATAATAGTGGTTCTCCCTGTTTCTGATTTACTCACAGATTTTACCAGATCATTTTTTACGTGTGTCACCGTTTTGGTTTCACCATCACCCGAAAACATACGAGCCATTCCGCCGCCTTGCCCTTGCGATTGCACATTGGCTACGTCTTCTTCTTCAGGGGCTATAATATTTGTAGTTGTATTAATGATAGCTTGATTTACCAATTTAGGCTGCGCTATAGCTGTTGTTCCGCTAATCAAAGCGGCAAAAAAGAAAATTTGTTTCATCAGTTATTTATAATTTTCCCAAAAATAACGGCTTTATACGAAACAGTACGTATTTGATAAACATTGTATTTAATTTAACAGGCAATTACGCATTTTTACTTTGAAGGGCGGTGCCATACCAAATTAATTCCTCAATAAAAGTAGTGGCTCTTTTATTCGTATTTTCCGGATCAATGGGCAACCCATTTTCGTCGAACGCTTTTTCAACGGTTGCCACCGGAAACATTGCTGGAACTGTACATGCGCCCAATTTCCACATCACATATTGTATAGAAGTGATCACATTCATGCCAGCAAAAGGACCTGAACTTACGGTAGCAAATGCAACTGGTTTTCTTTTCCATTCTGTAAAAAATACATCAATCATATTTTTTAAAGCCGCTGGGTATCCGCCGTTGTATTCTGGTGTTACAATGATCACGATATTGGCTGATTTAATGGCATCTGCTAAATAAATAAGGTTGTCTGGTGGACTAGGCAGGTTACTCAATCTTTCATGAAACAGGGGCAAGTTGTATTCGTGTAAATCAACGATCGTAGCAGTAGCATCCTTTCTGCTGTTAATTTGATGCATTAAATAAAGGGCCACCCGATCGCTTTTTCGCCCCGTTCGAATACTGGAAGAAATGATCAAAATCTGTTGCATACTGTATAGATAATTAAATAATTAAAAAAAGCCAATCTTTGTGAGAAGCGCTGAGCTTATATAAAACAAATACCATGCATGAATGTTCTTACGCACTTCTTTTTAATTGAATATCAAAAATGACATTTACTTCCTCAACCAAAAATACCCCCATTTCTATATTAGCGGCATTCCACTGCCACCCGAACGTCGTTCTGTTGATAGTGCCGCAAACACTGAATCCCGACTTTTAATTTCCCAGGGGATCTTTTATAATTCCTCCATATGCTACAACCAATTCTTTTCTTTTAGAAATGTCCTTATAGTTAAATTTCCTCAAATGATATAAATACCGTCAAAATATGCCGCATCATAATTATTGATCGCAAACGAAATATGGGGAAAATTATCTACATCAAAAAAATCTTTCCCTAACAAGTTTTTATCTCTTCCCTCATTTCCGGTGTTCACAGAAGCCACAATAGCTCAACAATCAACTTCTGCCTTTGTAAAACATCCATCCTGATATAAATGCCCGCATCAAACGCCTGAGAATATCCCTTTACCTCGCTAATCAACGGGTGTTTTATTTTAAATGTAATATCGCTGTGTATTGGGTCGACCGCCCGGTTTTCTATACTATGCGTCATTTCTATAATTTGTTTATAAGATCAAGCTACCATTTTTATTGCTACATCCACAACAACCATGCATTATGAATTTGTTAGTTCGCCGCTTGGCAAAATAATAGTTTTGTGTAAAAGCTGTGAATAACTATACTTTTTGATGGCAACACCAATCGCTCTAAATAACTGATATTCAACTATATTTACCGCCCGAAAAATATTCTTTACGGGTAAATTACCACAGAAAACTTGTTATTGAAAGCTTATCTACTTTTTAAGCACAGTAGATGCAAATGGGTTGTTTTTGTGTAGGTTTGTTCCCTTACTTAAAATTTAGAAAACGTGCGTTTAAAGAGTTTAGAAATCAAAGGATTTAAAAGTTTTGCCGATAAAACCGTACTCAATTTTGACGAAGGTATTACAGGTGTTATTGGCCCCAATGGTTGTGGTAAAAGTAATATCATTGATAGCATTCGCTGGGTAATTGGCGAGCACAAGATCAGCAACCTGCGAAGTGAAAATCTGGAGAGCCTTGTTTTTAACGGTAGCAAAACCAGAAGTGCCAGTGGATTGGCAGAAGTGAGTCTTACTTTTGAAAATACCAAAAACTTACTCCCAACAGAGTTTAACACAGTTACGGTTACCCGAAAATATTATAAAAGCGGGGAGAGTGAATATCGACTCAATGATGTGGCTTGCCGCCTGAAAGATATTCATAACCTGTTTATGGATACCGGCATTAGTACCGACAGTTATGCCATTATAGAATTGGGGATGGTAGATGATATCATCAAAGACAAAGAAAACAGCCGCCGCAAAATGTTGGAACAGGCTGCTGGTATTACCATCTACAAAACCCGTAAAAAAGAAGCCAAGTTAAAACTGGATGCCACCGAACAAGATCTAGCCCGTATCGAAGACCTCTTGTTCGAAATCAACAATCAACTGAAAAGTTTAGAAAGCCAGGCCAAAAAAGCAGAGAAGTATTACGAGATCAAAAAGGAATACAAAGAAGTAAGCATTGAATTGGCTAAAGCTGCATTGGAAGGTTTTAACATTACTTACCGCGACCTGAATGAGCAACAACAACAAGAGGTTGATAAAAGACTGGAACTGGAAGCCTCTATTGCTACAGAAGAAGCAGGGTTGGAAAAAGAAAAATTAGCTTTTGTAGAAAAAGAAAAAGCATTGCAACAAATGCAGCATTCGTATAATGATATGCTGGATAAGGTGCGCAATAAAGAAAACGAAAAAAATCTTGCCAGCCAACGACTGCAGCATTTAAAAGAAAGAAAATCCAATCTGGATGAATTTTTAATTAAATCTGAAGGTCAGTTAAAAGGATTGGAAGAAAGCATTGCTTTTACTGGAACCCACATACAAGAAGAATCGGTGAAGCTGGAGGAATTAGAAGAAAAGTTAGAAAGCCTGAAAGAAGCGGTTGAAGATAAGCGTAGGATATTTGATGACAAAAGAAGTAGCATTGATATGCTTCGCAGAGAAAACCAAGCCATCCAGCGCAATCAGTTTGATGCAGAAAAAAAAGTAGCTATCGCAGACACTTCTATTCAAAATCTGCAAAGAACCATAGCGCAAATTCAAGAAGAAAAATCCCAGCGTCAGGCTCAACTACAACAACTGGAAATAGAGAAAAAAGATAAAGAAGAAGCATTAGAACAGAAGAAAACAGATTTGCAGCAACTGCAGGATCATCACGAATTTACCAAAGAACAGATTCTTCAAACGCAAAACCAGATGGAAGGGTTGCGCAATAGTTTGGCTGAAGAAAGTCGCAAACTGGATTCGAAGAAAAATGAACATGATCTCTTAAAAAGTCTGGTAGATTCTATGGAAGGCTATCCGGAAAGCGTAAAATTTTTGCACAACAATGAAGGATGGAACCATACGGCGCCATTGTTATCCGACATCATTTATGTAAAAGAACAATACCGTGCTGCAGTTGAAAATGTATTGGAACCTTACCTAAACTACTATGTAGTTAACAACCTGCAGGAAGGCTTACAAGCAGTGCATTTGCTTGATGATAATAAAAAGGGAAAAGCTAACTTTTTTCTGTTGGATAAATTTGATGGGGTAGTTACTCAACATCAACCGGATGGTACCATTGCTGCACTCGACGTGGTAGAAATAGATGGGCAATATGCAAAGCTCGCTTCCCATTTATTGGGCAATGTATTTATTGCTGAAACCGAAGATGCCATCCACAACAGCAATGGAGCTGTGATACTCGAAAAATCGGGCAAATTTGTAAAAGGAAAATATTCCCTTACTGGCGGAAGTGTGGGATTGTTTGAAGGTAAAAAGATAGGTAGAGCGAAAAACCTTGAAAAGTTACAGGAACAAATTGCCGAGCAAACTATCATAGTAAGCCAATTGAAGGCAGAAATTCAGGTGCGCCATCATGAAGTGATCGCTTTTAACGAACAGTTAAAAGAAAATGCTATCAAACAAACGCAACAGGAAATGAATCTACTCACCAACCTGGTGTTTTCATTGCAGAACAAAATTGAAAACCTGCATCACCTGGAGCAAACAAGTGCCGAGAGGGTAGAAGAACTGAAAATACAACTAAACAATAACCACGATGCCATTGCAGCTACCAGAGAGGATCTGGATAAATGCAACTTTCAGTTAGAAGAACTGGCAGAAAAGTTACAGGCTATTGAACAGGACTATGCTACTGCCGAACAGGAGTATAACTTTGCCACCACTACTTACAATGACAGCAATTTACAATATACCAAACAACAAAGTAAAGTAGTATCGCTGAAGCAAGAATTTGAATTCAAGTCAAACCAATTGATAGATTTGAAACAACAGGTCGAAAGCAGTGCCACACAGTTGAACGAAGCGGCGGAAAATATTGAATTTACTGCGCTAGAGTTGCAAGAATTAGAGGCTTTGCTGCTGACCATGTTGCAAAATAAAGAAGTAGAAGAGAAACAACTCAATACAGCCGATCAGGAATATTACAATATCCGAAACATCCTCACCGAAAAAGAAAGTGAATTGCGGTTGAAACAAAGATCAAAAGAAGGCATTGATCATTTGCTGAATGAGATCAAAGATCGATTAACTGATCTTAAGTTGCAGTTAGCCGGAATGAAGGAAAGATTGAGCGTAGAGTTTAGGGTAGATTTAGATGAAATTATAGACGAACCTAGAACGGGGGATGTTCCTCTTGAAGAATTGAAAGAGAAAAATGAACGCATGAAAAAGCGTTTAGAAAATATGGGCGAAATAAATCCCACCGCTATTGAGGCTTATACCGAAATGAAAAAAAGGTATGAGTTCATCTTGGAACAAAAGAATGACTTGGTAACTGCTAAAGAAAGCCTGATGCTCACCATTCAGGAAGTAGAAGCAACTGCCAATCAACAGTTCTTAGATACCTTCAACAAAGTAAGGGAGAACTTCCAAAAAGTATTCAAGGCATTGTTCACTGATGAAGATACTGCCGACATGGTGTTGGTAGATCCGGAAAACTTAGCAGAAACCGGAATCGATATTGTAGCAAAACCAAAGGGTAAGCGGCCCAGTAGTATTGGTCAGTTAAGTGGAGGTGAAAAAACACTCACCGCTACCGCTTTGCTGTTTGCCATTTATCTGATTAAACCTGCCCCGTTTTGTATTTTGGATGAGGTAGATGCGCCACTAGATGACGCCAACGTTGGTAAGTTCACCAACATGATCAAACAGTTTAGCGAAAATTCTCAGTTTATCATCGTTACACACAATAAACAAACGATGAGTGCGGTGGATGTTATTTATGGCGTAACCATGCAGGAAGCTGGAGTGAGTAAACTGGTACCTGTAGATTTCAGGAGTTTGAATTAATATAAAAGATGTTTAAGTTAGTTTTTTTTAAAGAATACTTTAAACTATGAAAATATTTTTAATAGTTTTTTTTGCATTATTTATTACCAACAATGTACATAGCCAAAATTTTACGAAAGACAGTTTGATCAAAAAAATGTCTGCCGAAATTTGTAAAGAGATTAAGGCCAATGATAGCATGTTGCTTAAAACAGACAATTTTGAAATGCAACTAGGATTGCTCATGATTCCCATCATGTCGCAATACAAAATCGAGATAGCCGAAGTAGTTCCGGGTTTTTCTTTCGAAAATTCGGAAGCACTCGAGAAACTAACAGAAGAATTAGGGACTGTGATGGCGATGAACTGTCCGATTTTTTTAACCATCATAGCTGCTCGTCCAGAGCTTATAAACAATACCAACCTCAATCCCGAAAGATCATTAGAGGGTAAGTTGATGCAAATCCAGGAAGGAGACTTCACCAGTATTCAGGTGAAACTAAGCAATGGAAGAACCGAAAAATTATGGTGGATGGAATTTTTTGAAGGTGCCGATACACTCGGTTCAAAAGAGTTGGTATCAAAAAAAGTGAGCGTCAGGTACATCGAAAAAGAAGTGTACAACGCAGCCATTAAAGATTATATCATCATCAAAGTAATCACCGGTATCAGCAAACAATAAAATCAACCAGCAAGAAATTAAAGAATTAACTTCCCAATTTTGCCCCCATTGCCTGCAAAAAATACGGCCTTCCCTTTTTTAGCTTTTCGTACAACATGAAAACTTTCCTTACTGATGTTCGTAAAAGTATGGCCGTCATCATTGGTAATATCTGCACCATTTAATCCGCAAGCAATCCATTGTTTTTTACGAATGTATTCCACACAGCTTCTATAACCAGTTGGTGGAGTAGTAGGCTTGATAAATGTTTTGCCGCCGTTTTTTGTTAGCACTGCGTTTAGCGTAGTGCTATCCTTTGTAGTAAAGTCTCCCCCTACAATCACCCAGGTGTTTTTGTTTTTTATTGCAATAGAATTGGCACCCGTACTTTCTTTACCACCAATCAGCGGCAAAGCAATTTTGTTGCTGCGCAGGATAACCGAACTCACCAATCCTCCTGTAATAAAAATGGCTTCTTTTTTATTTAATTTCCTGATATTAGTCCCACTGCTGGCAAAACATGCTTCCCCTGAATCTGCCACAGGGCGGATATTAGTTGGAATTCCCTGCCAGCTATTGCCGCCATCGAAAGTTCGTGCAATAAAAAAGCGTCCATCCATCGGGTCTCCAATTACGATCCCGCTTTGCTCATTCCAAAATTCCATCGCATCCAAAAACATTCCTTTGTCTTTATTTTCAAAAACAACCTGCCAGTTCTTCCCTCCATCATTTGTTCGAAGCAGGTAAGCTGGTTCACTAATGCCCATAATGATGGCATCGGTTTCGTTGAAGGCTTCTATATCTCTGAAATCCGTTTTTTCAAAACCCTTTACAATCATCCAAATAAAAGTTACACCGCCATCCAAACTCCTTCCCACAGTACCGTTGCTTCCACTTACCCACACCGTTTTATCATCTACTACACTGAGTCCGCGAATACTGGTTTTGGTGCCAGTACTTAGCACCTGAACAGTTTGAGACTGACTGCAGACGGTTGTTAGCATTAAAAAAAGAAGCAGGTATTTTTTCATATAGTGTAGTATTAAACAGGCATTTAAATGCCTTAGACTAACAAAAGTACAAGATTCGTTTGATGTAGTATATCGTTTTGTTCCTTCCTCACCCGGGTCAAAGAATCGCCTCTTTTTGCTTACATTTGTTGCTACTAACCCCTTTCGATCAATTGCCAACTTTACCATGAGTTATAATTATTTACCACTAGATAGAAAACACACCAACTTCGACCAAGTGCGCCATTTGTTGGAATTTCAACAGTTGGTGTCCATCACTTTTGATGCGCACGACCGAATTGTTCAATGCCGCGAATACCTCGATCGTAAAATGAAAGATTCAGACGCTTTGTTTTATGGCATCAATACCGGTTTTGGCTACCTGCAAAACGTACGAATTGATGATCATCAGTTAGAAGAGTTGCAAAGCAATTTATTAAAATCGCATGCTTGTGGTATCGGAGAAGAAGTGCCACGAGATATTATCAAACTCATGATCGCTTTCAAAATAAAATCTTTGAGTTACGGGAACAGCGGTGTACAAATAGAAACGGTGAAGCGACTGATGGATATGCACAACCATGATGTGCTTCCAGTAATTTACACACAGGGTTCTCTGGGTGCCTCAGGTGATCTGGCACCTTTAAGTCATTTAAGTCTTCCACTGATTGGTTTGGGAGAGGTTTGGCATCTGGGAATCAAATATCCGACTGAAGTGGTGTTGGATGAATTGGATTGGCAACCCATCAAGCTCAAAAGCAAAGAGGGACTTGCTTTGATCAATGGAACTCAATTTATGTCGGCCTACGGAATGCACAACCTTATACAAGCAGATCGTTTGCTCCATTGGGCCAATATCATTGCAGCCATCAGTTACGATGCATTTGATTGTGTAGATGACCCATTAAATGAACACATACATGCAGTTCGTTCTCACAATGGACAGGTGAGTGTTGCCGCCAAGCTAAGATCATTACTAACGGGGAGCCCTATCCGTAAATTACCAAAACAGCAGGTGCAGGACCCATACAGTTTCCGATGTATACCCCAGGTGCATGGTGCAACCATGGATACCATTGAATATGTAAAATCAGTTTTTATCAAAGAGATCAATTCTGTAACGGACAATCCCAATATTTTTCCCGAAGAAGACCTCATTGTAAGTGGCGGTAATTTTCATGGACAACCGCTGGCCCTGGCGCTCGACTTCCTGAGCATAGCAGTGGCAGAACTAGGCAGCATCAGTGAACGCAGAACGTATCAATTGATTGGCGGACAAAGAAACCTGCCTGCTTTTCTGGTGAAAAATCCCGGTCTCAACAGCGGTTTTATGATTCCACAATACACGGCCGCCGGCATTGTGAGTGAAAACAAACAATTGTGTACACCAGCAAGTGTAGACAGTATTCCCAGCAGCAACAATCAGGAAGATCACGTAAGCATGGGTGCCAATGCTGCTACTAAATGCAAAAGAGTAATCGACAATTTAGAAAAAATATTGGCCATCGAATTGCTATCTGTTGTACAGGCCTTGGAATTCAGGCGTCCCGCAAAAACATCACCCCAATTAGAAGCAGTAATCACTGCCTTTAGAAAAGAAATTCCTTTTAACGAAGCTGACCGGGTATTGCACGACGATTTAAAACTAGCTATTGAATTTATAGGAAAAGATTGGAAACAGGATTGATTAAAACGATTATACTTATTTTACAAAACACATTTGTTATGACTCCAAAATACGATCCTATAAAATATAAAACCCCCACCGGCACAAGCTTGCAATGCAAGGGTTGGGTACAAGAAGCAGCATTGAGAATGCTTCTCAACAACCTGGATCCTGAGGTAGCTGAACGCCCTGAAGATCTGATTGTTTATGGAGGAAGAGGCAAAGCTGCCAGAAACTTTGAGGCCCTGGATGCTATTATACATGCATTAAAAATTTTGGAGAATGATGAAAGTTTACTCATACAAAGTGGCAAACCGGTAGGGATTTTAAAAACACACAAAGATGCTCCAAGGGTACTGCTCAGCAATAGCCAACTGGTTCCCAATTGGGCTAACTGGAAACATTTTACAGAGTTGGAACAAAAGGGTTTAATGATGTACGGTCAAATGACTGCTGGTAGCTGGATTTACATCGGTAGCCAGGGCATCGTACAAGGCACTTATGAAACCTATGCAGCAGCAGCCGACAAACATTTTGGCGGTTCTTTACAACATACGCTCAATGTAACCGCTGGTTTGGGAGGCATGGGAGGAGCACAACCACTCGCCATTACCATGAATGAAGGCGTGGCTTTGGTGGCAGAAGTGGAAGAATGGCGTATTGATAAAAGATTGGAAACCCGCTACCTGGATGAAAAGTACGTAGATATTGATGAAGCCATCAACAAAGCAATTGAATATAAACAAGCAGGTATTGCAAAAAGCATCGGCGTATTGTGTAATGCCATCACCTTACTGCAACGGCTACTCGAAAGAAATATCACCCCAGATACACTGACCGATCAAACCAGTGCGCACGATCCATTGATTGGTTACGTTCCACAGCAGCTCAGTAATGAAGCTGCCAACGAACTTCGTACAGCAGACCCGGAAAAATATTTGGCCATGAGTTATGCCGGTATGTACCTGCATGTACAGTTGATGTTACAATTAAAAGACAAAGGTGCCATCACTTTTGATTACGGGAATAATATCAGGGCAAGAGCAAAAGAACACGAAGAAAAAATGCAACAACAAGGAGAGGCATTGACATTTACTGCTGGTAGAACTTTTGATTTCCCAGGATTTGTACCCGCTTATATCCGTCCGTTATTCTGCGAAGGCAAAGGGCCCTTTCGATGGGCAGCTTTAAGTGGAGATCCGGCAGACATAGCCGTTACAGACGAAGTGATCATGAACATGTTTCCTGAAAATAAAGGAATGCTGCGCTGGATGAAAATGGCGAAAGAAAAAATTGCCTTTCAAGGTTTACCAGCACGTATTTGTTGGTTAGGGCAGGGAGAAAGAGAAAAGGCCGGACAAGCTTTTAATGAACTGGTAAGAACTGGAAAAGTAAAAGCACCGATCGTTATCGGAAGAGATCATCTCGACACTGGAAGCGTTGCTTCGCCCAACAGAGAAACAGAGGCCATGCCAGACGGGAGCGATGCGGTAGCCGATTGGCCGATCTTAAATGCATTGGTGAATACCGCTGGCGGTGCAAGCTGGGTTTCTTTACACCACGGAGGTGGAGTAGGAATGGGTTTTAGCATTCACTCCGGCATGGTAATCGTGGCCGATGGAACGGCAGATGCGGCAGCAAGGTTGGCGAGGGTATTACGCAATGATCCGGGAATAGGCGTCATTCGACACGCAGATGCCGGTTATGAACTCGCAAAAGAAACTGCCGCCACCCATCACTTAGATCTACAACAAAAACTCAATAGTTAAACTATATTCCGGTTAGAAAATTTAATGGAAGATGCCCAACCTTAAAATTTATTTCCCAAAACATTGTTGCCAGGTATCATTGGTTATTATGCACACGGAACGCAAGCAAGTATGGGTTTGGTAGAATTAGCAGGTGGTGCCGTTATGCCAGTTCATCAACACATCCATGAACAAATCACCTGTATCTTGGAAGGTCAGCTAGATATGGTTATAAATAACAAACCATATAGCCTCACTGCAGGTAGTTGTTACGTGATCCCATCAAACGTATGGCATGGTGCAACCGCTGTTACAGATTGTAAACTAATAGATGTGTTCAGCCCTGTGAGAGAAGAATATAAATAGTAAAAGATAATATGAAAACGTTTTAAGGATACTATTTCAATTCGATTGCTGGCTTACCTCCAAATAGAATTCTCACAGAATCTTTAGCCCTTACAGTATCTGAAAGTGCATTTTTAAAAGGCATCAGTACCTGGTAGTCTCCACCAACTTTCTGTTGCAACAGCAACTGATGACCGTACCCTGTAAGTCTGTTGAAAGCCCTCTCTGCGGCTTCCTTAGTATCGTATTGTTTAATTTGAACTTTAAAAGTATAGCCATCGTAGCCGGGTACAACATTTGGTACAGCTACTGTGATGCTGTCTTTTGCCAGCGGTATGTTGGATAGTGAATCAGGAGTAACAGCACTCATGGTATTGTTCGTATCTATCACATTGCTGGGAGGTATGGTAGCAGCGGTTTCAGTTGCAATGGGTGTTGGTTTATTTTTATTATACACTAAAAAATAATACAGCGCCGCGGCTGTACTGAGCAAAAACAAAGTTAACAGTACCAACATCAATCCTTTTTTATTAGGGGCTGTTTTTGCCAGACTGCTAAAAGAAATATCTTCTTGTATTTTTTCTTTGATCTCTTGTTTTCTTGGTTCCAATCGAGGGTTAACGATTGTTCCTTGCGTAAAATCGTAGGTGCCTTGTTGGTTTTTGACCAATGTACCTAATCCATCAATCACAAGAGGCTTTCCGATATTTAAAAATTGGCGGGAGAGAATGATATAAGACTCCAGATCGGAGGTGGCCAATGGGCGAATTTTGCGACTTTCGGCAATAATAAAATCAATCAGTCCTTCATCATTTTCTGTACGCGTTTTGTACTCAAATTCAATAGAACCTGGCGGCAATGTATTGTCTTTATCATTTTCTGCTGGCATGATGGTGCCGGGAACAATACTAAAAATACCGATCTCAGGAATCGAAACTCTTTTGTTATTGTACAAATACTGAACGATCAACTGCTCTACTTTCATGGGGGAATGTTAATATGTGCAACAAACCTACCCATAAATAAGAATATAGCCAAGCATAAGCCGTAATTGCATTAATTTCACACTATGCTTTCAGAAAAGGAACGTGCGTTTATCGAAACCTGGGAAAAAAAACGGGATGCTTACAGCAGTTTTAAAAGCAAGATCACTCGGGGCTTACCGATGGCATTTGTATTCGGTCTTCCTATTTTACTGCTTATTTTGTCAGTCTATCTCTATTTTCCTGAATGGTACTATCGGATTTCCAACAGGCTTTCCGGCGCTCTGGTAACAATCGTGATCGCAGTTTTGATTGCCATATTCTTTTTCTCGTATTTTCGCATGCATTTTTTGTGGGAACAAAATGAGCAACTATACAAAGAACTGCTGTACAAACAAAAAAAACA
>Ga0105044_10010847_pt1 | contig 12435 bp, 9 predicted proteins | sample MAT01_FD_78092 | JGI IMG/M metagenome (GOLD analysis project Ga0105044, IMG submission 78092) | Freshwater microbial communities from Lake Fryxell liftoff mats and glacier meltwater in Antarctica - MAT-01 | ecosystem: Environmental > Aquatic > Freshwater > Ice > Liftoff microbial mat | place...
AATTCTCAATCTGTTGATGGATATGCAGCAGGAATTGGGTCTCACCTATCTGTTCGTTGCCCATGACCTCAGTGTGGTGGAGCATGTCAGTGATCGGGTGGCCGTGATGTATTTGGGCAAGCTGGTGGAAGTAGCGCCCACGACCGATCTCTTTTATCAGCCGTTACACCCTTACACCGAGGCGCTGATGTCCGCAATTCCTTCCCTGGATCCAGACGAGGTGATGAAGCCAGTCATCTTGGAAGGCGAAATTCCCAATCCGGCCGGGAGCCCTTTGGGCGCGCCCACAGGCTGTGCCTTTCACCCACGCTGCGCCTATGCACAAGCGACATGCAAGCATGACGTGCCAGAATGGAAAGAATACCAGCCGGGCCACTTCGTGGCCTGTCACTTTGCCGGCACACTCCCGCTCAAAGGAGCGGTCAAAGCCTAGTTCCTCTGAATGGAGATATAGCCATGTCAACTAACCCCTGGCTTCGGAATTACCGACCCCTATCTATCGCCCATCGCGGGCATTCGATTGCCTGTCCGGAAAACACGCTGGCGGCCTATCGCAAAGCCATCGAGCTCGGGGTAGATATGATCGAATGCGATGTCAACATCACCAACGATGGAAAATTGCTGATGATCCATGACGTGACGCTCGACCGGACGACCACCGGAAGTGGGCGCGTGAGTGCGACAACCTGGGAGGAGATTGCTCGGCTCGACGCGAGTGGGAAGTTCAGGCAGGAGTTTGCCGGCGCGCGCGTCCCTTCGACAGAAGAGACCTTGTTGCTTTTCAAGGAAGCGGGCATTTTATCCTGTTTTGAAGTGAAAGGTGCCAACACCGACGAGTCCGATCGCATCGCCGTCGCGTTAGTGGAACTATTCATCAAACACGCGATGTTGGATAAAGCATTTATGAGTTCCTATCACCATGGATGCCTGCAACTAGCTAAGTCCAAATGCCCGGAGCTTCTGCTTGCTCCCGAACGCCTGCCCGATGACGCACCGGCTGATCCGCCTGAAGCCGTGCGGCAGGCAAAGTTGTTTCATGCGCCGGTACTGCAGCATCAATACACCGTTTTGACTGCCGACGTTGTCCGCGCCTTACACGAGAACCAGATTGCCGTGTGGTCTTGGACCACCAATGATCAGCCCAGCATGGTTTTCAGCATCGAGGCAGGCGCAGATGGCTTAATGAGCGACGACGTGCAACTGATGCTGGAAATCCTGAACCAGATGTGCCCGCTGTGACATCCCGGCTGCCGCCATGTAGTACAGCTAGTGTCAGAGAATCAGTTACGACTCTACATTGCTTGGGTGGAGTTAAGTTTTGACATAATTTGTGATCGGCGCAGTTTGAGCGTCAACGGTTCGTACGAGAGACGAGGTCATCAACCTACATTGAAATCGTGAGTACCCATGAGGGCAAGGATTCTCACAATATACCTGTGATTCTGCTCTGGTCGCTGGCTGAAAACCGGCTGATTTCTAGCTCGATGACGGTGGGATAAACACAAGGTTGCCCTCTGCCTTTGCCTCATGCGCTCATATCGTCATTGAAATGACGTTCCAGAAGTGTAAGGATTTTGCCGGAAATCGTTGGGCCACCCATGAAGCAACTCATTCGGCCCAAAGTGGAAAGTCGGCTAATTTGCATCACCGCTTTGCTAGGTTCTATTGACATTTGTTAAGGTTATGAGATTTTCGGTGGTTTTGCGAAAATCGATGAGATGAAAAGACACAGATTAGATGACAAAACATGGAACAAATTATACGCATGTCTGCAAACGATAACCGGGATATACGCGGGACAAGCAGAAAAGAGTCGTCGGTTCCTGGATGCAGTCCACTGGATAATGTGCACAGGGGCCCCATGGGCAGATCTACCTGCCGAGCTAGGCAAAGGGAATTCGGTTTTCAAACGCTTTGCCAACTGGTCTGACAAAGCGGTTTGGGGACAATTGCATGAACAGCGCATAGATGACCCTGACCTGGAATGGCTACTTCTTGATGGTACCGTAGTACGCGCCCATCCCTGTGCCGCAGGTGCACGGCTTGCCCAGGGCAGTCAGGCAGAACAAGCCCTGGGCAAGCGTGTGGGCGGTTTTAGTACAAAGATTCATGTCGTCGTTGATGCGCATGGAAACCCCTTACGGTTGGTGCCGACTGGCGGACAACGGGCAGATTCTACGCAAGCTCTTGCTTTGCTTGAAGGCTTTCAGTTGGCTGCGGTCCTGGCTGACCGGGGCTATGATACGGATAAGATACTTGATTTTCTTGCCCAAAATCATGCAGAAGCGGTGATCCGGGGTGCCCTCTGGGCCAAGAAAAACCGCCTGATTCAACGTCAGACCGATTGGCACATCTACAAAGTGCGCTATTTAGTCGAGTGTTTGATGAACAAAATCAAGCAGTATCGCCGTATCTTCTCGCGTTTTGAAAAATATACTGCTCGACACATGGCTTTTCTCAGTTTTGCTTCTGCCCTCATCTGGCTACGTTAGAAATGTCAATAGAACCTAGGTAATTGACGCAATATAAACATGCCTTCGTAGCATAGCGAAAGTGGCATAGTTTGTTATCTAACCCCATAGGCAAGTGGGATAGAACTCGGGTATAGATAGCCGCGAGGCCGGTGATGAAAACTAGATGTATGAGGCGCAAGTTTTAATTTTAGCTGATAGCTTTATCCCTCTCTATTTCAATCCTCTCTATGCCGTAATCATTTCGAATATTGTGCAAAGATGTGATATGAAGTCGCGGACGATGAAGAACTTATCATGCACACTTCGATGCTTAGGGGACAAAGCGTGGCCGTCCCAAACATGGAAGAGGGGGTAGTATGTGCCCCATCATGTGACTCTGTTCTGTGCCTAGATTTACGCTCCTATGTATATCATACCCTATGCTGTGTCATATACTGATCTAGCCTATTGTATAGAGTAGAGGAAGCTGAACATGAAGCGTGATAGAGAAGAAAGCACCTCCGTCTGGATGGAGGTTGCAGTACCGCACTTTGCACCACTGACAGAAGATGTACGAACAGAGGTTTGTATTATCGGCGCAGGCATAGCAGGGTTGACAACGGCCTATCTGCTCACCCAAGCAGGTAAACGCGTGGTTGTACTGGATGACGGCCAGATCGGGGGTGGTGAATCTGGCCGCACGACAGGACACTTGTCCAATGCGATTGATGACCGCTATTTCGAAATTGAAAAGATGCATGGTGCCCGAGGCGCACAGTTGGCATACGAAAGTCACACGGCTGCGATCAACAAAATTGAAGAAATCGCCCAACGCGAACAGATCGATTGTGACTTTGTGCGCTTGGATGGCTATCTATTTGTGCCACCCGATGAAGATCCTGCCCAGCTAGATGAGGAACTTGCTGCTGCCCATCGTGCCGGTTTTACGGCTGTACAACGTCTGGAACGTGCGCCATTGACTGAGTTTGATACGGGGCCTTGTCTGCGTTTTCCAGGCCAGGGGCAATTTCACATTTTGAAATATCTAGCCGGTTTGGCCGAGGCAATCACGCGCGATGGTGGGCAGATCTTTTGTGCCACGCGTGCTTCGGATCAGATCGAGAGTGGCCCCCCGGTACGCGTGACTACGGATAATGGCCCCACCGTAACAGCCGATCAAGTTGTGGTCGCGACCAACTCACCGATCAACGACCAATGGGCAGATTTGTTTGCCATCCACATGCGCCAGGCACCCTACCGCACCTATGCGCTTGGCGCGCGTGTACCAAGCGGTAGCGTCGCGCGTGCCCTTTTCTGGGATACCCCAGATCCCTATCATTATGTACGTCTCCAAGGCGCAGCTAGGACCACACCAGCCGGTTACGAGCTCTTGATTATTGGCGGCGAGGATCACAAAACCGGCCAAGCCGATGATGCAGAGGAACGCTATGAACGCCTAGAAACCTGGGCCCGCGAACGCTTCCCGATGATGGAGGCAATTGATTTTCGCTGGTCGGGACAGGTGCAAGAGCCAGCGGATGGCTTGGCGCTGATCGGGCCTAACCCTGGGGATGAGCCCTACATTTACATCGCAACGGGTGATTCCGGGATGGGGCTTACGCACAGTACCATTGCCGGTCTGTTGATTACAGACTTGATTATGGGCCGTTCCAATCCGTGGGCCACCCTGTACAATCCAGGGCGTCGTATGCTCTCTTTGCGTACGGCCCGCGACTTGGTCAGCGAAAACATAAACGTTGCCTGGCAATACAAAGATCTGGTGACGCGTGGTGATGTAAAAGACGTTGCAGAGATTCAACCCGGTACAGGTGCGGTCATACGCCGTGGCCTGCACAAGATTGCGGCTTATCGGGACGACACGGGCACAGTGCACGAACGTTCTGCGCTCTGTACACACCTGGGTTGTGTTGTAGCCTGGAATTCAGAGGAGAAGAGCTGGGATTGCCCTTGTCACGGTTCACGCTTCGATGCCTATGGCACCGTGCTTGATGGGCCGGCTGGGGTAGACCTGCCTTCCGTAGAGGGGTAGAAATCCCGGATTTCACCGATGGAAACGTAAAAGTCTGTGAAATCTGGGCTAGGCTTTCTACCTCCTTCTTGACTCTGGCTTATGTTTCTTCTGGTTTACCAAACAAGATCGCATGGACAAATTTGGGCCCATGGATGCCCAAGGTCAGGTTCATCTCAATATCTGTTGACTTGCTTGGGCCGCTGATCATGGCGACATTGGCGTGCTCGCGCAGAAAATCAGTGAGTGTATTGGCTTCCCTCTGTTCGCGTAGCCAACTTTCTAGGGTAGGATAAAGTCGCTCAAATGAAATCAATGCCAGGTGGCGGAAAGGCAAAATACTAGTCACACGACTGGTGTGTGGCCCAGAGGGCATGAGCATGGATGCGGTACTAGCAAAGGCCGCCTCGACCCCGGTGAGCCCACACCGAATAAAGCGAATCGCTTCGCGACTTTCGGCACTGCGCAAGCTGGTAGGTACGACCAATTGAAAGCCCATATCTTTGAGCGCATCGTCTATGCCCTGGATCGGCAGCAGATCAGGTTGCCAACTAAGCACACTGTTTTCTTGGCTAGTCTCCAGACGATAACCCTTGCGGCTCTGTGCTTCGGCGCTTTTCCAGACCAACAATTGATTGATCAACGCCATACGGGCTTCGGCCACCGATTCAACTATCTGATACGACCCGTGCAGCTTGACCAATTCTGCGCCAAAGCGGTGGGCTAGCGCAAGCTTGTCCCCTGCGGCGCTTGTCACCGTCATGCGCGTCGCCGGGGTGAGCGCTTCGGTTTGGACGGGCGGAAAGCGTAGATCGGGACGGGCAAGGGTGGTGCGCAATTGGTGAAGAATGTCGTCACGCGCCGTCATGAATGGTCTGCTCTCTTGGTTATGGCGGCGGGTGTGCCTCCCTGAATGGCGTGGCGACGCTCTTGGCGCTCGGCCCATAATTCGCGAAAGCTTTTGCGCGCAAAGACGGGAAAGTCGCGACTTTGTGTCCAGCCACTCAGCGGTGGCGGCATAAACTTGAGATTGCCGCCGCTAAAGTTTGTCATCAAATTCGTTGTCGCGCCGGCCAGTTTGCCTGCCTGCTCATAGCGAAATTGACTCTTCATGGTCTGCACAAAGCCTAGCATGGCGCTGCGATCAAACAGACTGCCTTTGCCATCTTGTACTTGGTCGTCACGCAGATCCAGCAGCAGGCGCGGCAAATCAATGTTGACAGGACAGGCTGCGCGACAAGCCCCACAGAGGCTGCTGGCATAGGGCAGTTTGTCCGCATCGGTGACGCCCAGGGGTAATAGGGGGCTGATCACTGCGCCAATCGGACCACTATAGGGGCTGCCATAGGCATGGCCGCCAATTTCGCGATAGACCGGGCAGACATTCAAGCACGCGCCGCAACGAATGCACATGAGCGCCTCGCCATACCCGTTGGCCAACATCGCGCTGCGCCCATTGTCTAGGAGGATAACATGAAATTCTTCGGGACCATCGGCATCCGGACGCTTGCGTGGACCACTGGTCATGGAAAGATAGCTTGTTGTCTGTTGACCGGTCGCGCTGCGACAAAATGCCTGGTATTGCAGAAAGGCATCTTCGACCGTGGGCACCAGCTTTTCAATGCCCATGAGCGCCACATAGACGCGTGGCAGGGTGGCGGTCAGATGGTCACTGCCATCGTTATTGACAATACAGATCGTGCCGGTTTCGGCAATCGCAAAGGTGCAGCCACTGACGCCCATGTCGGCGGTGAGAAACTCTTGGCGGAGCTTAGCGCGCATCAAGGCAGACATTACCTCCGGATCGAGTGTGGGCGGCATGTCGAGCTTTTGCTGCATGATCTCGGCAATGTCTTCTAGCCGCCGATGAATCATAGGGGCGACAAGGTGGCTGGGCGGTTCGCCATTCAGTTGAATAATGTATTCGCCCAGATCGCTCTCAATGGTGACCATACCCGCTTTTTCTAACACCTGATTGAGGTGAATTTCTTCGGTAGTCATCGATTTGGCTTTGACGACTTTTTTGACATTGGCTCGCCGCGCAATTTGCACGATCGCTTGAATGGCTTCCGCGTCATCGCGTACCCAATGCACCTGCGCGCCATTGGCGATCAAGTTGCTTTCCAATTGTTCCAACAGATCCGGCCAGTTGCGCAGCACGTATGCTTTCATCTGGCGCACCTGATCGCGCAGCAGTGCGCCATCGACAGCGTGCATGGCGTTGTCGCGCTGGGCGCTCATGCGGCCCGTGGCGCGGCCAAGGGTGGTCTTCAAATGTTTATTGTTTAATGCATCGGCAACCCGTTTGGCATAGGGCGCATGTAGATCAATCACTGCGGTTGGCATAGGGTATCCTTTTAAAAAGACAAGGAGACTGGGAGACACGAGACTGGGAGACAAGGAGACACGAGACAAGGAGACTGGGAGACAAGGAGATAGTTACTCTATGTCTCGTGTCTGATGTCTCGTGTCTTATGATTTCGCATCTTGCCAGCGGCGTGGTGGGCGTTTCGGTGTATTGCTTGGGGCGCTGGGGGCGCGCTGGGCGATGTCGATTTGGCTGTTGAGCACTTCGGCAATATGCACGGCATGACAGCGTTGGGCTTGCCGGTCGAGCAGCCCGTTGATGTGGGTCATGCAACTCACATCGCAGAGTGCCACAATGTCAGCGTCACTTTCGGCCAGGTTGCGGGTTTTGCGTTGGCCCATGGCCGTGCTGATGTCGGCATTGTTGATCGCAAAGAGCCCGCCAAAGCCACAACACTCTTCTGCGCCGTTGAGCGCGACGATTTCTGCCCCTGGGATATGGGCCAGTAATTGGCGGGGTTGGTCGTCGATGCCCAACTCGCGCAGCAGCTGGCAACAGGCGTGATAGGTGACTTTGCCTTGAAAGCGCGAGCCAACGTCGGTAACGCCCAAAACGTCCACCAGAAATTCTGTCAATTCAAAGGTGACCTCGGCTAGCGCTTGGGCCCGTTGGTATTGGGGCGAAGTCGGCTGGGTCTCAAAGAGCACTGGATAGAAATGGCTGGTCATGGCCGCACAGCTACCGCTGGGCACAACAATCGCATCGACCTGGCCACTGTGAATGAGTGGCTCGAAGATATCGAGAAAGCGTTCGGCCAATGTGCGTGCCTCATCCCGGTAGCCCGCGTTAAACGCTGGTTGACCACAACAGGTCTGTTCGGGTGGAAAGAACACTTCAACCCCGAAACGTTCCAACAGTTCGGCGGTTGCCATGCCGACGGCGGGATAGATCATATCCACCATGCAAGTGACAAACAGGGCAACTCGGCGTGGCGGTGTGGAAAATTGTTTTTTATGCATGGTCAAGAACCAGAAACTGTACGACAGGTGGCGTATCTACTGCTGAAAAATGGTCTTGTTCACCCTAGATTTGCTCGACATCGGGGTCGTGATAGGACGAAAACAGTTGCTCTGCTTGCGCAAAGTTGAATCAATTATCGCACGCTTTCGTCGCTTCGTCCAGACGGTATGCGCGGGAAGCAAGCAAAATCGTAGTTTCATCCAGCTGTGATCTACTCTTTCAGGGATAGAACGCGTGTTCGCATTGGGGTACTTTGTTGACAGAATTTTTGATTGGCAGTACAATAGAGAGTATACATACACAAATTGCTGAAAAGCTTGCCGAGCAGATTGTTGAGAGGAGAATTTCTATGTATCAACAGATTACGTTGATTGGTAATCTGGGCAATGACCCTGAAATGCGCTATACGCCCAGTGGTGTCGCCGTTGCTAGTTTTAACTTGGCTGTGAACCGCAGTTGGACTGGGCAGGATGGGCAACGCCAAGACAAAACTACGTGGTTTCGTGTTTCTGTTTGGAACAAACAGGCAGAGACGGTTAGCCAATATTTGTCGAAGGGTCGCCAGGTCTTAGTCATCGGTGAAATGGAAGAAGCACGCGCCTACACCGATCGCGAGGGCAATGCGCGCGCCTCTTTGGAGGTCAAAGCGCAGAGTGTCCGGTTCCTGGGGCAACGTGGTGACGCGCCCATGGGGAACGATATGGGCGGCAGTATGGGTAACTCAGCGCCCTCCTCGAATAATTCTGCTGTGCAGGACGAAGATATTCCCTTCTGAGTGGGCATATTTTCCGCGTTGTTGGTGTAGAACAAGTAAAGTGCACTGTAGACTTCTACAGCGCACTTTTTTATTCCTTGCGTTATAATAAATCCATATCGAATTGCCTGAATGCTCTACAATTGCGCCAAAACTATGATGTTTCGTCGCTTAAATGCGTATAGAATAGAATAAGCAAAAGCTATGCAGTTCCATTTACTAGGATTGATTAGCCGTTTTCTTCTACAACGCAAAAAGAAGGGTCATAAACATCATGCGCCAAACAAGAATGTGCTGGCGAGTATGTGTGCCAAAAAGATTGCTCCTTGTACTGCTATTGATGGTACTGAGCGCCTGTGCTGTCAAGCCAAAATTTGAGGATATTTATACAGTTGTTACACCGGCCACCTTACAACCCGGTGCCACCATTCCCCTGCCCCAAGGCGAGCCGATTCTAACCGTCACGGGCAACGTGGGCACGACGAACCGCGACGATGCGATCCTCATGGATCGCGCGACAATTGAGCAGGTCGGTCTGGTTGAATATACAGTAACTGATCCCTTTGAAGAGAAGACAGTCCGCTATCAGGGCGTCTTGATGCGCGATCTATTGGCGCTCTGGCAAGTGCCCGATGATGCCCAGATCCTGCAGTTTGTGGCGCTTAATGATTATGCGATCGACATTCCCATTGCCGATTCCCGCGACTTTCCTGTGCTCTTTGCCCTCCAAGCCGATGGTGTTTATATGGAGCCAGATTATCGCGGTCCGGCGATGTTGGTCTACCCGGTTGATCAATATGAATTTGACCCTATGATCGTGCAACGGAAATGGATTTGGCAGATTAAAGCGATTGTGATTCAGTAAGGCAAGCTCGTCACTACAGTGCACATCGTTACCGAATATGAATCGATAGCGCGTTGTGCAGCTACGGTTTTCGCTGTGGAGCAACGTGCCCAGTGTTCGCTGCCCAGCAAAGCTTGTGTAGCAATGTAATAGGCTGATTGTGAAAAAATTTAATATTTTTCTTAAATCCTTCCTCCTAAAAAGCGATGCCATTGCGCTACCGCGCGTTGTCATGCTGATTGGCCCAATGGTCATTCTTCTGCTTGCCGTACTTGGGCTGGCCCTGCAACTCAATCGGCAACTGTCTGACCAACAGCAAGTCAATATCAATCGCATTGCTCATGCGATGGTACGGCATATTGCACAATTGCAGCGTGAACATTTGCGGCTGTATGCCATTGCTGCGCGCAGCGATGAACAAATTGATGAGGAACAATTCGCCCTACAACGCGATTTGGTGTGGAGCCGGTTACGCATTCTCGAAAACCCGCGCATCATCGATGAGGAAGAGGTGGAACTCAGGCGCTTACGACAAGTCTATCGCGCGCAATGGGAAGCAATGCAGCCACAGCTTGCGCGTTGGCAAGCCGGACCAACCGCACAGGCGGCGCGCAATGAGTTAGCCGCGCAGATGGAAGAAGCCGAAAAAACGATCAATGCCATGATCCTTGTGAGCCAAGCGCATTTTGAGGATCGCCTGATGGGGTGGGGCGCATCTTCCCAGCGCCTGAATGGCTTGCTAACGGGTGCCAGCGCCATCTTTGTTTTAATGATGATGTTAATGACCTATGTCATTTATCAATTTTTCCGTGTCCAAACGCGCATTGAGCAGGGTTTGCGCAGCAGTGAGCATCGCCTACGCGCCATTCTCGACACCATTCCCGACGCGGTTTTCCGCCTGACACGCACGGGAACCTATATTGATGTCAAGCCGGCCAAAAATTTTGTGCTGCCCACGGCATTTGAAGATCTCCTTGGCAAGCATATTCGCGACGTACTCCCAATGGATGTTGCAACCATTCTCCAGCAGACGATGCAGCAGGCGTTTGATACAGGCCAAGAGCAGCTATGCGAGTATTCATTGGTCGATGAGGCAACAAATATTACCCATGATTTTGAAGCACGAATTTTACCCAGCGGCACAGCCGAGATCCAACTGATCGTACGGGATATTACGGTGGATAAGCAACAGGAACAGTCGGCGCGTCAGGCACAGAAGTTGGAAAGCTTGGGCGTTTTGGCGGGTGGTATTGCCCATGATTTTAATAACTTGCTCACTGGCATGCTCGGCCAGGCTTCGCTCGCCAAAATGAAACTAGCCAAAGGGTTGCCGCTGGCTGACAATATTGATAAAGTCATTGTGTCGGCAGAACGCGCGGCCGATCTGACGCGCCAACTGCTTGCCTATGCCGGTAAAGGGAAATTTCAAATTGCGCCGCTGAACCTGAATCAATTGATTGACGAGACAAGTGGCTTGATGCAGATTGTGCTGCCCAGCGACGTTGCACTCCAGTTGGACCTGCATGAACAATTGCCCTTGATTGAGGCCGACCGCGGTCAGATCCAGCAGGTCGTGATGAATCTGTTGATCAATGCTGTGGAAGCCTTGGGTGAAAAGGGTGGCTCAATTCGCATCACGACCAGCTTGCAACCAATTGGCGCTGTGAATACGGCACAGGGCTATATTATTGGCAACTTACCGGTAGGGCTGTATGTCATGCTGCAAATGGCAGACAGCGGCATGGGCATGGATCAAACAGTGCTCAGTCGGATTTTCGATCCCTTTTTCAGTACCAAACCCCAAGGCCATGGGCTGGGGCTTTCGGCCACGCTGGGCATCATCCGCACCCACCAAGGCGGTTTGCAAGTGCAGAGCCAGCCGGGGCGGGGCACCGAATTTACCGTGCTTTTCCCAGCTTTGGCTAGCGCGCCTGTTGCGGAATTTGAACATATCGGTGTCACGTCAACACACAGCGAACAGCGCCAGACAATTTTGATCATAGACGATGAAGCGGCCATCCGCGAAGCTGCCGATGATATTCTGGCTGGCCATGGATTTACCGTCACAACCGCAGACAATGGTCGGACTGGCATTGAGCAATTTCGTCGCTTGCAAGCGGAGGTAGCCGTGGTGTTGTTGGATATGAAGATGCCGGGGATGAATGGAAAACAGACGTATGAAGTTTTGCAGCAGATTGACCCCAACCTGAAGGTCATTCTTACCTCGGGTTATAGCGAAACCGAGGTCAACACGCAACTTGGCACCTATCAGGCGCTCTCTTTTCTACCCAAACCCTATAGCGCCGAACAGCTGATCCACCATGTGCAGCAGGTATTATTGACAGGTAGCAAATAACAAGTACCTGCTACCTGTGACCTGTCACACGCCAAGAATATGGGTGAGGATGGTGGCCCCACTGCCGCCAATGTTTTGCGCCATGCCAATCTCGGCTTTTTGCACTTGATTGGCCCCCGCCGTACCCGTCAGTTGTTGGACGACTTCGACAATCTGATAGACGCCGGTTGCCCCCACGGGGTGGCCGCGACTTTTCAGCCCGCCCATGGTGCTGATCGGCAACTCACCCTGAATGCCAATCATTTCTGCGTGTGCCAAGCGCCATCCCTCGCCCCGCTGGGCAAACCCGGATGCCTCCAAACTTAGCGCACTCATGATCGTGAAGGCATCGTGCACCTCGAACAGATCAATCTCTTTGGGTGAGAGCCCGGCTTGGCGATAGGCTTTTTGGCTGCTGCTATACGCCGCCTCTAGCCAGAGCGGATCGCGCCGATCGTGTACTGCCAGGGTATCCGTCGCGGCGGCGCTTGCCAAAATGCGCACTGCGCCGCGATGATGGCCTTGCACAAACTGCTGCACGCGATCTGTAGCCACCAGGACAACCGCCGCTGCACCGTCACACACGGGGCTGCTGTCCATAATATTAATGGGGGTAGCAATGACTGGCGCTCTGAGATAATCGTTCAGCGTGACTGCTTCCTGAAACATGGCGTTGGGATTATTGGCCCCAT
>Ga0105044_10010848_pt1 | contig 12434 bp, 12 predicted proteins | sample MAT01_FD_78092 | JGI IMG/M metagenome (GOLD analysis project Ga0105044, IMG submission 78092) | Freshwater microbial communities from Lake Fryxell liftoff mats and glacier meltwater in Antarctica - MAT-01 | ecosystem: Environmental > Aquatic > Freshwater > Ice > Liftoff microbial mat | place...
ACTCATCACGTTCAGCTGCGGCATGGTCTTGCTGACAAACCCCAGCGCGACGTCGGTCACCAGCATCGTCACCAGCACCGGGGCGGTGAGCTTGATGGCCAGCGCCGTGCACCCCTGCATCAACCCCCACACCAGTTCTATGCCCCCCGGCCCCATTCCGGCGGTGAATAGCGGCAGTGCGCCGAAGCTGTCCTGCAGCCCCTCCATCATCGCGTGGTGCCCCCGCAGGCCGAGAAAGATCACCAGCGTCAGCATGAACATCATGTCCGAAACCACGCTCGACGCCGCCCCGAACTGCGGGTCAAAGACCGCGCCGAGGTTGAACCCCAACTGCTGCCCGATGATGTCCCCGGCCCACTGCGCCCCGACAAACACCAGACTCATCACCAGCCCCATCGCCAGCCCGAACATCAGCTCCCCCGCCACCGCCACCGAAAGCTCGAACACCGTCCCCGGCCACGCCACAACCCCCACCGTCGGCGCAATCGCAGCCGCAATCGCCATCGCCAACATCGCCTTGACCCGTTTGGGAATCCGCCCCGAACCGAACAGCGGCGCGAAAACGAACATCGCGCCCACCCGGATCAGCACCGCCATGTACGTCGGAACATACAGCAGCGCCCACCGGATCTGCGCCTCGACCTGCGCATCCCCGATCGAACCAGCCAAATTGGAAATCCCGTCTTCCATGCTGTCTCTTCGCCGCTACGGCGATACCCCCATGAACATCGCCGTCGTAAAGTCCATCAGCTTCTGACAGATCCACGGCATGAGCACCACCGTCATCCCGAACATCGCAAGGATCTTCGGAACAAAGCTCAGCGTCTGTTCCTGAATCTGCGTCACCGCCTGCACCACCGAAACAATCACCCCCACCAGCAAGCCAATGATCAGCACCGGCCCGGCGATCACGATCGTGATCAGCAACGCATGCCTCATTAAGTCCGTCGCCGCATCCGGTGTCATGGTCTCACATCCCGTCTGGAATCCCGCGCTTCGCCCTGCATCAACCCATCGCCGCCCGCCCTATGTCACAAACGAACCCATCAGACTTCCCGCGATCAGTCGCCACCCGTCCACCAGCACGAACAACAGCAGCTTGAAAGGCAGCGAAATCAACACCGGCGGCAGCATCATCATCCCCATGCTGATCAGCACCGCCGAGATCACCATGTCGATCACCAGAAACGGCAGGTAGATCTTGAACCCGATCAGAAACGCCGTCTTCAGTTCCGAAAGGATAAACGCCGGAATCAGCGACATCGTCGGGACCTCGTTCCACGTCGTCGCCGGCGGAAGTTTGGCGAAGCCCATGAAAAGGTCGACGTCGGCCTCGTTGCCCGACGCCTCGATTTGTCTGGTCATGAACCCGCGGACCGGAATCACCGCGTTCTCCAGCGCCGACTTCTGGTCGATCACGCCCGAAAGGTACGGCTGCAGCGCGGTGTCGTTGATTTGGCCGATCGTCGGCCCCATCACCACCATCGTCATGAACAGCGCCAGCCCCACCAGCACCTGATTGGGCGGCAACTGCTGCGTTCCGAGCGCCTGGCGCAGCAGTGATAGAACGACGATCATCCGCGTAAAGCAGGTCATCATCAGCAGGATGCTCGGCGCCAGACTCAGCACCGTCAGGAGCACGATCACCTGCAGCGCCGGCGAGAAATTCTCCCTCGAAGTCAGGTCCGGCAGGCGCATCCCCCCACCACTTCCGCCGCCACTCCCACCCATCCCCGGCGTCAGCTCCGGCAGCACGCCGAACATCGACGAGTCGCTCGTCCTCGACCCGCCCGCACCCGAGTCCGTCCGGTTCCCCGTCATCGACGGAACACCGCTCGTCTGCGCGCCGGCCAGCCCGGGCAGCAGCAGCACCACTCCCAGCACCCACGCCAGTGCCCACCGCAACCCGTGCGGCGTTAAAATCAGATTGTTCCTCTTTGCCGGTTCCACGCCGAGCGTCCTTTCTCGGGGCGTTCCCAATACCCGTTCACTTCCGTCACGACGCCGAAAACTGTCGTCCCAGCAGTCGCACCCGTTCAGCCAGCCCGGATAAGTCAGGCTCACCCCGCCGGGACTCCGTCCCAACGGTCGCCGCCCGCTCATCCGGTAACGATTCAAACTCCCCCTCCTCCTCGGAATCCACAAACTCAACACCCCTCGCCTGAACCACCCGCGTCTGTCGACCGAACATCCCCGCAAAACCAGCGGCCTCGCCCGAACCCAACGCCTGCGCCGCAAGCTCCGCCACCTCGTCCGGGTCGGTCACCTCCGTCACCGTCGACACCGCGCCCCCGGAATCGCTCACAAGAACCAGCTTCCTCCCAACCTGCAGCAGCACCAACTGCTGCCGCGGACCCATCATCGTCCTCGACAACACTCTCACACCCCGGTTCACACCCACCCCCGCGCTACGCAACCCGAACAACTTCCCCGCCCCCATCTTCATCCCCACAATCAGCCCCAACACCACGCCCAAACCAAGAATCACACGAATGGTTTCCCACGCCGCGCCGCCAAGCCGCGAACCGCCGGCCGCGTCCCCGGCCCCTGCCTCGCCCCCCTGGCCACGCACACGTCGGATTTCGCCACCCCCCACGCCCGCACCACCACCAACAGTCGTGCCCCCAGCCGCCACTTCGCTCGTCACGCTCGCCGCCTGAGTCGTCGGCCCGGCCGGCTGGGTCGCCGGAATCGGCCCATGCACCTCGCCGATTGCGGCGCGCGGTTCCACATCCCTGTCGGCCTCCGGCTGAACCGGAACCACCACCCGCGTCATCGGCACGCTGTCACCCACCGCCTGCGCGTAACCCGCCGGCGCACCGGCAGCGCCCACACACGCCAATGCGACCAGAATCTGTAACGCGGAAACTCTCACAGCACGTCGTCCCTCAGCCCCGCCACAATCTCGTTGACACGCACGCAAAAATTGTCGTTGAGCACGAGCACCTCGCCCCGCGCCACAAGTCTGTCGTTGACGAAAACGTCCACCGGGTCCCCCGCCAGCTTGTCCAGCTCGACCACGCTCCCCTCGCCCAACTTCAGCACATCCTCCACAAGCATCCGCGAACGCCCGAGCTCGATCTTGACGTTGAGCTCCACGTCCCGCAGCAGGTCTATCGACGACTGTGACGCCTCGCCCGCGGCCCCCGAAAAACTCGGCAGGTCAAACCTTGGGGCAGCCGGCGCCGCCGCCTTCGCCGCGCCCTTCGTCACCTCACTGGCAGCGCTGGCGAGCATCTTTTCGATGTCGTCGTCCGTCGCCCCACCACCAACACCTCCGCCGGTCGCTTTCGCACCGGCTTGGGGATCGTCGAACGCCGCCTGATTCAGCAACGCGTCGATCGCAGACTGATCCATGAAGTCTTTCGACCCCGCTTCGGCAGCCGGCGCAGCACTGGGCTTGAGGTCCGCATTCGCCTGACCCATCGCCGCCAAAATAGAGGGATCCAGGTCGTCTTGACCCGTCTTGGCCGGTCCCGTCCCCTCCGGGGACGCTCCGGCTACACCCGCTGGGGGTATCGCGTCGGCCATGCTTCACCATCCTTGGTTCAGCAAATTGCTTCCACCGACCACCCGCTTCCAAGCGTGCCGTCGATGAATCTTGTCCGCACACCCTAACAACCCGGAGCGCGCTGTCAAATTAAAAACCGAATTTTACGCTGGTTCGGTTTGCCCCTTCCGGTTAGTCCACCCGGAACGGAATGCACCTGGGGATCAAGATCTCTTGGATCATCCCCTCCTTGCCCACGATTTCATCCAACTGGTGTTTCACCTGCCGTCGCAAGGTTTCCAATCCCGGTTCATCTCCCCCGCCTAGTTTGGTCGGGTCGGATTGCGCGACAATCGTGCGGACCCGGTCCTTGATCATCGCTTCGCGTTCTTTGAACGTGGCCTCGATCTCGGCTTTGTTCTCGGCTTTGACGAGCACGACGATTGCGACGTCGTAGAGGTATCGCCGGCCGGAGTTCACGTTGGGAAAGCGTTCAGCGAGCATGGGGACTTCAGCGAGCCTTCCGATTTTGGAGGCGGCGCCGCCCTCCGTTGCGTGACCTCCCTCACCATGGGCCCCTGCCTCGCCCCCTTCGAGTGCGACATCTGCCGCTGCGGGCTTGGGTTTTCCGCCGCCCATGACCTTAAAGACGCCGACGAGTGCCCCGGCTTCGAGGACCATGATTGCGGTGATCAAAACGGGCGTTTTCTTCCAGATGGGCGCTTTTTTCGCCTTGGCGTCATCCGGTACTGCGTCGTCTTTCTTTTCTTTTGCCTTTTCGGCCATGTTGTTTACCGCGGCTTGGGCGCGTCTCCACGAATGGTATCGGGAGTCGGCAAGTGTAACTTGGGTTCGTCTCGCTTTACCGGACGTGATCGACCGGAAACGATCACCCAAACCACCAACGCGTCGCTAATCAGTCACGGGCCTGCGGATGAGTCTTGCGTAATCAATCGCACGCCGGATCACCTCCTGGATGTTCTCCCTGACCATGACCTTCTCACCGTGGTCGCAGCAGACGACGGTGTCGGGTGTGGACTCTATGTATCGGATTTTTTCGGCATTGATGACCATCTGCTGGCCGTTGAGACGTGTGAGGGTGATCATGGTGCGGGCCTCGGGGGTGACGGGTTACCGGACCATTATCGGCAAAGAAAGTGCCCCCGCGACAGCAGAATAAACACCCTGTCGCGGGGGCCGAAGATCGGCAACGCCGGCGACGCTACCGCGTGGCGTTGAGCAGTTCCTGAATCAATTGGTCCGATGTCGTAATCACGCGCGACGCGGCCGAGAAACCGGTCGAGGCGACAATCAAGTTCGTAAACTCCTTCGACAAGTCAACGTTGGACAACTCCAACGCCCCCGCACGCACCGCCCCCGCACCGAGTTGAAGCGGCGCGCCAATTACCGCCACCCCCGACGCAGCCGACGCCGAGTACAGGTTGCCGCCGTTGTCCAGCAAACCCTCCGGGTTCTTGAACAACGCGATCCCGATCTGTCCCAGCGTGCGGTTGAGTCCGTTGGTAAAGCTGCCCGTCACCGAGCCGTCGTTGCCGATGGCGAACGAAGAGAGCGTCCCGATCGGAAAACCGTCCTGCTCCGAGAACTGCAGCGTGGAGTTCGTCGAGCGAAGCCCGGTCACGCGGGAAAAGTCGAGGTCGATGGTCTGCGGGGTGGTCGCGCCCGTGCTCTGACGCGAGATCGTCACCGACGCACCCGTCGTGTTCACGAGCTTGCCATTGCCATCAAACTGGAAAGTGCCCGAGCCGATTACGCCGGTCGGATCGCCGACGTTGTCCGGCGAAGTCGCCGAAAATTTCCATGTCACACCGGCTGGTGTGATGGCGTCGAGCGTCGCGGTGATGTTGATGTTGATGGGGTTCCCGATGGAGTCAAAACCACGGAGGACTGTGGTGACGGGCTTGCCATTGGGGTTCGACTCGATGGCGGGGATGTCGCCGGTGGTGCCGTCGGCGAGTGCCAGCGGCCCGCCCGTGACAGTGAGCGCGTTGGCCGCTCCGACGTTGCCGGAAATCAAGAACTGTATCGAGTTGACATCACCGTTTGGCGGCGTCGCGTCGTTTTTAATGTTCGCCCCGGGTCTGGGAATGCCGCTGCCGGAGGGTGCGGCGGCGTCAATGCCAAGTGCCGTGTTGTAGAACGTCGAAAGGTCGGCGAGCGACGAGCCGGCCCCGACTGTGAAGGTTTGCGGGGGCAGCGCAACGCCGCCGCGGGTCGGGTTGACTGTGATGGTGTCGCCGACGTTGAACAGCGGCACGCCGTTGGCCGCCGTCGAGGCAACGCTCGTCAGCAGCGTCGCAACCGTCGGACGCGCAGCGCCGCCCACCGTCGTCAGCGCCTGCGAGTTCAGAACCGACGCCCCGCCGCCACCCGAAGACAAGTTACCCTGAAATTTCACGTCGGAAGTGGCTTGGGCGAGGGTCGCAGTACCCAGCGGAATGTTGAGACGACTGAGCTGACCCAGCTGCAACACTCCGGCGTCGTTGACCGAATAACCCATGACGAAGTCGCCGTTGGTGTTCACCACCTGGTTCGAGGCGTTGAGCGAGAACGAGCCGTCGCGGGTGAACCGGCGCTCGTTGCCCTGAACGATGAAAAAACCGTCGCCGTCGATGGCGAGGTCGGTCGCCCGCCCAGTGGGCTCGATTGCGCCGGCGGTGAAGTCCTTCTGGATCGCGCCGACAGTGGCACCCAAGCCACGCTGTGACGGGTTCTGGCCCCCGAAGTCAGCCGTGGTCGGCGAACCGGCGTTGTCCGTCACATAAAACTGTGGCGAAAAAATCGTCCTCGATGACTTGAACGCGACCGTGTTGACGTTGGCAATGTTGTTGCCCACCACGTTCAACCGGGTCTGGTTGACGTCGAGACCGGAAAGACCGGTGAACAGCGTGGAAGTAAGTGCCATGGCGTAACCCCATCCTGGCGGGTCGGGGGTCCGGGGCGGCACATCCTGCGCCTGCCCCGATTACCCGACCGGCAAAATTGAACGCAATCACCGGGTCCAAACAGCTCGAAACGACCCGGACTGCCTCTGGAATACGGGTCGCTCCGCGACCAATGATCCGACCCACTCGACACTGGCAAAACCCATGCCAATCTCAGCGATCGCCGTTGATTGATCCGCCGCCCGACGTCTTCGGCGTCAACACCGAGGTGACCACAGGCCCGGTCAGACCGTCCGCGCTGGGAACCGTCGCACCACTCCCCCCAGCCGTTCCCCCCGTTCCCCCCAATACCCCACCTCCCGTCGTCGCATTGACCGACGCCGGCGCAGGACCCACGTCCGTCACGCGATCCAGCGGCAGCGACTTGCCCGTGTCCAACTCCAAAACCACTTTTTTGTCCCGCACCCGCACCGACGTCACCAACCCAGTCAGTTTCGATCCCGTCCCGTCCAAACCCGCCACCGACCGCCCGATCATCCCCGAAGCCGACGACACCTGATTCTGCAGCACCATCGACTGCAACGACGTCTGCAGCGACGTCTGCGACTGCAACGTGCCGATCTGCGAAACCTGCGCGAGCAGCTCGTTGTTCTTCATCGGCTGAAGCGGATCCTGGTTCTTCAGCTGCGTAATGAGCAGGTTGATGAAGTCCTCGGACCTTAGTTGACTCTTGGGGTTGTTCGGGGCGACCGAAGGTTCGTAACTGGAGTTGAGGGAGCTGACATTGGACATGGAGGTTCCTTCGCTGGGTTGGGGGGTCGTTGCTTCACGCGAACAAACTGACGTCGTCGCCGGCGGCGCGTCGCCACATGCGCTCCAGAAGGTCCCGGCGCTGCTGGTCCCGCCGCGAACCGTCCTCGTTCGACTGATACTGCTGGGAAGACGAACGCGATTCGGGGTTCCTGGCGTCGGAGTCCCGCGACGCCGCCTCCGCCTTGGGCGTTTGCTGCACACTCAGGCGATCGACCGACAAACCCGCCGCCGACAGCGACTCGCGCAATTGCGACAACGTGGAACTGATCAGCCGGGCCGACTCCGCGTTGTCGGTTGAGAACGCCACCGACGCCAGTCCGTCTTTCATCACCACCGAAACCTGGACCGCCCCGAGCTCAGGCGGGTCCAGACGCAGCGTCATTTTCCCACCACCGGAGAGCATCTGCGAACGGACGCCCGAAACGATCGATGTCGCGTTCGCGCCGGAAAACCGCTCGGCATCGGTGTACGGGGCGGCGACCTGCGGGACCTCCGCGGCCGCGGACTTCACGTCAGTCATTGCGGGACCGCTGAGCGAGTGCAGCGACGCCAGTCGATCAAACGCGGACGAAGTCGTTCGACCAGCGGCCGATTCCGCCGCCGCGCCCCCGCCCCCGCCCGCCGACTGCCCCGCTCCCGACCCCGCCGCCGACTCGGCAGTTGTCGCCGCCACGGACGGCAGCGCGGCGAAGGCATTGGTTTTGGTCGACGGGGAATTAACCGGCGTGGTGGCCTCCGGCGCGGCTTGCCCGTCGCCGGCCAGCGCGTGCGATGTCGGGTCCTTCTTGACCGGTTGCGGCGCTTCGGTGCGGCCTGGCGTCGAAGGACCGGCGGGGGCCTCCGACGCGTCGCCTCCCTTGGAACTCGGCCTGACCCCGCTCAGAAAGGTCGCAAAGGACGAGAATTCGGAATCGGATTCGGGGGAGGGCGACTCATCGCCGCGATGCGTGTCCGCGGGATTCGGTACGGTGGCATCTTCTCCGCCGAGAGAATCGGCAGCGCCGAAGTCGATCACGGAGAACTGCCCGACTTGGACCTGCGCGAGCTCGACCGCCGATGCCTTCGCGGATGCCTCCGCAGATTCCTCCGCGGATTGCTGCGCGAATTCCTGCGCGGCAGCCTGCCCGACGTCGGTCTCGAGGGCCTCGGTTCCATCGAGTTGCGCCGGGTCGGCGCCCAAGTGCTGCCGTGGCAACTCCTTGTGCACGCCAACATCGACGGGTTTCCCATCGTCGGCCGGCTCACCCAGCGACGCATGCGCCCCGGGCAACGGCGAGAGTTCGTCGGACTCGTCGGCGACGGCAATCGCCGAGGTCGAGCCGTCAACTGGGCGCCGCGCGCCGGGATCGACGGCTGAGTCGGAGTCGGAGACTTCGGGCGCGATTCTCCGGGATGGCGACGTCGCGGCGGATCTCTCCGACCGACCGGACCGCTCGGAGGGGTCGCCGCTGGATGCCTTGGCGTCGGCGGAGGACCGGGCGGAGGATCGCGAAGAAGACTTGGCCGAGGTGCCGCGGCTTTCAGCCGAGGGCTGGGACCTCGGCGAGTTACTGGCTTGGGCGGTGTCGGCGCGGGAAGGCCGTTCCCGGTCCCCGCCGCGTGGGCTGACGGAGGACGGGTCGGACCTGCCGCCCTCCGACTGCGTGCGACGGGAAAGCTCGCGGGTAAAATCAGCGTTGGGCTTGCCGGTTGCTCGGGGGGGCAACGTCCCATTCGGGCCACCCGACGCGGCGCGGCTCGAGACCAGATTAAACGCGGAGCCGGGGTTGGCGTTGGGAGTCATGTTGCGCCGGAGTGGGGTAAGTGGCGGAGAGGAAGACAAAAGTGCGCTTCGGTCGCCTCGGGCAACGGAACCGCCAACGGTGTAAAACAATCCGCGCTCCGCGCGGGAAACCTTGACCGGCAAAATCCGCGTGGCATTAGTTCCCGGAGGCTTGGGGAGCAATCGGCGTGCCGCCCGGCTGAGCGCTCGCCGGCCCGCCGGGAACGTCGCCCCCGGCCCGGCGGATTCGGTCGAAAATCAGCCCCAGTCGACTCATTTCTTCCGTAGACTCAAATTCTCGGATGATCTTCGAAGCCGTTCGGGGCGGCATGGCCTGCAGGTACCGCGCGACGATCTGGTCGTCGAGACCGAGGAAAACGCGCTTGACCTGCTCGGGGGGCATGGACGTGTAGAGTTGCAGTTCGGCTTGGAAACCGGCGTCGTTCTCAATTCGCGCCGCTTCGGACTCGCGTTCGTCGAGCGTTTTTTGGCGGGCGGCGAGGGTGACGCGGTCGCGGGCGAGCTGGTCGCGGGCGGCTTCTATTGTGCGCTGCAGGTCCTCCATTTCGCGGAGGCGGCGTTCGAGTTGGCCCATTTGTTCGTCGAAGGCGTTGCGGATGAAATCGACCTGCTCGGTGGCGGGTCGACCCGCCTGCTTGGCGAGGAGTTCCTCGAGCTTGAGCAGCGGGCGCGTCGTGGCTACCGGCTGGGTCGCAGGCTGGGACGCCGGCTGAGACGCGGGCGGCGGGAAGAGGATCTCGGTGATCCTCTGCGTGTTGTCGCGCGACAACCGGCCCGACGCCAACAGATAACCGGCGGCAGCGACCACGGCCACGAAGTGCACCGCCGCAAGAGTCAGAATCAATCCGATTATCTTCTTCATGTTCAATGGGGGGTGGGAAAGGGTTGGGGGGGGTTGGGGTTAGTCTTGACTCGCGAACGATTCGATACGCTGTTCGTCCTGCCAGAGCTGGGTCGTCATCTTCGAGGAGATGTCGTCGGTTTCCTGCTGTTCGGATCTGATCAGGCGGGTTTTCCACTCGGCAAGTTTCCGCTCGCGGAGCTTGTCGACGACCTTTCGTGCACGCGAGGCCTCGATTAGCAAGCCCCGTGCCTCGGTGACCTGCCGGGCGACCAGCGCCATCCGCTGCATGACTTCGCGCGCCTTTCGCCCGGTGGCGAGCATGAATCGCCGGTGGGCGGCGAGAAATGCAAGGTCGATGGGCCCGGTGAGGTGGCCGGCGCGGAGGTCCTCGGCGGAGGTCTTGACCGACTCGTCCAGCGATTGCAGCTCCGACTCGAGCTGGCCCATCCGCGCCAACAGCGCACCCAAGGCGCGCTGGCGGTCGCGCTCCAGCCAGTTTCGCTGCTTGAGCACCGCTTCGAGGTTGAATTCAAACCTGGGCATGGATCACCTCGGGTCGCGATGGTTCACTGGCGCGCGGTCTGGGCGGGCGCGGCGGGCTGCCCGCGCCGGTTGGAGTTCGAGCGGATCGTCCGCTCGGTTGTCTCCAGCCATTGGCAGAGGTCGACGAGGTTCCGCTGCGCCTCCGGCAACGACACGGGCTTCATCGACTCCTGCCTGAGGAACTTAAGAATCGCCGGGCGCGACTCCACGGCCAGGTCGTACTCGACCGACGTTCCCCGCTGATACGCGCCGAGGTTCACGAGGTCTTCGATGTCGTTCCACGTCGCGCACAGCGCGAGCACCCGCTGCGCCATCGTCACGTGCTCCCGCGGCACCACGTCCGACCGCACACGGGAAATCGACAGGTTGACGTCGATCGCCGGGAAGTGGCCGCGCGACGCCAGCGGCCGCGAGAGCATCAGGTGCCCGTCCGTGATCCCCTTGACCGCGTCGGGAATCGGCTCGTTGAAGTCGTCCCCCTCGACCAGCACCGTGTAGAACCCCGTGATCGATCCGTTGGCCGCGTTGCCCGCGCGCTCGAGAAGCTCTGGAATCATCGAAAAAACCGACGGCGGATACCCCCGCGTCGCCGGCGGCTCCCGAGCAGCCAAACCCAGCTGCCGCTGCGCCTGCGCCAACCTCGTCAGCGAATCCAGCAGCAGAAGTACGTGCTTGTTTTCGTCGCGGAAGAACTCCGCCACCGTGCACGCCACCTTCGCCGCCCGCGTCCGGAGGAGCGGCGGGTCGTCCGACGTCGAGGCGATCACCACGCACTTCTTCAGCCCCTCCGGACCGAGCGTATGGTGCACGAAGTCGTGCACTTCGCGGGCCCGCTCGCCGATGAGCGCCACCACCGACACGTCTGCCGACGTGTATCGCGCGATCTGCGCCATCAGCGTCGACTTGCCCACACCCGGACCGGAAAAGATTCCCATCCGCTGACCCTGGCCGCAGGTATGCAACGCGTCGATGGCCCGGATCGATGTCGAGATCGGCGTTCGGATTGCAGACCGCGACAACGCCGGCTGACCGCGGGCGTCGATCCGGCGCAACTTCCCCAACGCCAGCGGCCCGCGTCCGTCGATCGGCTCGCCGAAACCGTTGAGCACCCTCCCCAAAAGCTCGTGCGAGCACCAGATTCGAGGTGACGACGCCAGCGACTCCACCCGGTCTCCCGGCGCTACGCCATTGGACGGGCTCAGCGGCGTCAGCAGTGTGCGCGGGCCCTGAAACCCGATCACCTCGGCGAGACACGGCGGCGCGTTGTTGCAATGGATCCGGCAGAGGCTGCCCGTGGGCACCGGAAGGTCCGTCGCCTCGATCGTAAGCCCCGCCAGGGCGCACACCGCGCCCTCGAGCCGCATCGACATCGTCGTCGAAGCCGCCTCGATCTGGTGGTCCAACAAACCCGTACCGCGCTGGCCGTTGGAAAGCAGGTCGAAGTAGTTCATGTCGGAGCCTCCGATCCCGCGGGCAACAGGTCCGCCACCACCCGGTCCAGTTGCGTGTCCAGGTCCGCGTCAACGATGCCCGAACCCGCGATCAGCCTGCAACCGCCCGGCGCCAGCGACGCATCGCCGACAAGCTCCAAACTTTGGATGGTCGGAAACATCGCCCGCAGCGCCGGCAGGTCCTGCTCGAGCAACGACAACTGCGACGGATTCAGCGCCACCTTCACCGCCGACGCGTTTATCACCATCTTCAGGGCCTCGGCCACGTTCGCCCGCGCCACCTCCGGCTCGACGTCGCCGAGGCGCTTGGTGACCCGCCGGCCGATGGCGATCGCCAGTCGCACCACGTCGTACACCGTCTCGGATTCGAGCTTCCGACGCGACGCGTCGAGCTGCGTCGCCGCGCCGGTCAACGCCTCCACGAGAGACTCCAGCTTCGCCGACTGCGCAGCCATCGCCGCGTCGTACCCCTGCTTCCTCCCGTCCTCGATACCCTCGTCGAACCCGGCCAGCTTCCCCTCGCTGAACCCGATCTCGAACCGCTGCGATCGAAGCTGCTCGCCGTCCCGCTCGGCGTTTCGGATCAGAGTCTCCGCCTGCTTCT
>Ga0105044_10010849_pt1 | contig 12434 bp, 9 predicted proteins | sample MAT01_FD_78092 | JGI IMG/M metagenome (GOLD analysis project Ga0105044, IMG submission 78092) | Freshwater microbial communities from Lake Fryxell liftoff mats and glacier meltwater in Antarctica - MAT-01 | ecosystem: Environmental > Aquatic > Freshwater > Ice > Liftoff microbial mat | place...
CCGCCAGATCATGATCGGGGCCTGTTCTACGATTGTCTGATATTCAATTGGGGACAAATTATATTGGTTGTCAGACATAATTTTTGCCTTTCCTCCCTCTCGCCCAGCGGGCATAAAAACTAACTTTGAGCTTTTAGTCCCTTCCCCTTCAAGAGGAAGGCTAGGATGGGGATGGGTTGTTTTTGGTAACTTACTTAAATTCCACCATCTACCCCATCCCCACCCCGACCCTCCCCTTGAAAGGGAAGGAGAAAAGCAGAGCAGTTTCTGTTTAAGTTAGCGCATATACCCCCAGTTGGAGGGGCCTAACTGCACAACCTCAACACTTCAGCAGCAATGTGCTGCAAAGGCATGACTTTATTAACGCCACCATGTTTGACCGCCTCACAGGGCATTCCGTAAACCACACAGGTTGCTTCATCCTGACCAATGTTAATGGCACCGCCGTCGTACATCTCTTTCATCCCACGAGCACCGTCGTCACCCATGCCGGTCAGGATTACGCCAACCGCATTTTTACCGGCATAACGCGCTGCCGAGCGGAACAGCACATCAACCGATGGACGGTGGCGTGAAACCAGCGGGCCATCCTTGACCTCCACATAGTAACGGGCACCACTGCGCTTCAAAAGTACATGGTGATTGCCCGGGGCGATCAATACCCTGCCACGCACAACAGTATCGTTATCCTGGGCTTCCTTGACCGTTACCCGGCAGATGGAATCAAGCCTTTTAGCAAATGCTGCGGTAAAGTTTTCCGGCATGTGCTGCACGATGACAATTCCGGGTGTATCTTCCGGCAGACCTTCCAGAAAAACCCTTAAAGCCTCTGTTCCACCGGTGGAAGCTCCAACCACTACCACTTTCTCAGTTGTCAAAATCATCGCCTTGGCATTCGGCTTTTCCATGATGACGTCAGCCGTATACTTGGGGGCAATTTCTTTCATTGTGCTGCGCATGGAGCGCAACGTACCCATTTTGGCTGCGGCTGCACCTTTAACGGCATCGCAGATACGCACTCTGGATTCTTCAATAAACTGTTTCGTTCCCAGTTTTGGTTTGGTGATTATATCGACTGCACCGTATTCCAGTGCCTTCAGCGCTGTCTCACTGCCCAGTTCAGTCAGGGTCGAACACATGACAACCGGGATCGGATGCTGGTTCATCAACTTCTGCAGGAAGGTAAGGCCGTCCATACGCGGCATCTCAACATCCAGGGTAATCACATCCGGCACAACGGTTCTCATACGTTCCGCCGCCATAATCGGATCAGCTGCACTGCCCACAACCTCAATACCCGGATCAGAATTCAGGATGTCGCACAGCGTCTGCCGTACCAGTGCCGAATCATCTATTACAAGCACCTTGATCTTGCTCATGGGACCACCTCGTTGTCTGTATGTTCGCAGGCTCTCATTCGCTTTAAATATACATCACCGCTTTTAGTACAAAAAAACAGCCTTCTACCTCTGTCACCACCCACATCTTTCGAAACCACTTTCAGCCGCATTGATTCCAACAACTGCTCTGCACAAAGTATATTCTGCTCACCGACAGTCAATTTGGTGGAATCAAATCTCCCAAGATTAAGAACTTTTGCACCGCCGAACATCTTTACAACAAGATTCTTCCCCAAACTGTATTTCATAACTTTATTGTGCATTACATATAACGCCGTATCTACATAACGTAAAATATCGTCCCGGCCCGGATTCCTGGGCAGCATGGCATGGCAGATGGCACTGACACGGCTGACAGGCTCAAACATGGTCACAGCGACACAGGAACCGAGCACAGTGGAAACAAGGGCAGGCTGACAGGTCACCACAGCCTCGCCAGGCTTAAGAAAAATGTTGTTTTTATGTGCAGCAATAATATTTTTCATTCTTTTCTATAGACCGTTGAAGCTACTGAATCGAATTTCACATCCAGGCCGCTTAGAGTTTCGGAATGTCCGATAAACAGATATCCGCCTGGCTTAAGCTGATTGTAAAACTTTTTCATCAAAGTCTGTTGCGTCGACTTGTCGAAATAGATCACCACATTACGGCAAAAGATTATGTCCATTTTTTCATTGATACCAAAGTTATCGTCCATAAAATTGATTCGTCTGAAAGAGATCATGGAGCGTAAATTCGGTGCAATTCGCACTAATGCACGCTCCCTTTCCCTACTTCTCAACAGATACTTCTTTTTCAAGTTCACAGGGATTGTGTCGGCACGATCCTCAGGGTAAACGGCTGTTTTGGCTGTCTTCAATATTTGTGTGCAGATATCCGAAGCCAGGATGGAAAAATTGAATCCCGGTTTCTGCTGGGCATACTCCGACAATACCATTGCCAGTGTATAAGGTTCCTCACCGCTGGAACAACCGGCGCTCCAGATACGTAAAGGCTCATTGGAAACGTTTTGCCGTATCTGCTGTATTTTGGGTATGGCGGTTTTCACCAGAAACTCGAAATGGGCCGGTTCACGAAAAAAATCTGTTTTATTGGTTGTTACAACATCAATCATATGAACCAGTTCGTTTTCATGCCCTTCCCGACTGGTTACATAATCACCATATTCCTCAAAAGAACCGATACCAAGAGACTTGAGGCGCTTCTGCAAACGCGCCTCAAGCATGATCTTCTTGGCTGGCGGCATTTTGATCCCGGCATGTTCATACACAAGAGCGCTGAATCGTTGAAACTCGCGATCGTTCATGGTTGCAGGTAAACGCTGTGTTTGGTTGTTCTGGGTATTTGACACGGGTAATTCCTTTGGATTCAGAAACCCGGGACTCGAAAATCCGGGACACGGGACCAGGGATCGGTAAAGGGTTTTAATTCTACTGGTCCCGGGTCCCTGATTCCTGATCCCGGATTCCGGGTCCCTGCCTTATCAGAATTTCTCAAACTCATCATCCAGACGATCCGGACCATTATGGCCGAGTTCCAGATTGATTCCACCAGTAGGAGTGCGTTTGGCTGGAGCAGCCTTACTCCTGGCTCCGGCGTGGGCAATCTGAACACGTTTTGTTGACCTGGCTGCCTGTTGACGTGGTGCACGGGACTGGCCGCCACCGTCGACCTTGAAGAACGAGATGGCATCGTTCAACTGTTCTGCCTGACTGGAAAGCTCTTCCGAGGTGGAGGCCATCTCTTCCGAGGCTGATGCATTCTGCTGAATGACTTGATCTAACTGCTGGATATCCTTGTTGATCTGCTCGGCGCCCGTATCCTGCTCTTTGCTGGATGCGGTGATTTCCTGAACAAGTTCAGCGGTACGCTGAATGTCAGGTACCATGCGGGTCAGCATATCGCCTGCCTGCTCGGCAATGGCAACGCTGCGGGTGGAAAGACTGGAGATTTCACCGGCAGCCGACTGACTCCGCTCGGCCAGCTTGCGCACTTCCGAAGCAACTACAGCGAAACCCTTGCCATGCTCGCCGGCACGGGCAGCTTCAATTGCGGCATTCAGTGCCAGCAAATTGGTTTGGCGGGATATTTCTTCGATGATGGAAATCTTGGATGCGATCTCCTTCATGGCGGCAACGGTTTCAGAAACGGCCTTACCACCATCTTTGGCGTCAACAGAACTCTTGATGGAGATTTTTTCAGTCTGCATGGCGTTGTCGGTGTTCTGACGGATACTGGAGGCCATTTCTTCCATGCTGGATGAGATTTCTTCCGCACTGGCAGCCTGTTCAGTTGCACCCTGTGACATCTGCTGGGCGGTGGAGGAAAGCTCCTGGCTGCCGGAAGAAACATTGTCGGCAGCGGTCATGACATCACCGACAACGCTTTTCAACTTCTCTACCATCTGGCTGATGGCCAGCATCATCAGGCCGGTTTCATCCTTGGACTTGGATTCTACCATAATAGTCAGATCCCCCCTGGCCAGGGCGTTGGCAACGTTGACGGCCTCGTTGATCGGACGGGTAATGCTGCGGGTAATAAAGAGTCCCAGAGCGATCGCAATCAAAGCTCCGCCGACCGCCAAGCCTGTCATCAAGCGTGCCGCCATCTTGGCGACAGCCATGTTATCTTCGGCAATCAGCTTGCCCTGCTTGAGCTTGGCTTCAACCAATTTTTCTATCTGGTTCTGCAGGTCGCGGGATGCTATACGTGCCGGCCCCTGCAGGTGCGCCTGGGCCTCGGCATTCTTGTTCTGCAGGGCCATCGCCACCACTTTGTCCAACTCGGCTCCGTAGGCAGCTCGCAAGACTTTATACTCTTCAAATAACTTGCGTCCTTCGTCGGTAAATATTGTTTTTTCAAAATCAGTGACGTTTTTATTATTTAACTCCCTCAGTTCCTTGATGCGGTTGGCAAAGCGCTGTTTATCCTCCATGGTGGCGGCGGTTATTAAATCGCGCGAATTAACACGCACCCGCTGAAAGTTCGTGGCTATTTCACCGGCATCACCTAGAGGTACGGTGATTTTCTCATACATCTTCTTGTCGGCCTCTTCGATCTGATAGATCTTCAGAATGCCGATCAAGCCGATGACACCTGCGATCAGGGCAACAATGATAAACGAGGAAATCAGCTTTGTTCCTATTTTGAGATTATTAAACCACTGCATAATGTAACCTCCCGTATTTTAAAATCATGTATTTTTGTTAATCAGCTTTCCTGCCCTGAAACTGCGCTAAGTTCAGAACCTGAAAAGACCTTGTCTATATCCAGGATCATGACAAAACGGTTGTCGTGTTTGCCCATCCCTTTCAGGAAATCGGTTTTAAGATGTGTTCCGATATGTGGGGCGGCTTCGATCTGGGACGATTCCATCTCAATTACCTCCTGCACACTGTCTGCCAGCGCACCGAGGACAATTTTTTCCCCGTCCATTTCCACTTCAACAACAATGATGCAGGTGTTGACTGTCTGGGCGGTTTCTGCCATGCCGAACTTCAGCCGCAGGTCCAGCACCGGAACCACGCAACCACGCAGATTGATAACACCACGCATGAAATCGGGAACCTGGGGGACTTTGGTAATGTTTGTTATCTCCAGAATTTCCCTAACCCTGTCCACGTCGACAGCAAAAACTTCTTCTGCTAATGTAAAAGTCAGATACTGGGTTGTCTGTAATTCTTCAGCCATGTGTGCCTCCCCTTACTTCAGTTATTCAAGACAGTTTTACAACTGTTGAAAATGTTAAAAACAGATTCTCAGGCAGCTTGAGAGACTTCCAGTAATTCAGCCACCTTCAGCAAAGCTCCCATATCCAGTATCAAAGCCACAGTTCCGTCGCCCAGAATTGTCGCCCCTGACACACCCTGCACATCGCGATACATCTTACCCAATGACTTGATGACCGTCTGATGCTCACCCACCACATGATCGACCACAAAACCAACCTTTTTGCCATGGATATCAGCAATCACGATCTGCTCGATTTCCGGCTGGTTATCGGTGATACGGAAACAATCACGCAGTGGTATATATGGGATAATTGCACCGCGTACGTTGGCCAGATTACGACCATGAAAATTCTTTACATCCTCGCGGGTCAATTCGATGCATTCCTCAACCGTTGACAGCGGTAGCACGAAGTGATCCTTACCGATCTTGACCAGCAGGCTGTCAATAATCGCCAAAGTCAGCGGGATTTTAAGTGTAATGGTCGTGCCTTTGCCACGCACACTGTCCACACTGATCGAGCCGCGCAGCCCATCGATACCGCGCTTGACAACATCCATACCAACCCCGCGCCCGGAAACACTGGTCACCTTGGCTGCGGTAGAAAAACCGGGGGCAAAGATCATTGAGTAGATTTCACGGTCAGTTGCTTCGGTGTGGGCTGGCAGCAGGCCACGTTCAATGGCCTTAACGCGAATAGTGTCACGATCCAGACCGCCACCGTCGTCCTGAATGGTAATCAGAACTGAATCCCCTGAGTGTTCGGCACCCAGCAAAACTTTTCCCAAAGATGATTTGCCAGCGGCCCTTCTGGCATCCGGCATTTCAATGCCATGATCGATACTGTTGCGGATGATGTGCACAAGAGGATCATTCAGCTTTTCGATGACGGTTTTATCAAGTTCGGTTTCAGCACCGAAGGTTTCCATCTCAATCTCTTTGCCCAATTCCTGGGACAGGTCGCGCACCAGTCGTTTGAACTTGCTGAAGGTACTGCCGATGGGCAGCATGCGGATATTAAGGGCGGTATTGCGCAGTTCGTTAGTCAGTCTTTCAACCTCTTCCGAAATGGCGATAAATATTGGATCACCACCAAGCAGAGAAACCTGTGAAAGTCGGGCCTGCACCGTGACCATTTCACCGACCAGATTGATCAACTGGTCCAGACGTTCAGCAGGGACACGAATACTGGCGGCAGCCTCCTGCGGCGGTGGAGCTTCGCTGCGTTCCTTACGAACTCCCTTGACATGCTGTTGTTCAACCAGGGCCGACTGGACCTTTTCCGGCGTAACTATGCCCTTTTCCACCAGCAGTTCGCCAAAACGCTTCTGGGATTTCAGAACATTATTCAGCTCTTCAGCAGACAAATCACCACGCTCAACCAGAATATCGCCCAGCTTTTTATAGTTGGCATCCCCTTCCGAATCGCTGTCATCAATAACGTCAATCTTCAATTCACAATCATCCTCAACAAAGATGAAGACATCCATTATGGCATCCCTGCCGCGCCTGGTGGTCAGGATCACATCCCAAAACAGGTAACAGCTTTCAGGGTTTAGCCCCTCCAGCGGAGGCAAATTGTCCATTTGGGAAACAATGTCGCATTTGCCCAGCTCGCGCAGCTCATTCAGCAGTGCGACCGGGTTAGTACCGTTTTGAAAAATCTCCAAAAAGGGCTTGAATCTGATCCGGTAGGTAACTTCCGGTTCCTCTTTCTTGGCTACCTGTGAGCTGGCAATCTCTAGACCGGTTTTTGCCTTAGTTTCGGTCCCGGCCAGTGCCCTGAAATCAGCAACCAGCTTCTTGGAGGCGGCAACATCCGGATCATGGTCATCGCCATCCAGTATGGATTTGATGCAATCCCGGGCGGCTAGACAAAGGCTGATCAGCTTCTTGCTGACCGGTAGTTTGCCATTCCTGACAAAATCAAGTACGGTCTCGACTTCATGGGTAAATGCAGCCAGGGTATCAAAACCGAACATGGAGCCAGAACCCTTGATGGTGTGCATGGAACGGAATACACGCCCGATCAGTTCCATATCCTCAGGATTTTCTTCCAATTCCAGCAGCGAATTTTCCAGATCGGCAAGATGCTCGTAAGCCTCTTCCCGGAAGACCTCTTTGTGTTGATCGCTCATCCCAGTACCTTTTTAACAACCGCTAACAGTTGTTCCGGTTTAAATGGTTTTACAATCCATCCTGTGGCGCCGGCAGACTTGCCTTCCTGTTTTTTAGAGTCCTGTGATTCGGTGGTCAGCATGACAATCGGTATGAACTTGCAGGCCGGCATGGCCCTGGCTCCGCGAATCAGACCCAGTCCATCCAGATTGGGCATATTCAGGTCTGTGATAATCATATCAACCTTCTGATTCGGCAGTTTCTGTAACGCATCCTTGCCGTCAATGGCCTCCACAACCTGATAACCGGCCTGTTTCAGTGTAAAGGCAACCATTTGGCGTACACTTGAAGAGTCGTCTGCAGTTAATATAGTTTTCATAGCTAATAGTTCCCCTTGTTCCAGATACATGTGTTTTTGCTGTCCTGCTCACACCCCTTATGCCTGAGGTGACCGGAAGCTGCTGCCATTTCCAAGATAAGCTGGTTATGCCCGACTACGTTGAATTCCATGCCATGTGAATAGGAACTTCGATGAGCCGAACAGAGCAGCTGCATACCGGCCAGATCCAGTTCCGTAACTGCTGAAATATCAATAATCACGTTTTTTGTCGTCTCAAATGCGGACAAAAATCCTTTCTGTAACGACTCCACAGTCAGAATTGTTACCGGCCCCACAACCCTTATGGTTGAGGGTGATGTTGCATCAGTTGCTGCTTCAAATTCGATATATGACTCTTCCATCTGCGACTCCCCTGAAAAGCTTTTTCAAGTTCCTTCTCCCTGAGGGAGAGGGCTAGGGTGAGGGGGCAGAACTGATTTGCATTGCACTGCTGACCCCTCATCCGGCCTTCGGCCACCTTCTCCCTCAGGGAGAAGGGTTTTGTATAAACACTCCCTTAAAACAAATCTATATTATCCCCAAACTCACTATCCTCTTTTGGTGCAGCTTTTTTTGCGGACTTGACCGGTGTGATGGAGGCATGCTTGTTGTGTCTTCTGGCTACCGCTTCATGGATCTGTCTTTCGCTGTTCATCGTGTACCGGTCTTCCATGTGTTTGAGGTTTTTCAGAAACTCGGGGCTGGCCGGTTCAAGGCGTCGCGACTGCTCAACAATCCTGTTCAGCTCGGAAAGTACTTTCTCTGACATGGTTCTGGATTTTTCATGGGCTGTTATGCTGCCAGCCGTCTGTTCAATATCCTGAGTCAGATTGTTCACATTTTCGTAAAGTGAACTTAAAAGCTCAGAAGACTCACTGTTCATCAAATTCAGATCGCGGATCACTTCTTTAAAATCAGACGTCATCTTGGAAACAACTTTGGCATCTTCCTCACTCTGTTTTTTATCGATATCTTCCAGAATATGTCCGGTGATACCGTTGATTTGAGATAATGTTCCGGCAACAACTTCGGTCTGGGTAAACGCTTCCAGTGAAAGCCTTTTTATGGCTTCAGCCAGTACACCCAGCGCAGCCCCTTCCGCACCGGTATGAGCAGCCATTATTTGCGAATTCAGAGCTATCAGGTCGATTTCACTTCCGATTTCTTCTATGTCTGTTACAAAACCGGAAACGTCGCCGATGGTGGAAAGAATCTGAGTCATGGTTTCCGACAGTTCCAGTTCAGCCTGAACACACTTGTCCAGTACACCCATAACACTGGACATGCCGGCACTGATATTTTCAATAAATGAGTTACCGCTGCCTGAGCCGCTTGACATGACCATTGAGGTTTGTTCGGTCATCATTTTCTGGTTTTGTGAAAGGTGATTCAGGCTGTCCATAGTTGCAGCAACAGAGTTGTACAGCTCGGAAGAGGCAAAACCCATCATGGCCGACTGAAGTTCACACACATCACCGGACTCAACAACGAGCCTGATAACATTTCCGGGGTTGGCATCCATATTGATATCGTGCTCAAATTTTTCCAGCGCCTCAACAACATGTTCCAACTGCTGCCGGGTAATATCATGGGACTGCAGGGAAGAAACGATATTCCCGATATCCTGCGATGCGGCAACGGACAAATCAGCCAATTGTTCGCCCAATTGTGAAAAATTAAAGTAGGCACCGACCAGTTCTTTCAGGTTATCTTCCGTATTCTTAAGTTTACTGACCAGTTCGCCGATCTGGGCAAGGGCAATGGTATTTACATGCTTGATATTGTGAGTGATCATTGCGGACAGCATCCCGCTTCTGCTCAGGATATTGGAGGATTTTTCATTTACCAGCAGCGATAACCTCTCCACGTCCTGGGCAAGTGTCAGAAAACCAGCTCCCAGTTCACCGAGTCTGGAACTCTCGATTTTTGTTGAGATACCGAGCATGCGCAGGGTTTTATACATTTTCTGGAAGCCTTCCAGAGGCTGGGAAATCTTGTCCAGCAGCAGCAGGACATCACTAAGAACAGTGCAACTCCCCTGGGTTTTGCTGTTGATATGAGAAATATACTGATCCATTTCGGACAGAACCGACTGCAGTCTCTCTATGATCTGTTGCGAATTTTCACCGGAAATAGCCTCAAAAAGCCGGGTGGATATGGAGTTAATATCATTGGATCTGTAATAGAATTCCTGCAGCTTTGAGCCAACTGCCAGAAATTCATCCTCAGTTGTCACGGATATGGTTTTGATCGTATTTATGGAACCGTTGATATTCTTCTGCCAGCTTTTAAGATCATCCACCAATCTGGCGGTTTCCTGCTCTGAATATTTATCCGATGTAGTCAGCACGATTTTTTATCCTTTTCAGCAAACAGTACAGAGGCTTTGATATCTGGTTGGGATCCGGGTTTTCTTCCTGTCAAGGCTCTCCAGTATCCTGCTGAACGTTTCATATCGTTCACAAATCTGCGGATTGTCGGCGCATTGTACTTTTCTGAATTCCACCCCGTGTTCTTTTTCATCAAAACAGTTACAGACGTTCAAAGGTGGATTGGCAAACCGGCAAGATCTTCTTGTGTTGTCTCCGCCCATGTAATTCCCCCGCTGTACTAAAATAACCAAGCGAAGATATATTTACACGTTGCATGCCAAACATGATTTTCAGACAGAAAATGTTTAAATTCGTTTAATTACGGAGGGTTAAATTTATAGACGGGAAATAAAATACCGGGCTTGGTATGCATGTGGGGTGTACATGTTTACACTTTTGTGAAGTATGTTTTTACAAAAGTGCGCAAAAATGAGGGGTATTTTTGTTTGGTTAATTATACGGTTCCAATACAAGTAACTCCTCCACCCAGCGGAGGGAGGTTGGGAGGGGGGAGGGTTAGGGAGGGGGCAGATTCGAACTACTCAATAAATTCAATTATTAACCTGAATAGCACTGATCTTCCGCTGAACCCTTCTCCATGAGGGAGAAGGTGGCCGAAGGCCGGATGAGGGGACAACAATGCGAATATATCCAACCTTTTCCCCCTCACCCTAGCCCTCTCCCTCAAGGGAGAGGGAACTGTTTCTCTCTGGCGGAAGATTGGTTCTATTTAAGATTATTTATATCCTCATGTACACGCTTCAATACTTCTTTCAACTGATCGAACCGGTACGGTTTGCTGATCAGTCCGGCCAGTTCATTATTCTCAACCCGTTCTTCAATTACCGTATCTCCAAAACCGCTGGATACAACAATCGGCAACTCCGGATTCAACTTTTTCAGTTCAGTGACCAGCTGATAACCATTCATGACCGGCATGCCGATATCTGTCAGAACCAGTGAAATAGCTGTTGCGTGCTCTTGATAAAGCTTCAGGGCTTCCAGTCCATCCGAAGCTTCAAGAACAGCAAATCCCAACCTCTTCAACATGGACTTTACTATAAACCTGAGTGCATCCTCATCTTCTGCCAGCAGTACCATTCCGTGACCCTGCCAAGGCGGAGACGGAACACTTTCAGGCAAAACACCCTCCATGGCAACATCAAGCTGCACCGGCAGATATACTCTGAAACTGGTTCCCTGCCCGGGACTGCTCTCAAACTGAATCGAACCTTTGTGCGCTGCAATAATTCCGAGGACAGACGACATGCCAAGCCCGCGGCCGGTGAATTTAGTTGTAAAAAACGGTTCAAAAATACGGAGTTTTGTCTCCTCGTCCATACCGCAACCGTTATCTGTTACTTCAAGACAGATATATTCACCTGCAGTTATCGGTGTACCAAGATGATCTCTTTGTGCCTGAGCCGGATCAATCACGGATCTATTCATTGTAATATCAATCTTGCCCTGTTCTTCACCGATAGCTTCGGCGGCATTGATAATCAGATTCATGACTACCTGCCGAAGCTGGCTGGCGTCAGCTTTTATTACTGGCAGATCAGCCGAAAGGTTCTCTTTTATCAATACATTGGGACTGGTGGTCGCCTTCAACATCTTGACCATCTCTTCGACAAGTTCCCGCAGATTGAATCTACTCAGGACATAGGTGGTTTTCCCGGCATAGGCCAGCATCTGGCGGCAGAGTTCAGCCGCACGTTCAGCGGCTTTTTCAATGGGTGCGATATATTTTGACGCTTTTTCCGGATGCATCTTTGCCAGACAACAGTTTCCGATAATTATCGACAGTATGTTGTTGAAGTCATGAGCGACTCCTCCGGCCAGCAGACCAAGGCTTTCCAGTTTTTGGCTCTGTTGAAACTGTTTTTCCAATGCCGCTTTTTCCGCCTCAGCCATTTTACGATCTGAGATCTCGCGAATGACGATACTGGTTCTGTCATTTCCATTTAGATCTTTGAAAACAGACGAATTCAGCTCTACCGGAAAACGTTCGCCATCCTTGCGAATACAAGTAAGTTCAGCGCTCATTTTTCCAGTCGTTATGCGTTCTTCAAGAGCCACAGCAAGTCTCTCGTCGGCGGCATCCATGACTCCATTCCTTCCAATCTGCCTGATCTCCTCCTCAGTCCGTTGAAACATTCTGCAGGCGGCTGGATTGGCGGCAAGAATTCTGCCATCCGGAACAGTTATCAAAATAGCATCCGGCGAGGTGTCGTAAAACGTGTGATAACGTTCTTCACTTTCACGTAATGTTTCCAGAGCCATTTTCTGTTCGGCAATATCATATGCCAGATCGGCCAGAAGCGTTATTCCCTCCACATCCTGTTGATCATAGTCTACAGGTTTATTGCCAACACCGATGATAGCCACAATTCCCCCATTACGGAAAACAGGCACAACCAGTTCACGAACAACAGC
>Ga0105044_10010853_pt1 | contig 12432 bp, 4 predicted proteins | sample MAT01_FD_78092 | JGI IMG/M metagenome (GOLD analysis project Ga0105044, IMG submission 78092) | Freshwater microbial communities from Lake Fryxell liftoff mats and glacier meltwater in Antarctica - MAT-01 | ecosystem: Environmental > Aquatic > Freshwater > Ice > Liftoff microbial mat | place...
AGCGGTGGAAAAAGCGCCCCGAGGTGCCCGCTACATTATTTCTGCCGGAGAGCTGACCACCCGCGACATGTTTGCCCAGCTCAGCCAAGCCTCGGGCGTTGCCGCCCCCACCGAACTGCCAGAACCCCTGGTACGTGCGATCGGCAACCTGCTCGAACCGATCGGTCGGCTGCTCAACTGGCAACCCCCCATCAGCCGAGAACGGGTGCACTATTTGTACGATCGCTGCGTTCGAGTCGATAGCGCCAAGGCGCGCCGCGAACTAGGCTGGCAGCCGCGATCGGTAGAGTCTTTGCTGCAAGAGCTGGTCAGTGGCTTACCAAGGATTGCCAACGATCGTAAACGCTGACCAGTAATAAGGATGGGATAGGTTCAGATTGGCTTGTGGAGATGGTTGAAATGCTATGGCACCATCGCTGATTGCATTTTCGCTCACTTTAGATCTTAGCAAGGCAAGCTGTGCTTGTCGTAAAGCCTCTGCTTTGATTGGAGCATCATCCAGGTATTGATAAAAATCGGTCATTAGCTGGAGTGTTCCGTGATCACTGATGTACCACAAGCTTGATAAAACCGACTTTACTCCAATTTGTGAAGCAAGTCCGGCAAAGCCTAACTCAGCTTTTTCATCACCTAGGGCAGTGCGACAAGCACTTAATGTCAACAGTTCTACCGGAGGATAGTAAAGGTTCAATTCACGTAATCGGTTTAGTGGTAGGCGCTGATCCCAAAACTGAATGTAAGAATTCTCAAGATCCCCTGGCCGGAGATCCGCATGAGTGGCGAGATGGATGATACCAAGTGGGGTTTGGCGACGTTCGTTTCTGAAGGCTTCTAGGGTAAAGTTTTCGTTTTCACGTGGAACAGGTCCTGGCCATTGGGCATGAATTGCTGACAACTCCTCTGGTACTCCTGGGAGGTTTAGAAGATTGTGATCTGAAAACTCTGATGCTCCCATCGCCAGCACCTGCGACTCTTTGATGTTGCCAAGTCGCGTGTTCGTTAAGCTAAGACTGGGCATTAACCCAACACTATATCCCTTCTCGATTAGAAACTGTTGGCCGTCATGCAGGGCAGCCAGAGGGATAGCTCGTAGTCCTGCATCCATCACAAATGATAGATTTTGAATCTTACGATTTTTTAATTCTTGTTCTAGCGGGGCGATTAACCATTCATGAAGCTGCTGCGCAGGAGGAAGATACAACTCGGGGGGAGTGTTTCCTTGAGCAAGCCGATTGCGAAACTGATTGGCAACAGCTCGTACTTTTTTCCAGTTTACTCCCGATGGTCTGAAAGCAAGCGGTTCTCCAGTAGCAGTCACCAATAACAACTCTAATTGATAGTTGTCTGGGCATTCAGTCTTCCGTTCCGGATCCGGGTCTTGGCAAGCTTGGTATTGACTTTGACGATCTGGAATTGCGGTTAAACGGTCTGGTTCATTAGGCCGTTGATAGTACTGTTCTACCTCTTCTGTTGCTATCAATTCCTGTAATCTGAATCGTTCGCTGATTTCATCTCCCGATTGCTCTGTTGCCTTAATGGGAGGAATATAGGAAGGAACAAAGCGAGCATAAATCAGTGCTGGCTCGATCCCCGTCGATTCGCTCACTCTTTTCAGAGTATCTTGGGCTTCTTCGAGCGTAGCGATCGGAGTTCCTAGAGAAGAAAGATTGTTTGGAGCCGGAAGATTTCTAACAATATCTTCATCAGAGTCAGGAGTGTCAGTAGTTCCAGACGGTTCTGACGTGCGTAGTCGAATGTTTCCTAAGCTGTAGTCTCCACGGAAAGAGCCAGAGGCGATCGAAAATGCTCCAGTTGTGATGGCTCCGGCTGTTCCATTGGTTTGACTATCGCCAACAACAAAGGGAGTAATAGGACCAGACGAATCAGTTGAGCCTCCACCATGTCGAATCCTGATTGAGCCATTTCCAACACCGCCCGCAGAGGAAAGACTGGCAATTTGACCATTGCGGTCTGTGAATGTCCCTGTTGCCCGGAAAAATCTACCAGTTTGAATTTCAATATCCCCACCGCTACCATTGTCTCCACCCTGCGTATTGATGGATGTAACTTGAATATCACCTGTCGGATCCAGCAGCACCGCTCCTCCATTTCCATTGGTCGAGCTAGAGTCAATCGTTCCAGTTGTGATGCTGTCGCTAGCCCTAATTGAAATGGGACTCCCTTGAGTAGCATTTGAAGTGTTTAAATTTCCAGTCACGATCGCGCCTGTTTGACTGGTGAGGTTGATTCCACCTATGGCAGTAATGTTGCTGGTTGTAATGTTACTTTGAGCACTGAGTGTTAGATCCGCAGCATCTAAGTCTCCAGTAAAAATTTCACCTGAGCTACTGGTGATAGCGATCGCCCCGGTAGCAGTAATGTTACTGGTTCTGATATTGTTTTGAGCATTGAGTGTTAGTTCGGAAGTTGTAGTAATTGGCTGGCTGAGCAAGATCGGGCCAGTTCTAGAGCGCAACGTCGTATCCCTACTAAACGTAAGCGGAAAGTCTAGTTTGATTGTTCCACTGGCAGTAATGTTGCCACCAAGCGTCACGGATGGCGAAGTTTCGCTAGAGGTAAAGGTAGGGAAAGTCAAATTTCCGGGAATGTTAATTCCTCCATTCAATACGATTGAACCTAAGCCTGCTGTCGCTAAACCCGTACCTGTGTTTAGGGATAAGTTACTGCCTTGTCCACGTAGAGTAACTGTATCTTGAAAACTAATCTCTCCTGTATCTGTTAACAGGGATAGTGGATCACTAAGGTTGACATTGCCGACGACTGAAATATCGCCTGTGAAGGCAGCAACTCTACGTTGATCGTTGAATTGTCGCAGACCAATACTCACCCGAGAAAATCCATCTCTCAAAGCGCTCAGCTCATCGGCGGTTAGATCGAGGGTTTCCGTTCCACTGTCAGCAGTTCCACCTAAAGCAATATCTTGACTCAAATCGCTACTGGATGGTCTTAGCGTAATGGTTCCATTACTCGTTGTGCGTACTGAGCCATCTCCACCTTGCAAATCAATTTCATTAGCACGCAGTTCAATATTCCCGTCTGCTATCAAATTTTGATTAATGGCAATAGAATTATTGCTAGCAAGATTGATATCACCACTTTCTTCGAGAGTTGGATTGTTGTTTGCTCGAAGATTTTGGTTGATTGTAATAGAACCTGTACCTGATGTTGTCAGGTCAACATTACCATTTGCTCGAAGATCTCGATCGACCGTAATGGAACCTGTCCCTCCTGCTGTCAGGGTTAGTGAATTGTCAAATATCAAAGGGGAATCTGCACGTGGAACTCGGATAGATGTATTCGCGCTCGTAAACTGTGAACCAACTCGCAAAGATGGGAAAGTATTTCCTTGTAGTGAACGCAAAAATGTTAAATCGTTTGCAGTAATATCTAAGGCTCCTGTATCGCTGCTTCCACCGATGGTGATTTCAGGCTGATTCAAGCTCGCAGTTTGTAGCGTAACTGAGTTTGCTTGGACGAGGGCTTCCAGGTTGATTTCATCAGCAACGAGCGTAATAGAGCGTGCTCGAATTGGCCCTGCAACTGACAAAGTACCACTTTGAGTGTTACCGCTACTAAAAAATTGTCCAATACTAATCGACGTAAGATCAGTTGCTTGAACGGCAGCTAAATCATCAACAGTAATATCTAAAGCATTGGTGGCATTGTCTGTTCCGCCAACGATTATATTTTGGCCAGATGTCCCAACCCCAAATGAAATAGAAGATCTACCTTGGATCGAGTTGACCCCACTTAACAAGTCAATTTCATCGGCCCGAAAGCTTATAGAATTTGCTGTTATCGGCGACAACACCGTGATGGTGCCACTATTATTAATGCTTCCGATGTTGATGGAACCTGCTGTTATCGGTGACAACACTGTGATGGTGCCACTATTATTGCTTCCGATGTTGATAGAAGTGAAGGGCTCAGTAGGTGTGGGAGAGGTAAGATCTCTAGAATATCCTCCAAGGTTTATACGCTGCCAGTCAGCAGTGGTAATTTCTAAAGCGGTTGGATCACCTTCTACACTATCTCCAAATCTAATATTCTGTGAAGACAAGCCGCTCTCAAACGTGACAGAGTTGGTGGCGATCGAACCTACCTCTCCAACTAGATCTAGCTCATTAGCTCTGAATCTAATTTCAGGTGCTTGAATGCTGCCTTCTACCCTGATTAAGCCTGTTTGAGTTTGGAGGCGTAAAGTTTCTTCCAGCTGTAAGGGCGTGCCAGGATTAACAACCGTAATGTTTCCGTTACTGCTAAAGCCATCGACAATAATCTCGTTAGAGGTTCTAGGTAAGCTCAATGCCGACAAATCACTATTGGTAATATCTAGTGTCCCAGGATTACTATCATTGGTTCCGCCAACGACAATATCCTGGTTTGTAGCCAAAGGCCGTAGAGTGATAGTTCCACCAAAACTAGTATTTGTTCCGACAACTTGAACTGAATTTGATCCGCCTAAAAGGTTAATTTCATTTCCGGTCAAAGTAACGCTTCTAAAAGCGTCTAAACCTACATTCGCGATCTGAATTCCGCCAAGTTCAAGGGTCTGGCCTGAAATGTTTACATTGCCACCCTGAGTCTGGATGGTGTCGCCAGGCTCCATCGAGAAGGTATTGCCTGCTGTAAACGTGACAGACCGACCATTCCCACTTAAAGTAGCAAAATTGAGTGTATTGTCGGTCAGATCTTCGATAGTAATATTGTTAGTAGCGGCAAGAGAAATGGAGGCGTTACCAGATAGCCCTTCTAACGCATCTTCAGAAATGGTAAATGCCGTACCTGCATCACTCGAAAGAATTCTGTTATCTGTTATTTGAGCGTCATCGACCCCAACACTAGCATCAACAATCGTAATATCGACCGGATCAAGCAAGAGGCTACCTACAGTTCCATTAGCAGCACTTAGATCAACATTGCCGCGAAAAACCAGGTTATCTTTGCCGGAAACTTCGGCAAAGCCACCATTGCCCAATATAGAGCCACCTCTAGCGTTGATATTACCCAAAAACTGAGTTGTATTATCTGCCCAAACAATGACACGACCAGCATCAGCAGAACCGATGCCGTCTGCGTTGATGATAGAAGCTCGGTCTATGTATGTAAAATCTGCATTGGGAACAGTTCCCTGGCCTTGATAATCTCCACCAATCCGAACTGTTCCACCCTGGTTTGGGCTGGAGGCATCAAGACGGGCGTTAATCAGCGCAACGCGATCGCCTATCACATTAATCTCAGGGGTATCCGTCGTCAGGGACTGAGAATTTGCAGTGTCGATCACACCAGAGGCGATCGCAGTTCCAGGAGTTGCAGGGGCATCAACGCTTGAGCCAAACAACCGTATTGATCCGTCAGGATTAACCGTTATGCTAGTAGCGCTTGTAAGAGTGCCTCCTGTTAATAGTTCAGGCAATAATAGTGGAGTAAAAGGTAAGAGGTTCTCTGTATTGCTAGAGGAGTCTATTTGACTACCTATCGTTTCTAGCTCTAGATTGAGAACCATTCCCGTCTGGCTCAGACGCACCCGATGTTCTCCAGGGATGGCGGCAATCGTAATAGAACCCCCTGGTGCGGTGAGAGTCCCGGTATTAACAACTGTGCCTCCCAATAGCATGAGACTCTGCCCTAAAGTAACAGATAGTTGCCCTTCATTCAGGATCGATCCCGGTTGTGGTGTATTAAATACAAAAGAGTTGGGGTCGCCAATCAGTGCTGCATAGTCTCCAGAGGCGATCGAACTCAACCAACCATTCTCGAAGCCAATTCCTGTAGCAGTTGTCGCAAAGAATGAAGCAGGCAAATCTAGGCTCGCATCAGGGCCAAACAGAATTCCTGCTGGATTTATTAAATAAAGATTGGAGTTACCTCCGGTCAATTGAATTAGCCCATTAATCGCAGAAGGATTGCCCCCAACAACTCGCCCTAAAATGTTGTGGATTTGAGGGTTGGATAGAAAGTTTGCAACCTGGCCGCGACCTAACCCAAACTGCCCAAAACTGTGAAATAGATTTGCCCCATCTCTAGAAAGAGTTCCACCCCTAATATTGAAGCGGTTACCATTTCGAGTCACCGTCGTGTTGGTTCCATCATTCGCACGGGTAATGGGTTGTGCTAACAAGTGATCAACAGAAACTAAGTTAAGCAGGGTAGATACAACGACCAACGTAAATAAACACTGTTTTTCAAATAACATTGGGAATTCCTTTGGGGGGCTGTGTGAAATTCAGATTTGTGTCTCAAAAAGCTCTAGATCATTTCGTCGCAGTTGACAGTAATTAGATAGTGCATTCTTAGATATGTATACTTTTTAATGCTAATTTTAACGAAAGCCTTGTGTAAAATCTCTGCTTAGACGGCACTATACTATTTACTTTCAGTTATTATCTTGCATTGTCACAAAAAGAAGTGACCAATTCCTGTAGCCCCTGCTTGAAGGGTAGAGAAGGATTTTCAACACTATACAGCGTTTGCAAGGCGTCTGACCAAAGCCCTTGCTCAATCAAATAATCAGCTCTCTGATGTGCGATATTTTCAGAAGTTACTGCCAGTAGTTCCGATAAGCCTTTGGCTCCAGTAGTCACTTGATTCTGATCAGGCTCAGACATTATCCGAAACGCAAAAAACTGTTCTTCCTGGGAATTGCCCGACTGTAATGCAGCAGCAGACGGATCAGGGTCAGAATCTTTCACCAATCTCCACTCATAAAGCCGTTGAGGCTCTAATCTTTCTCCATCGTAAATCACACCATATTCTCTTGGAGCAATCCCACTTATATTGTTTTGAGAGATAGGATAATCCCACATAGTTTCCGCAGTTTCAGCATCACGAACGACAAGGCGACTGGCTTCTCCTTGCCACAGGAAAAGTGGGCGATCGTTCCAAATTTCAAATCGCTCCTCACTCTCAAGTAACCCTGGCGTAATCAAGCAGAGATCACCGCGAGAAGTGCGAGGCTGAGGAGTGTTCCGCCGTTGCGTTAAGCGGGTCAAAAGACCTCCGAAGAAACCTCGATTGGCCTGTTGACGAAACCCAGAGTTCTGGGCTTCTGCTGGCATGATCGTAACAGAGCTAGCCTCAGCTACGAGAATTGCAATTGAAAGTAAGATAGAAATGTTTTTAACCATCGGTTTCCTTCCTTAACGTGGGAAGAATATAGAACCAGAATAGCAATGAAGGTAAAACGAAAGGCAGTAAAATCGCCCCAGAAATATAAAACTGTAAACTAATCAATCCGTACAAACCTGTAGCACCTACTAAACCGAGTGTATATCGAGTTTGTTGTTTGCGAGTCCATGTTGTTTGGCGACGTTCTAAGGATACTAGAGCTAACTTACCTAAAGTTGCCCCAAGCATAACCATCCATAAATTAGGAACAGGAATAACTAATCGCCGATTTAAAAGATGATGTATTGTGTATGCCTTAATCTCACTTCCTGTTAGTATCTTAAGAGGATTTTTGTTGTCAGGTTTCTGACGCCAGTAAGCCATTGCTTGAGGTAATGGCGAGTCATCTCCATCGAACTGCTGTAGACCTGCCTCTTTATATCCTCCGGCTCCAATTATCACAACTTGTTTAGATAAATTTAAAGTATCAGGCGAGGAAGAATCTTCATCTAGCAATTTCTGGGCAGAAATACGATCGTAGATTTTCTCCGGGGGGATAGAGTAATCAATAATCGGCCTCAATAATGGTTGATTTAAGTTGCTATAGACTAGCGTTGCCGGCAGATTAAAGCTTAATTTACTGAGAAACTGAACTTCTTTATTTCCTAAATTTAGGTTATTTAACTTATTAACAAACTGCGATCTAAAATCTTCAGTGCTATTTAGTTTTGGCTGAAGTAAGGAAGCTATTTCTTGATCTGTTTGATCTAAGCGGCTAGCTTTTGACAGAGACAACAAGTACGAGAAAGGGCATACCTTAGCACAGCCTTCGTTCCAAAAAGGCAGCATTATATATTGCTCTTCTGAGTTCGTGAACCCTTGAAGACTCCAGTTCAAATTTTTAGCTAGAGAGCTATTTTTGTTAATTCCAATTTCTGATTTATCATTATCTTCACTAGGTAGAAAAGCAGCAAAAACAAATAGAGTTTCGTTCCTTTTAACTGCATTTTCAAGTGACACCTGAAGCTTTTTTTCTTGTTCGGGCTTGTATAGTTGATCAAGCTGATAATCAAAGGCGATAATCCGATTTCCTGCCTGTGAAAGTCGATCGACTAAGTCTGCCAAATAGGAACGATCAATGGGATTCGTGTCTTTCAATCGCTCGTCTTTATCAATCGATTCATCATCAATCTGGACTAAGGCGACGGGAGGGAACGCACCTGATGAAGGTATTTGTCTTGTAATATCGCGGTAGCGAGCTTGTACTTCAACCCGCCAATCTAGCATGAGTTTTTGAAACGGAGGGAGCAGGCTTAATAACAAAAAAGCAGCTAAAGTTGCCCTTTCCCAAAACTTCCGTTCTTGTTGTCTGAGTCTTTGTTCCTTTCGCAAATTTTCTTCAAGTAACAGTTCTCGTTCTCTCTGCTGGCGATCGCGTTTATCAACACTTCTTTGCAGGTATTCCTTTTCAATAGGAGACAAACGAGGCTGCCTATTTTCGTTCCAGTTAACAATAATTCCCAGCCATTCTCCTGTTAGCAATGCAGCATCTGATTGCTGAAATCGGTTTTGCCACTCTTGGCAGAATTCTTCCAGCTTTTGCTTGATTCGGATGCTTTCTCGGTCTTCTTCTATCCAATTGCGGAGATCCTTCCAGCTAGAGAGGAGAGATTCGTGAGCTATCTCAACAGTCTCTTGATTCATTACAATCAAGCGTTGTTGCTCTCCCGAGAGAAGACGAGTAATCCTTTTAAACTGTTCGGGTGAGTCTGCGATCGCTTTCAATCGCTCTCGTTTAGCAGGACGACGGGTAATAGTTTCTCCTTCCCCAATCTGTACAATTTCCTTAAAAAGATCGCGGACAAAAGTTTGGTCAGACTCACTCAGACTAGAGTATAGTCTTTCTGCTCGATTGTTTAAAGCACCTTCAACACCACCAATTTGCTTGTAGGCTGCATAGGTCAAAACAGGCTGAGGATCAGATGATTCCGTAACACAAATACGCCAAAGCTCTGTCAGAGCAAATTGTAATAGAGGTAAAGCACCGGGTTGATCTCGCACATCGTCCCGAATTTGATCTAAAAGTCTCCGTTCAAAAGTAACACCCTGTTTTGTAGCGGGTTGTTCAATCGCTTCTGACAATTCCGCAAAAGAGAGCGGCTTAACAATATATGGAGCAGGTAGTGTATGGTTAATTAATTCTTCGATTTCTGGATAGTCAACACACTGATCGATAAAATCGCTTCGCATGGCAGCGACAATGTAACTTTGGCAGTTAGACATAGTCACTTCATTGACCATCATACGAATGAAGATTTTCCGATCTTCTTCGTTTTGACAAAGAGTGAATAGTTCTTCAAACTGATCAATAAACAAAAGATAAGGCTTATTAGCTTGCTGATAGTTGAGAACCTTGTTAATTTGTTCTACAGGAGTCGAGCCAGGAGAAATAGTTTCAATCATCCATTGGCTTGAGTTAGGTAGGCGATCGCGCTTTAGCTCTGGTAACAAGCCTGCTCTAACCAGGGAAGACTTGCCCCGTCCTGAGACCCCCATTACCAACAAGAAACGTCCTTTGTTTAGCCTTTCCAATAGATCTTCAGTTGCATTTTCACGCCCAAAAAAGTAGTCTGATTGATCCTCTCCAAATGCCTGTAACCCCTGGTATGGGTTATTGCGGTTTACTGCTAGAGGTTTATCGAGGCTCGGTGGCGGTTTATCAACGGGACGGGTGACTAAATTGATGGTTCTACCCGAACTAATACGAAGCGGCTCTTGGCCTGAGTTCTCTAACTCGTTACTAATATGCTCGAACAGGCGCTCACACGTTATTCGGCCCCTCTCGTCTGGCTTGCCATCCCTCAGTCCCCGAATAACTGCCCCTGAAAATACACTGCTCTCTTTATCCACATAAGCTGATTCAAAACTACGGCATGCCGCAATCAAGTAATAGTCCTTATCGGAGAAGGCAGAGAGACTTTCTTGAATCATCTCTCGATCAAGTAAAGCCCCGGCATGGCAGCAGTCTAGCATGACGACTAAACTAGTAAGGCTTGCTTCGGAGACAACTTTATTAAAGCTGCTCAGTGCGATACCGCGTTGAGGTTCTTGTGAGGTGAAGTCTGAAGTGACGAGGTAGCCCGTCTTCTGCCCCATGTTGTCTAATAGAGTAGTACCGTGCCCCGTAAAGTAAATAAGAGCATCACTACGAACAGCTTTGTTTGCCAGAAAGTTACGGAGAACCTGGCTTAAATCTTCTCCTTTTACTTCACTCGCAACCATCTCGTAACAATTTCGTTGTTCAACCCAGCGAGCAGGGAATCGTTGAACCTCCTGAAAATCGCCATATTGTTCCAGCAGACGAGCAACTGCTTCAGCATCAGAAACCGTTTTTGGAAGAACCGAAAACGAGGGATTTCTATATTCAGAAATCCCAATCACAAGAGCGTAACGCTTCATATTAAAGATGCACCCTTACCAATATCCAAGTTAGCTAAACTGATACTAGACAAGCAGCTTTGAACAGGGTAAGCGCATCTAATTTTGTAACTTTCAGCACAGACAAAATGCTTAAATTGCTGATTGAATATCGATTTTCTGTTCAAAATAGGTCAAATTGTCGTGAATGATTGAGAAAACATGGACTAAACCGTCTTTTTGGTTTTCACTCATACAAAAGCCAGAATGTCAACCCCGTACGCTGGCTTGAAAGCAGTATTTATGAACTATTCTGTGTTTTGAGCGAAACTCAAAACTACCGTGTCAATAGGGTTTGAGATGCGCTTACCCTGCAGCTTTGAACCGATCGCCAAAAGTAACATCAGTCACAGTTCTATAACATTTGAGGAAACATTGAGGGATAGCTCTAAGCTCTATCCTGGTAGGATTCTACAACTACAATAGGCCACTTTATGCTTTTTGTATAGATTTCTCTAATGATTTTAGTTTCATACCGTATAATAATTTGGTAGAAAGTCTAGAAACTATCAAAATGATTCTCATTTAGGGACTTCCGGGGAATTAACCATCACCGACCCCAAGCTGCAAGGCAGACCCTGCCTAGAGGTTCTGGCATCTTGGGACAATTTAAACTATGGAAGTTCTTTATTCATTTTTTAAGGATCGACATAGATGTCAGAAGTCCAACGTCTGCTAATTGAAGAAAACGGTGAATCCTACGAGATCTATATCGAGTCCAAAGAATCTCCACGGATGTCCGAGACTACACGAGGAGATGGGCGATCAACCATGGGTGACAGCCATGCAGATGTCAAGATGCAGCAAGCCCGTCTGATGATTCGTGCGTACACTATGTATGCGTTGAGCGCCTTTAAAGATTTTGCCTTGGTTGAAATTGAAGAAGTTAATCTAAAATTTGGGTTAAAGATTGGTGGAAAAGCCGGAATTCCTTATATTACGGAAGGGTCGGCGGAGAGTAATCTTGAAATTTCTGTCACTTGTAGGTTTCCTAAACGTTAATCCGTAATTTGTAGAGAGCCACAATTAAATCTAAAACTCAAAAGCCTACGCCGTCCGCCGCGTATGCGAAAAAACAGTAAAAGTTTATTGAAACTGATTTCAATTGCTGGAGGTAAAATTTTGCAGATAGGTTCTTCAGTCGATGGAAGAGTCATGTTTTGCTTGATTCAATAGGTTTTTTGCAAAAGTGGGATGTGCCCACTCGCCCCTCTGTGAAAATTTATTTGGACGAAGTGCGAAGCACTGTTAGCAAAAAGGCTGAGTCAATCTTCCAAAAAAATGACTCAGCTTGATTATGATAGCGATGGTGCGATATTAGGTGGTTGAGGAAAAAGTATGATCCGGTGCTCAAAGAATAAGTGGATGGGGATTGTTGATACTGGTTATAAACTAGGGGTCATGGGATTATTAATGCATACTACTCCTGGTTATGCAGCGTCCAGTAATGCCCAAGAGCCTGTTTGTCTTACTCCCGATAGAGCATCGCAGGTCAAGGCTCAAGTAGTCAGTCAGACTATACGCCCAGACCTGTCGCCTGTAGAACCCGATCGCGATCGCTTCCTCCAGCCCGCCCCGCTGCCCGCCCCGGTGGCACCTGCCGAACAGGCTCCGGTGATCACACCGCCCTCGCCCGCCCCGTCCCCAGTTCCAGCCCCGACCGGAACACCACTGCCCAGCGATGAATCGGTGCCCATTGCAGTGGAGCGGATTGAGGTTGTGGGCAGTACGGTGTTTGACGCCGAAGATTTTGCGCCGATTGTCCAACCCGCCGCAGGCCAGTCACTCACCCTCGAAGGGCTGCGAAGTGTTGCCGACCAGATTACC
>Ga0105044_10010854_pt1 | contig 12431 bp, 9 predicted proteins | sample MAT01_FD_78092 | JGI IMG/M metagenome (GOLD analysis project Ga0105044, IMG submission 78092) | Freshwater microbial communities from Lake Fryxell liftoff mats and glacier meltwater in Antarctica - MAT-01 | ecosystem: Environmental > Aquatic > Freshwater > Ice > Liftoff microbial mat | place...
GATAAGCCGTTGTGAGAAATCTCCTTCACTTTACTCATGTGTTGCCATTCGACACCTACTGCTTTGGTATCTCAAGCTGCCTTGCTACGAAGCGATTTCAACGATTGGGCGATCTAGCAGCAGGGACGGTGGTGATTTATGATCGGATCGCTCCGACGAAGGTCAGTGTCCTGCCGCCGCCGATCATCGCCGTGCCCTTGCCTGTGGGGCTGACCGCTGACGAAATGCGGGCGCTCGCCTTGTTCCGCGAGCGGGCAGGATTGTGGTCGGATGGCAGACGCGCGGAGATTGCGGATCAAGCCTCGGTGCTCAGCGGGGCGACCGGCGCGGCGGGCGTGAGCCGTTTGCTGGCGATGGCGCATTGGCTCCAGGAGAAAAGGGGGGAGCGGTGACATCGGGAGATTTCGAGCATCGGAACCTGGCACGCTGGGCCGAGTATGAGTCCTTGGTCGCGCTGATGGAAAAGGGCAAGGCCGGGGCTGAGGCGGAGCGACTGCCCCACTTGTTTCGCGAGCTGAGTCTGGATTTGTCCCTCGCGGAGAGCCGGATGTATGGCAGCCACATCACCGAGCGGCTCAACGAGCTGGTCATCCGGGGATACGAGTTGATTTACCAGCGGAGACGCAGCGGTTGGGAAATGGTCGTGCAATTTCTGGCCACCAGACTTCCTCAAGCGGTGCGTAAGGAATGGCGGCTCTTCTGGCTTTGCAACGCGGTGTTCTGGCTGCCGTTTTTTGCGATGATGCTTTCGGCCAACCATGACATCCGCTGGATTCAAGCGGTGCTCGGCGCGGATGGGATGGCGTCGATGGAACAAATGTATGGTGGGAAAGAAGAACAATTGATTCATTTGCGGTCGGAGTATGGCTCGAATTTCATGATGTTTTGTTTCTATATCTATAACAACGTTGCGATTGATTTCCGGATCTTCGCAGGCGGCATGGTGGCGGGAATCGGAACCTTGTTTTTCCTTTTGTTCAACGGTCTGCACATCGGTGCCGCTGCGGGTTACGTGAATCATGCTTGCGATCCCGAGTCGTTTTGGTCGTTCGTGTCCGGGCACTCGTCGTTTGAATTGTTAGGCATGGTGCTTTCCGGGATGGCAGGGATGCGGTTAGGGCTGGCGATATTGCGGCCAGGCCGCCTGCCGCGGGTGCGGGCGCTGGTGGAAGCTTCGAAAGAAGCGCTGCCATTGATCTACGGCGCGGCGCTACTGACCTCGCTTGCCGCCGTGGTCGAGGGCTTCTGGTCCGCGCAGGGGATTCCCCCGGAGTGGAAATACACCGTGGGACTCATCGGTTGGGCCTTGCACATCGCCTACTTCAGTCTAGCAGGAAGGGAGCGTCATGCAGCTTGATGCCGTAACCGCGGAGATCCGTCCTCGGAGTGATTGGGAGGCGGTGGATCTTGGATTTGCGATGGTGCGGCGCAGTTTCTGGCGCTGCATCGCGGTGTGGTGGTTGGCGCTCGGCGTCCCGATGGCCCTCGCTGGATGGCTGCTATGGCAGTATCCGCTGGTGATGCTGGTCGTATTCTGGTGGTGCAAACCTGTGGGTTCGCGGATGGTCTTGTTTGAGATCAGTCGGCGGCTTTTCGGCGAGGAGCCAAACTGGCGTTCCATTTTGCTGGAAATCCCAAGGGCATGGGTGCGGCGGTTTTTCTATCGGTTTCTCTGGGCACGGTTTTCGCCATGGCTTCCGGTGACGATGGCGGTGGAGGATCTGGAAGGGCTGCGAGGCAAAATGTATCAACAACGGTGCGGGCAGGTGGTGCGGCGGGGTGAGGGGGTCGTGATGTGGCTATATTTAGTTTCCGACGTCTCTGCCGCATGGCTTGGCCTTGGGATTCTCGGTTTGCTGATGATGTTGATTCCCGAGGGGCAGGGTTCCGCTTGGCAACTGGCTTTGGAATCCTGGGACTCTGGTTCGCCGTGGGATTTACCTGAGTTAATCACCCGCACGGTGGTCGGCTGCGTGATTGTTGGCATGTCACTAACGGACGTGTTCGTGACAGGGGCTGGATTTGGAATTTATATCAACAATCGCACTTGGATCGAGGGTTGGGATGTGGAACTTGCATTCAGGCGCTTAGGGCAACGCCTGGGCAAGGTGGCGCTGATGGTGATGTCCATCTTGATGGTAAGCCAATTCGCGGGTGCCGAAGAGGCGCGGATGCCCATTGAAGTGATTCAGGAGGTGAAGGCGGACGGGGCATTCAAGGTGCATACCGTGACCGAAAGGGTTCCAAAGCCATCATCCCGAAGCGGACTTCCCCTGGAGTGGGTCGGAATGTTGATGCAGCTTTTCGCGATTTGTGCGGTGGCGTTGTTGGTTGGTGCTTTCGGTTGGATGCTTTGGAAAAAACGCCATCTTCTCCATCTTTTTCGAATGGGAAGCCGGGGTTTGAAGGAAGCTGTAATCACGCCAACAGCCCGGGTCGTCATGGGTCTGGAAGTCACAACCGACACCCTGCCTGAGGATGTCCCGACTGCGGCGTGGATGCTTTGGCAACAAGGGCGGCATCAAGAGTCGTTAGGATTGCTATATCGTGGTGCGATTTCCCGGGTGATCCAATCCGGACAGGTGGAGATTCAGGAATCAGATACTGAAGGTGATTGTCTCCGCCGCGTCGAACAGGTGGGAACCGCGGTGCATCCTGGCTATTTTCGCGGAATCACAGGCGCTTGGTCCCAGCTTGCGTATGCGGGTGTTAGCCCACCGGATGCGCAAGTCGAGGCGCTTTGTCGCGAGTGGCCGTTTGGAGAAGGGAGGATCGGATGAAACTTGGATTATGGTTCGTGATCTTGTTTGCGGTTGTCGGCTGCGACTACACCGAAGTAAAGCGGGAAACGGGTTATAAGGGCAAGGCGCGGATCAATCCGTGGCTGGCTGCGGAGCGTTTTGCAGCGCAGTATGGAAACAAGGTGAAGTCTCTACCAGCGTGGAAGGCTCCCGGGCAGGACGATGCGGTGTGGTTCGTGCCCGCATCGATTTTGAACAACCAGAGTTTTGCCCGGCAAATCGAAGAATGGGTGGATGTTGGCGGACACCTGGTGTTGTTGGTCGAGCATGCAAGTTCGGAAGCGAGCGACTGGAATCTTGATTCGAGTGTGCCGGTCATGGAGGGCGCCTTGCTCGATGTATTAGGCCATGCGGGCATCGAACTGAAGGAATCCGGTGCAAACATGAAATTCTCGCAGATCGATTTCGAGGGGGAATCTTACGAGGTAGATGCGGAATCGCACACAAGTGTGGCCGAGACTGGGGAGGACCCAGGAGTGTTTGTGTCGGTTCCAAAGGGGGATGGCCAAATCACGGTGCTGACCGATGGGCGGCTTTTCCGCAATCGTTGGATCGGTGACAAGGAGCATGCGGCGTTGCTTGAGGCGTTGATGCAAATTACGTTTTACGAAGGAAGTATCGGCTTCTTGCGCGGCTCCGGGCTATCGCTATGGGGGCTGCTAGGCAAGCACCTCTGGCCGGTGTTGCTGGGGCTTGGAGTGTTGACGCTGCTGTGGCTATGGAAGGATTTTAGCCGTTTCGGCCCGGTCGAAGCAGGCGCTGGAGTCTCCACCTTGCGGGGATATGAACATCACCTCGAAGCGCTGGGAGACTTCCAGTGGCGTTTGGATCGGGCAGCGGCGCTGCTGTTGCCGCTGCGTGGGCAGATCGTGGAGCGAGGTCAACGGATCGCCGCGCGTGCCGGTCGCCGGGACGACGATTTTTTTCAATTTCTAGCAGATCGGTCACAGTTGCCTCGTGACCGGGTGTTCCGCGCGTTGGTTGAGAATTCGCCCAAAGACTCGGCGATTCTTACCCGCACTGTTTCAGATCTCCAACGTTTACTTCAAGTTCTTCACTGACCCACGAATCCATGAATCCAGATCACTACGCCCCGGTGCCCCAAGAATTCCAACCTGTCACGCCTTTGTCAGAATTGATCCAGCGAATGCGTGACCAAATCCGCCGGTTCATCCTTGGTCAGGAAATCGTCATCGAGCAAGTATTGGCTGCCTTGTTAGCAGGTGGTCACGTTTTGTTAGAAGGTAAGCCGGGTCTCGGGAAAACCCACTTGGTAACGACGCTGGCCAGGACTTTCGGAGGCGTTTCCACGCGGATCCAGTTCACCCCGGATTTGATGCCATCGGACGTGACCGGGTTCCGCTTGTTTGATATGAAAAGCCAGACATTCCAGCTGAGGCAGGGGCCTGTGTTTACGAATCTACTCTTGGCGGATGAAATCAATCGGGCGCCCGCCAAGACCCAGTCTGCTTTGTTGGAAGTGATGCAGGAGCTGCAGGTCACCATCGACGGGGAGACGCTCAAGCTCACTCCCCCCTTCATGACGCTTGCCACCCAGAACCCGGTGGAACATGAGGGAACTTACCCGCTGCCGGAGGCGCAGTTGGACCGATTCATCATGAAGGTGCTCATCGACTATCCTGTCCGCGAGGCGGAGTGTGAAATTGTGACCCGCGCGGCTGGCGAGGCTCAGGGCAGCCCGGATCGCGGGGTTGCGGTGGTTTGTGGCCCGCAGGAAATTGTCCTGGCACAGCAGGCTACCGCCGCCGTGCAGGTGATGCCGGAAGTCGTCGGGTATGCAGTCGCATTGGCGCAGGCGACGCGGGAGTCGCGTTCGATTTCACTCGGTGCGGGAACTCGCGGTGCCATCAGTTTGGTGAAAATCGGAAAAGCCTTCGCCGCGCTGGAGGGGAGGGGATTTGTAACTCCCGATGATATCAAACGGGCGACTCTACCCGTGCTGCGGCATCGGGTGCAATTGACACCCGAGGTTGCGATCAGCGGTCAGGATGTGGACGATGTGTTGCGCGCCATCGTCGAAAGCGTGCCCGCACCCCGGCAATAACCGGCGATGAGTCCGACTTCACGATTGCTGGCACTTGCTGCGGCGTGGCTGTTCCTCGCAGTCATCGCCTCGGCGGTGCCGTGGTTGATGACACCTTGGTTGTGGCTCGGCGGGGCAGTGGGCTTGGGAGTCATGGTCGATGGGATTTCATCATACCTCAGGAAACCCATGGAATTGCAACGTCGTTTACCCGGGCGCTTTGCCCTGGGCGAGTCCGGCGAGGTGAGATTGATTTTGCGCAATCCGGGCGCTTCGGCAGCGAAGGTGGCGGTTTTCGATGGGATTCCGCAATGGGCGGTGGCACCTACCTTGCCTTGGGAAGGGGTGGTCGCCCCTCAACGGGAAATCAAGGTTTTTCACCCGGTCACTTTGACTGAGCGCGGAGAGGCGGTTTTCGGCCCCGTGCATTTAAGGCGTCATTCTCCGTTAGGGCTATGGACTCGGAAAACACTCCACCTGGCCCATGAGACCGTGAAGGTCTATCCAAACTATGAGCCGGTGATTCGTTTCGCGCTGTTAGCCATGCAACATCGTGAGAGTCCGATGGGGATCGTGCGGCGGCCGCGCGCGGGATCGAGTCGGGATTTTCACCAGCTGCGTGATTATCGCGACGGCGATCCACTTGCACAAATCGATTGGAAGGCTTCGTCCCGGCGCCAAATGCTGATCAGCCGGGACTATCAGGAACAGCGAAACCAATCGATCGTGTTCCTGGTGGATACCGGTCGCCGGATGCGTGCGCTTGATGGTGGTCTTCCGCAGTTCGATCACATTCTCAATGCTATTTTGTTAGTCGCTCATGTCGCGTTGAAACAGGGAGACCAGGTGGCGGTGAAATCATTTGGTGGCTCGGATCGGTGGTTGCCACCGATCAAGGGCGCTCACGCCATGCCGGTCCTGCTGAATCATCTTTACGACTATCAGACAACGGCAGCGCCCAGCGATTTCAGCGGCGCGGTGGAGCAGGTGATGGTGCGGCAGCGGCGGCGGTCATTGGTGATTCTACTCACAAACCTGCGGGGGGAGGATAGCAAGGAGCTCGTGCCAGCGTTGCAGGTTCTCAAAACCCGTCACCTCGTTCTGCTGGCAAGCATGCGCGAGCGGGCGGTGGTGGATTCCATTTCAGATCCGGTGAGTTCGTTTTCATCCGCGCTCAGATTCCTGGCGGCTGACCGATATGTGGAGGAACGTCGTGAGGCGCTGGCGATTCTCGGGGGCTTGGGGATCTTGACCCTCGATTCGACGGCACAGGAGTTTGCGGTCGCATTGGCTAACTGTTATTTCGATATTAAAGCGGCGGGAAGAATCTGATTCTTGCTCTACGCGATTGCGGTATGGTGATAGGGCCGATTTATGACAGGGTTGTTTCCGTAAGGGATAGCACAATAGCCCCCCAAAGGGCCCACGGGCATCGGAACAAGGGATCCGGTGCCCGTGGTTTTCGCCCTCCTTTCCAGTCTTTGCTGCATCACGCATATCGGCTTTGTTCCGCCGCCGCAGATTACCCATCGCGAGTGTTGCAAGCAGGCTGGGGATGCCTCATGAACTCCTCTGATGACAGGTCGGGAAATTCGAGAAGCATTGGATCACGCGGGCGTTTTGCCGAGCAAGCAGCTTGGGCAGAATTTCCTCATTGATCCGAACATGGCGCGTTGGATCGTCTCCCAACTGGAAATCACCCCCGATGACGCCGTCGTCGAGGTCGGCCCCGGCACCGGATCGCTCAGCGAGCATCTTGTCGGGCAGGTGAGAAAATTGATTCTCATCGAGTTCGACGCCCGTCTCGCCGCCGCCCTGCAAGAACGTTTCAAAAATGACCCCTCCGTAGAAGTCCATCACGCGGATGGAGTGAAATTCGACGGTCGCCAGCTCTTCAAACACCGACCGCTGAAATTTCTTGGTAACCTGCCTTACTCTTGCGGCGGCGCGATTTTAAAAAACCTGCTCAGTCGCCCCCATCCCTTCGAACGGGCTGTCATCATGCTGCAAAAAGAAGTGATCGACCGCCTCGGAGCCAAACCCGGCACCAAGGACTACGGCATCCTCTCCCTCCGCACCCAGGCGAATTGGGAGGTGAAATCCCTGCGCACCGTGCCGCCCGAGGCCTTCTATCCACAACCGAAAATCGACTCCAGCGTCGCCGTGCTCACTCCGCGCGTCAGCGGCTTGCCCACGTTTGACTACCGGCTTTTCGATGAACTCATCCGTCGTGGCTTCGCCCAACGCCGCAAGCAGCTCAAAAAACAACTCCCAGACGGCCCGTCGTGGGAGGAAATCACCACTGAACTGGGCGTCACCACCACCGTCCGCGGCGAGGAACTCACGCTTGCCCAATGGGTCGATCTCACCCGCGCCTATGATCCCCACCCGCTCAAAGACGTCCCACAGAAGGCTGGCGAGATCTTCGACGTCGTGGATCTGGACGACCAAGTCATCGGCACCGCAACCCGCGCGGAAGTCCATGCCCAGAGGCTGACCCACCGCGCCGTGCATGTTTTCATTTTCAACAAACGCGGCGACCTCCTTCTCCAAAAACGCTCGCTACTCAAAGACATGTGCCCCGGTCTCTGGGACTCCAGCGTTTCAGGGCATCTCGACTCCGGGGAATCCTATGAGACCGCCGTCGTTAGAGAACTCACCGAGGAAATGGGCATTGCCAGCGAGACCGCGCCCGAAGAGATCGCGAAGATCACCCCCGGAGTGAATACCGGCTGGGAGCATGTGAAACTCTATCAGCTCCGCTACGACGGAACCCTGCGCTACCCTTCCGCCGAAGTGGACGCCGTGATGTGGTTTCCCCTTGCGGAAATCACCTCGTGGATCGCCTCTCACCCTGCGGACTTTGCCCCGGGATTCTTGGAATGTTGGGAAAAATTCAAACAACTCTAACTCATGAAGTCGTTAGCCATCCTTGCCCTCGCCGCAATTTTTCTAACTGCCTGCCGGAAATCTCCTGATCAGTTGGCCTATCAGGTCGTATCGGCCCGTGCCCATGAACCGGGCGCTTACACCCAAGGCCTCCAACTCAGTGATGGTCGCCTGTTTGAAAGCACCGGCCAATACGGCGAATCCACCCTCCGCGAACTCGATCCCACCACCGGAAATGTCCTACGCAAGCGCCCGCTTGCCAAGACCGTTTTCGGCGAAGGCCTTACCATCCTGGGCAAGGAAATGTTCGTGCTCACCTGGAAGGAAAAGACCGCCTACGTCTTCGAGCCGGACACCTTCAAACCCATCCGGACCCACACCTATCCGGGTGAAGGCTGGGGCCTCACCAATGATGGCACACAACTCATCATGAGCGACGGCACCAGCACTCTCCGATTCATCACCCCCGCAGATTTCACCACCATCAGGACCCTCGAAGTCATGGAAGGAAAACAGCCGCTCAAAAATCTCAACGAGCTCGAATGGATCGACGGCCAAATTTTCGCCAACATTTATCTAACCGAAAGAATCGCCCGTATTTCTCCCGAAACCGGCCAAGTCACCGGCTGGCTCGACCTCACCGGCCTGCGCAACCAACTCCCCAAACCCAACCGCGCAGAAGTCCTCAACGGCATCGCCTACGACGCCAAAACCGGCCATCTCCTCATCACCGGGAAATACTGGCCACAGATGTTTGAGATTAAGGTCGAAAAAAAATAGGGTTCAAGATCCACTATTTTTCAGCCCGTTTTTGCAATTCATTCATCAAATCTCCGAGTCAAACATGAATTGAGCCACTTTCTTGACTTGGCCCCCGTTATCCCAACTTGCTAAAGAATCAGGTATGGATGCGACCGCATGAACCAAGTTGACGGCAAATCGCCTCATTTACCAAACGCTGCCGGAGTGGCACGGAATCCGCTGAACTTGTGTTAATTGTGCCAAAACCTGCTCGTCTCCAATCATGAACCCATCCGCCAACCCGATCTGCCCGCTTTACATTGATGGCAAATGGATCACGCCTGCTCACAAAATCGGTAGCCCGGTCTTCAATCCTTCGCGCGGTAGCATCATCGCCAGCGTTCCGATGTGCGGTGCTGCGGAAGTGGATCTGGCCGTAGCCTCCGCGCTGGCGGCCTTTCCTGCCTGGCGCGACACCCCGCCGAACGAGCGCGCTCAGGTGCTTTTTCGGGCGAAAATTCTGCTCGAAGAGGCTTTTGAAGAACTCTGCCTTGGGATTGCCACCGAACACGGGAAAACGCTCTCCGAATCACGCGGCGACCTCCGCCGTGGCATCGAAGTGGTGGAATACGCGTGTGGTGCACCCACGTTGCTGATGGGCGAGAGCTTGGAAAACATCGCCCGGGGCATCGACTGTCACACGGATCGCCACCCACTCGGGGTGGTCGCGGGAATTTGCCCTTTCAATTTCCCCGCCCTCGTCCCCATGTGGATGTGGCCGATCGCCATCGCCTGCGGTAATACGTTCATTCTCAAACCGAGTGAAAAAGTCCCGCTTACCATGCAGCGGATCGTCGCTCTGCTCGAAAAGGCGGGTCTCCCTCCCGGTGTCATGAACATCGTCCACGGTGGACGCGAGTGCGTGGATGCGATCCTCGAACATCCAGACGTTAAAGCGATCAGCTTCGTTGGTTCGACACCGGTGGCACGCGGGATTCATCGCAAGGGGACACTCCATGGCAAACGCGTGCAAGCTGCCGGCGGCGCGAAAAATTTCATCATCCTCATGCCTGACGCGGATGTGGACCGCACCGTGGAAGCCGTGAAAGACGGTGCCTTCGGCTGCGCCGGAGAACGCTGCATGGCAGGTTCCACCGCCGTGGCGGTGGGGGATGCGGGGGAGAGACTGCTGCCCGCTCTCGCAGACATCGTCAAAACCATGAAAGTCGGCCCCACTGATGTTCGGGAAAAACAACCGGACATGGGAGCCGTGATTTCCGCCGAACATCGGACCCGTGTCGCAGGCCTCATTGATGCTGGAGAGCACGCAGGAGCGAAAGTTCTAGCAGATGGCCGGGCAACCCGGGTGGATGAAGCGCCCGAAGGATTTTTCCTTGGCCCGACACTCATCGACCACGTATCCGAATCCAATCCCCTCATGGAAACCGAAGTCTTCGGCCCGGTGCTTGCCGTGATGCGGGCGAAGACTCTGGACGACGCCATCGCCGTGGCGAACCGCCAAGCGTTCGGCAATGGCGCCGCGATTTTCACCAACTCCGGCAAAGCCGCCCGCGAGTTCCGCAGACGGGTGAGCGCTGGCATGGTCGGGATCAACGTCGGAGTGCCTGCACCACTCGCCTATTTCCCTTTCAGTGGCTGGAACGACTCGTTCTTCGGCGATCTACACATCCAAGGCAAAGAAGGCGTCGAGTTCTACACCCAGCGCAAAACCACCACCACCCGCTGGTTCGGCTTTGGCGACGGGGAAATCTGGGCAAAATAATCCGCCATGAGCTTGTTGATTAAAAACGGAACCATCGTCACCGCCGAAACTCAATTCATCGGTGATATTCTCTGCCGCGAAGGGGTGATCGTTGAAATCGGGACTGATCTAACATCCAAGGACGCGGCTGAGACCATCGACGCCAGGGGCAAGTATGTATTCCCTGGCTTCATCGATCCCCATGTGCATATTTATTTGCCGTTCATGGGCACCTTCTCGAAGGACGACTACGCCAGTGGCAGCAAGGCGGCCTTGATGGGCGGCACGACAACGCTCATCGAAATGTGCTGCCCTTCACGGAGTGACGATCCCCGCGCGGCGATTCAACTTTGGAAAAGCAAAGCAGCGGGGATTTCATCGTGCGACTACACCTTTCACATGGGGGTGACCCGATTCGACGAGGGCACGGCGGAGGCGCTGAAGTTGATCGTGGCCGATGAGGGCATCACTTCATTCAAGGTGTTTCTCGCCTACAAGGGAGCATTCGGCATTGAGGATACGGAACTCTACCAGACACTGTCACTTGCCAGGGAGCTTGGCGTCGTGGTCACCGCCCATTGCGAAAATGCGGACCTGGTTTTGGAAACACAAAAGAAGCTCGTCGCCGAGGGCAAGACCGGTCCCGAGTGGCATGAACCGTCCCGCCCCGTCACCGTCGAGGCGGAAGGCTGTCACCATTTGATGAGTTTTGCCGAAATGACAGGTGCGGAAGTCTATGTCGTGCACACCAGCTGCATTCCAACGGTGGAAGCCATCACCGCCGCTCGCAAACGGGGAGTGAAGGCTTGGATCGAAACCGTCGCGCCCTATCTAACGCTTGATTCTTCCCATGCCGAACTCCCGAATTTCGAAGGAGCCAAATACGTCATGAGTCCGCCGCTCCGCTCCAAGGAGCATGGCGATTTCCTATGGGAGTGCCTCGCAAATGGCACTGTTGACACCGTAGGAACCGACCACGCGCCCTTCGATTTCGCCACCCAAAAGCACATGGGCCACCCGGCTGCGAGCCAATGCGTGGATGCCAGCCTCAACCTCACCGGAACCGCAGGCAACTTCACCCTCATTCCCAACGGCATCCCCAGTGTCGAGGAACGCGTCAAGCTTCTCTACTCCGAGGGCGTCTGCCGTGGTCGCATTGATCTGCAGACACTCGTCCGTTGCGCAAGCACCAAGGCGGCTGAAATCTTCGGTCTCTATCCACAAAAAGGTGCGATCCAAGTCGGCAGCGATGCGGATCTGGTCATCTGGGATCCTCAGTGGTTAGGAATGATTTCCGCCGCAACCCACTCGATGGCTACCGATTACTCCGCTTTTGAAGGTCGTCAGGTCCAAGGCCGTGCCGAGCATGTCACCGTGCGCGGAAAAGTCATGGTCCGCAACGGCGGATGGGTCGGTGAAACCGGCTGGGGAACCTTCCTGCACCGTTCCCCTAAACCCTAACATGCTTTCTTCCAATTCAGTCACCGGCAGCTTGACCAACGAGGATCTCGCCCCGGTCCCTTTGGAAAAGCGCACTTGGACGCGTTGGGACATTGCCGCCCTGTGGGTCGGAATGGCTGTTTGTATTCCCACCTATACGATGGCAAGCAGCCTCATCGGAAATGGCATGACATGGTGGCAAGCTCTGCTCACTGTTTTGTTAGGAAACATCATCGTCTTGATCCCGATGACGCTCAATGCCCACCCAGGCACCGCGTATGGGATTCCTTTTCCTGTGCTGCTGCGCGCCAGTTTCGGCACCCGTGGGGCCAATATCGCGGCCCTCCTGCGGGGCATGGTCGCTTGTGGTTGGTTTGGGATCCAGACTTGGTTCGGAGGTGCGGCCCTGCACGCGACTCTTGCCATCATCTTCGGCTTCGATGCTTCCGCAGGCACTCCGATCCATGTGCTCGGCATCACCGCAAGCCAACTCACGTTTTTCCTGATCTTCTGGGCGATGAATGTTTTTTTCATCTGGAGAGGCATGGAGTCGATCAAATGGCTCGAAGTCCTCAGCGCCCCGTTTTTGTTGATTGTCGGGGTTCTTCTGATGGTGTGGGCCGTCACCCAAGCCGGCGGATTCGGTGCCGTATTCGCCGCCTCTTCACCCACCAAAGTGGTGACCTGGGTCGGCTTCGGCGCAGCCCTCACTGCCATGGTGGGGTTTTGGTCAACGCTCTCCCTGAACATCCCC
>Ga0105044_10010857_pt1 | contig 12431 bp, 10 predicted proteins | sample MAT01_FD_78092 | JGI IMG/M metagenome (GOLD analysis project Ga0105044, IMG submission 78092) | Freshwater microbial communities from Lake Fryxell liftoff mats and glacier meltwater in Antarctica - MAT-01 | ecosystem: Environmental > Aquatic > Freshwater > Ice > Liftoff microbial mat | place...
ATCGACGCGGTAGCGGATGAGCAGGTCGTTCTCGTCGGGGTTGATGTGGACGTCGCTGGCGCTGGCTTCGATGGCGCCGTGGATGATCTGGTTCACGGCGGCGACAATGGGCTCCTGGCCCGTGACCATGCCGGCCTCGGCGTGAGAGGCTGGGCCATCAGAGGAGCCAGCGTCGGCGCCGGCGAGGCTGTAGGCGCGAGCGATGAGGGCGCGGAGCTGCTCGGCATCGGCGATGACGGGATCGACGTCGCACTTGAGGAGCTGGCGAAGCTGATCGATGGCCTGGAGGTTGAGCGGATCGAGCATCGCGACGGTCGCGACATCACCGAGCATGAAGAGTGGGAAGGCGACGAGGCGCTCGGCGACAGCGCGCGGGATGAGGCGCGAGTTGCGGATGTCGATCTCGAACTGGCCGATGTCGAAGAAGGGATACTCGCAGATCTTTGCGCGAGCGATGGCGAGGCGACGTGAGGTGACGATGCCGAGGGCGACCATGGCGTCAAGGACGTCGCCGCCGCTGCCGACGGCGCGCTCGGTGGCGCGGCGGACGTCGGGCTCTTTGATGAGCCCGTCGGCCAGGAGTGTGCGGATGATGAAGTGGCGTGAGTCGAGCATGGGTATTCCTGGGGCACTAGGCAGCGCCAGGGTTCTCAAAGAGCATGAGGAGTCGCTCGAGCCCGGTGCGGGCCTCCGCGTCTGGGAGCTCCACCGCGGCACCGATGAGGTACGCCGGGCGACGGTCGGTCATGCAGACGCGCTGGATGCGGCAATTGAAGGTGGCGAGGGGCGGCGCTTCGGGGACGTTCCCAAAGACCTGGAGTGTCAGGAGGGTTCGACGGGGGAGAAAGAGCATTGAGATGAAGCCGACGCCGCCGGAAGAGAGATCGACGATGTCGACCTCGCACCAGCCGTCTTTGGCACCTGAGGCGCGAGCGAACTTTACAATGCCCGCGGACTCGGGCGCGATGCGGACGAGGCCGCGCACGCAGACGTCGTGCCGCGCCGACTGTCGGATGATGATCTGATCTTGGCTCGCCATGAGATCCTTGGTGTGCGTGCAGAGGAGGATCGATTGCACGGACGGACCGTGCGGTCACTTGGGAGGAGACGAGACGGGCGCGGAGGCGCGTGACGGTCGGACACCTCGGGTATCGGTACTAGGGACTGAGCAATACACCCCAGCCGCGGGAACGGTCTCTAATTAGGGAGTTTGTATATATAAGCGGTGCGGGACGAGACAGGTTTTCAGTGGCCGATCCTGAGAAGATCTCGTCACTGCAACGGAGACTCGCGCGTCCGGGCAACTTGTTTGGATTTTGATTGGATTTACAAGATGATTGCGGCGGATCGCGGCCTGTAGCCTTTCGCGGAGCGATCAGGTCTCAGCACGCCCGAGTTACGACGCGATGTTGATGGGTGTCGGCTGGTATTGGCGCGGCGGGCTGGGGTTGGAGAGTGTGGGTCAGCCGCCCTATGCTTCTTCCCCTCGTCCACGCCCGGATGTGGGGAGCTTTCGGCGTTGTGCCGGGTGCTGGTTTCTTCCGGCGGCACCGCCGCCACACACAGAAGCGCCCTTTCGCGGGGCCGAGAAGGTTCGGAGCGATCCGAATCTTTGATGGGCGTCGATCTCGCGGGTGTCGCTGACAGAGGATTCGTCCCATGGCCAACACGCTTGTTCAGGACCTTGTCGAGTCGGGCATTCACTTCGGCCAGCGCGCCAGCGGCTGGAACCCCAAGATGGGTCCGTACATCTACGGCAAGCGCAACGGCATTCACATCATCGATATCAAGGAGACCATCAAGGGTCTTCTGCTCGCGAAGCGCTTCATCACCAAGACGGTGCTTGAGGGCAAGGACGTCTGCTTTGTTGGCACCAAGCGCCAGGCCAAAAACGTGCTCGAGTCCCGCGTTCCCGCGGTGAAGATGCACTATGTGACCGAGCGCTGGCTGGGCGGCACGCTGACCAACTTCCGGACGATCCGTTCGCGTCTGCGTCGCCTTGAGGAGCTGGAGGCCATCGAGAACTCCAACAACTTTGCGAGCTACTCGAAGAAGATGGAGAGCCAGCTCAAGCGCGAGAAGAAGAAGATTCAGCGCAACCTCGAGGGTGTGCGCAAGATGGAGAAGCTCCCCGGAGTGATGGTCGTCATCGACACCAAGAGCGAGGTCACGGCGCTGAAGGAGGCTCGCAAGCTCGGGATCCCGACGATCTGCCTGATCGATACCGACGGCGATCCTGAGATGGCGGACATCGCTATCCCGGGCAACGACGACTCGATGCGCTCGATCGACGTGGTCGTCCGCGAGCTGTGCCTGGCGATTGCCGAGGGCTTCCAGCAGCGCGAGGCCAAGCAGATGGAGTTGCAGGCCGCCAACGCGGCGAACGCACAGAACAACCAGGGTGGCAACACCATGGCGGGCGAGCCCGGTGCTGGTGGCGCTCGACGCAGCCGCCGTTCGCAGTTCCGCTCGGATGAGTCCGCGGGCGGACCCGAGGGCGGCGCGGGCGGGGCGATTGCCGAGCCTGCGGCCAAGGCCTGAGCGTGATCGGGCTTGGTTCAGGCAGGGTTACGGGTCGAGGTCTGAGACGGCATTGGCCCACCCCAGCCGAAGGCCCGTAGCGACCTCAGACAGTGCTTTTCGGATACTCACCAAACAAGACAGCACCGCGGCCGATCAGGCTCGCGCGGAGAAGCGACCGATGGAGATCAATGCAAAGGACGTGATGGCCCTGCGGAATCGCACCGGCCTTTCGATGATGGCGTGTAAGGCGGCGATGGTTGAGGCCAAGGGCGATCCCGAGAAGGCCGAGGACGTCCTGCGCAAGCAGCTCAAGGGCAAGATGGACACGAAGGTGGATCGGGCCGCGGGCGAGGGCCGCATTGCGGTTGCCAGGTCTCGCGAGGCTTGCACGATTGTTGAGCTTCGGGCCGAGACGGACTTCACGGCCAAGAACGAGAACTTCGTCAAGGCCGCGACGCAGGTCGCGGAGCTTGCGCTCAAGTCCCATGCTGGCGACGTGGTCGCGACGGCCGAGATGACCAAGATCATCGATGAGCTGCGTATGAGCACGGGCGAGAACATCTCGATTGCTCGCGCCCACAAGCTCATTCAGGATCCCAGCTCGGGCGACTTCGGCACGTACGTTCACCACGATGGGAAGACGGGCGTGATCGTGCAGGGGACGGGCTCGGTCTCGCAAGAGACGCTCCGGCAGATCTGCATGCATGTGACTGCGGCTGTGCCGCGGCCCAAGGGCGTCTCGGCCAATGACGTCCCCGCGGACGTGGTCGAGAAGGAACGCCGCTTCCGCATCGAGCAGGCGATGGAGTCGGGCAAGCCTCGCGAGATCGCCGAGAAGATGGTCGAGGGCGGCATGCGCAAGTTCTTCGAAGAAGTCGCGCTGCTCGAGCAGCCCTTCATCATGGACCCGACGACGACGGTCAAGGCGATTCTTGGCCCCAAGGCCACGGTCATCGCCTTCCTGCGCTGGCAGGTTGGCGAGCAGGCCTGAGTTTCGGGCACCGCGCGCGGGACATCAAGTTCAACTTTTTCGCCCCCGGAAGCCGTCTTCCGGGGGCGATCGTTTTTGGGAGTGAGGTCGTATCGGGTCGGGTCGTGACAGGTCGCGGCAGGCCGCGACAGGCCGTGTGAGGTCCAGACACGGCGAGATCGTGGGCGGGGTACCGTACTACCCATGACAACCAGCGCGACGCCCGCACAGTTCACGCTCCGGCGCAAGTTCTTCAAGCTCTTCGGCGCTTCATTTCATATCTACGATGCGCGAAGGCGCGTCGTGGCGTTCTGTAAGCAGAAGGCCTTCAAGCTGCGCGAGGACATCCGGCTCTATACGAGCGAGGACATGTCCGAGGAGTTCCTGCGGATCACGGCAGGGAGCATCATGGACTTCTCAACGACGTACACCGTGACGACGCCCGACGGTAGCGGGCTGGGGTCGTTCCGACGGCGCGGGTTTAAGAGCATCATTCGAGATGAGTGGCTCGTCTTCAACGCGGCGGGAAACCAGATCGGGATTCTGCGTGAGGATTCTGGGTCGCTGGCGATGCTGCGCCGACTGATCGAGATTGCCGCGTTGATTGTGCCGCAGAAGTTTGAGCTGCTTGACATGCGAAATCGCGTGATGGCGCGATTCGATCAGCACCGCAACCCGTTCATCTACCGGCTCGGCATCGAGATGGCCGCGGATCGCACGGCGGAGTTTGACGATCGGCTTATCCTTGCGGGAGCGTCCTTGATTGGCGCCATCGAGGGGCGGCAGCAGTAAGCCGTAGGACAGCCTGATCACGCTCCCCAGACATCTCCCGGACCACTCCCACCATCCCCCAGCACCCCCCACCATCCCCCACCACTCGCGCACGCAAGCGCACAACAACGGAGGCCTCGATGAACGACTCGAATGGACCCGCACACAACGCACCGGCGATTCTTCGGCGAGACTTGATGGTTGGGCTCGGCATCGGTGCCGCGGCGCTCTCGGCGCTGGGGACGTCAGCGCTCGCGCAGCCGACGCTGATGCCCGCGACCCCCAGCCGCCCGCGCGGCCCGCTGACGCCCCAGCAACTGGGATGGGATCCTGAGAAGAACGAGTTCATGCTGCCCAAGCTGCCGTACGCGGCGGACGCGCTGGAGCCGCACGTGGACAAGCTCACGATGGAGATCCACCATACCAAGCACCATGACTCGTACGTCAAGGGGCTCAACCGCGCGTTGATCGAGCTCGCGAAGATCCGCGATGGCCAGGCCGACCCGAGCCTGATCAAGCACTGGTCGCGCGAGGTCAGCTTCCACGGCGCGGGGCACGTCAACCACACGCTCTTCTGGCTTATGCTCGCGCCGGCGGGCAAGGGGGGCGGCGGTCAGCCTAGCGGCACGCTCGCGCAGGCGATTGACCGCGACTTTGGATCCTTCGAGAAGTTCCTGGCCCACTTCAAGGCCGCGGCGACGCAGGTGGAGGGTGGCGGGTGGGCGTGGCTCATCCGCGAGCCCTTCTCCGGCAAGCTCATGGTGATCCAGGGTGAGAAGCAGCAGGATCTGATGGTGACGGGCGCCCAGCCGCTGCTGGGGATTGATGTCTGGGAGCACGCCTACTACGTGAAGTACCAGAACAAGCGGACGGACTACGTGAACGCGATCATGAACGTGGTGAACTGGCCTTTTGTTCAGGATCTGTTTGCACGAGCGACCGCGTAAGCATGCTGATTCTGGCGTGAGCGACTTGACGGCCCTCTCTGCATCGCGCAGAGGGCCGTTTTTTCATTTCCCATAAGTCTTTAAAGGGGAGTAGGTTGGGGAAGATGAAGCGTCTGTGACAAAAATATCGGTCACGTGGGTGGCATAACGAAATCCATGTGGCATTTTAGTGGTGTCTTGTCTCTCTCTCCTCCTATGACTCGCTTGGACGCGGAAACGCACAAGCGGGCTTCAAGAAGGGTTGGATGACCCGGGCCAGTGCTTGCGAAGTCTGATCCTTCGACGGTGTCTTGTCTCTCTCTCCTCCTACGCTCGCTTGACAGCGGAAACGCTCTAGCGGGTCTTTCGAACCCCGGCCGGTTGGCTGGGGTTTTTCGTTTTTGCGTGCGGCTGCGGGGGGGCTGCGCTTGCACGCCGCCCTGGCATCGTTGCTAGTCTGGTGGTGATCAGAAGTGGCCGGGGCGACGGAGTGCGCCCGGCTGCCGGTTGCGACTTTGCAGACTTCCGCCAAGGATGGCCATGACGACAGGCGCTGGCACGCTCGACTGGCTCGATTGGTTGGTGCTTGGGTTGTACGTCGCGCTGATCGCTGGCGCGGGCGTGATGGTGCAGTGGAGGGGGCGGAGGGGAGGGCGGGGCGGGGCGAACTCGACGAGCACGGATTACTTCCTTGCTGGGCGGCAGATGCCGGTGTGGGCGGTGGCGATCTCGACGCTGGCGACGGCGCAGTCCGCCGCGACGTTTGTGGGTGTGCCGCAGGACACGTTCAATGGGAACCTGACGTACTTCATGGCGATCCTGGGGAGCATTCCAGCGGCGATCATCATCGCGCTGTTCTTCATCCCCGCGTACTACCGGCTTGGTGTCTCGACGCCGTACCAGTTGCTTGATACTCGGTTTGGTGCGGGCGCAAGGCTTGGGACGAGCGTGGTCTATCTGCTCGGGCGGGTCTTTGCGAACGGCGCGCGGATTTATGTCGGCGCGATCCCTGTGACGCTGGCGCTCTTCGGCGAGCGCAGCGATGCGACGATGGCGCTGGTCATTGCGGGGTTCATGGTCTTTGCGATTCTGTACACACTGCGCGGCGGGCTTGAGAGCGTGATCTGGACGGATGTGGTGCAGGTTGCGGTCTACATGGGGGCCGCGGCGGTCGCGGTGGTGCTTCTCTGGAAGTCGATCCCTGCGAGCGCGGGCGAGGTGATGGCGGCGCTTCGCACGGGCGGCGCGGACGGAGGGTCGAAGCTGCGGATCATGACGCTGGGCTTTGATTCGAGCAAGCCGCTGGGAACGGATCTCGCGGCGCCGTTCACGCTCATCACGGCGCTGACTGGTTGGACGCTGCTGTACATCGCCGCGTTCGGGACGGACCAGGACCTGACGCAGCGGTTGCTGGCGTGCAGTTCGGCTCGGCGTGGAGCGTGGTCAACCATCGCGAGCACGCTGGTGACGATTCCGACGGTGTTCGTCTTCGCGGCGATCGGGCTGCTGCTCTGGGTGCTGTACGCGCGGCCGGACGTGATGGGGCGCGAGACTCCGGCGTACGCCGCGGGGGACAGCGCTGATGTGTTTCTGAAATGGGTGCTGCACGAGACGCCCGCGGGCTTCGCGGGGCTGATGATCGCCGGCGTTCTGGCGGCGGGGCCGGCGGGGATCAATGCCTCGCTCAACTCCATGGGCTCGACGGTGATTGCCGACATCTACCGGCCGCTGAGGCCCGGGCGGAGTGAGGCGCACTATGTCACGATGGGACGGTGGGCCGTTGTTGCTTGGGGCGTGGTGCTGGGCGCGATGGCGATTGTCTGCATCGCGTGGCAGCGCTCCAGCGGCGAGACGATCATCAACTTTGTGCTCAACGTGATGGCGTTTGCGTATGCGGGGCTGCTTGGCGTCTTCTTCACCGCGCTCTTCACGCGGCGAGGTTCGACCGCGTCGGTGGTGGGTGCGATGGTCGCGGGCTTTGTGGTGGTGCTGATCTTGCAGCCGACGATCATGCCGACGTGGGTGGGCTGGACTGAGTGGTCGCGAGAGCGGCTGGGTGGTGTTGTGATCGCGGGTCCGTGGCGGCTTGTGGCGGGAACGGTGGTGGCGACACTGGTGTGCCTTGCGGGGCGGCCGCGGGGCCGGGGCGGCGAGAAGGGCAAAGTGGCTTTGGGAGTTGCGGCATGAGCGGCATGCGGAACGGTTGGCCGGGTGGTCGCGAGGGCGGGACGCGGCGCGTGGTTGGCTGCATGACGGGCACGAGCCTGGATGGGATCGACGCCGCGCTGGTGGAGGTTGAGGGCGCGGGGCTTGAGATGCGGGCACGCTTCGTGCGTGGGGTTGCGCGGCCGCTGGGTGAGGTTGGTAGTGTGCTGCGCCGGCTGGCGTCGGGAGATGCGATGGCGGCGGCGGAGATTGCTGCGGCTTCGCATGGATTCTCGATGCTGCACCTTGCGACCATTCGGGAGCTGCTGGGTAACGAGAGGTGCGAACTGGTGTGTGTCCATGGGCAGACGGTGATGCACGCTCCGCCGGTCTCGTGGCAGTTGATGCAGGCGGCACCGATTGCGTTTGGGCTTGGTGTGCCGGTGGTGCATGATCTTCGGCAGATGGATCTCGCGGCGGGCGGGCAGGGAGCACCGATTACGCCGCTGGCGGACTGGATCATGCTGCGCGATGTCGCTGCGCCGTGGGCCGTGGTGAATCTGGGCGGATTCTGCAATGTGACGGCGTGCACGCTTGCGGGGCCGCCGGATGTGGGCGTGATGGCGGCGGACCTGTGCGCGTGCAACCAGATTCTGGATGATGTGGCGCGCCGGCTGCTGCGTGTGCCGTTTGATGATTGCGGCGCGGCGGCGATGTCGGGCGAGGTGCACGAGGAGGCGATGATCGATCTCGATGGAATCATCGCGGCGCAGAGCGGTGCGCGGCGCAGCCTCGGCACGGGCGATGAGTGCGCGGAGTGGGTGTCGCGGTGGAGGCTGCGGGCCGAAGCGCGGGACCTGGCGCGCACCGCGTGCGAGGTGATCGGCGCGACGATCGGCGAGTCGCTGCGGGATAGGTTTGGAAATCCTGAGCGGATCTATCTCGCTGGTGGCGGCGTGCAGAACGCGGCGCTCGTGCGCGCGATCCGGGCCAGCAGCGTTGGCGAGGTCACGATGCTCGACGAGAGTGGCACGCCCGGCGCGTATCGAGAGGCGGCGTGCTTCGCGGTGCTCGGCGCGCTGTGCGCGGATCGGGTGCCGATCACGCTGGCGCGCGTGACGGGAATGACGGGCGTGGGAGCAAGTCCGATCTCCGGTGCGTGGGTGATGCCGGGGTGAAGATGGGAAGGGACTGGGGATTGGGGACTGGGTACGGGTGCGAGAGAAATGCAGAATGCGGAGGAAGAGGCGGAAGATCGAAGACCGGCAAGACCATTCAGGTCCCGCTCGACGCGAGGTCATTTGACCATCTGACCATCTGACCATTTGACCATTTGACCACTTGCCTCGCTCCAACCCCAGTGCCCATTGCCCAATCCCCAGTCCCTTCCCATCGCCCCCTATCCTGCACCAATGACACTTCCTCCTGATCGCTCGCACGTTGTTACTGAGAAGCGCAACCCCAAGACGACCTCGCTCCATGCGATGGACGTTGATCAGATCGTCGCGGCGATCAACCGCGAGGATCGCGATGTTCACACCGCGCTCAAGCGTGCTGGTAAGCGGCTCTCGCGGCTCATCCGCGCGATCGAGCCGGGCTTTGTTGGCGGCGGGCGGCTGATCTATGTTGGTGCGGGGACGAGCGGGCGGCTTGGCGTGCTCGATGCGAGCGAGGCGCCGCCGACGTTCTGTGTGCCGCCGGATCGCATCATCGGCATCATCGCCGGGGGCGACAGTTCGCTGCGCCAGAGCAGCGAGGGGAAGGAAGATGAGTTCGAGGGCGCGTGGGACGCGCTGCGCGAGCTGAAGCTTTGCCCGCGCGACTCGGTCATCGCGGTCGCGGCGGGCGGTACCACGCCGTATGCGCTCGGCGCACTCGCCTTCTGCCGCCGCGAGATCGCCTCGGGGTCGCGCCCGCTCACGGCGCTGCTCACGTGCGCGACGGTCGAAGGGTGCGAGGACGCGGACCATGTGGTGATGCTGAAAGTCGGGCCCGAGGTGCTCGCGGGCTCAACGCGGATGAAGGCTGGGACGGCGACGAAGCTCGCGCTCAACACGATCTCGACGACGCTGGTGGTGCGGTCGGGGCGGGTCTATCAGAATTTGATGGTGGACGTTCGCGCGACGAACGAGAAGCTGCGAGATCGTGCCGCGCGGATCATCACGATGCTGACTCAGCTCTCGCGCGAGAAGGCCTTTGACCTTCTGGACCGCGCGAGCGGATCTGTCAAGACGGCGATCGTGATGCACAAGGTGGGAACAAGCCCGGAGGGTGCCGCGCGGCTGCTCGAAGAGGCGGGCGGCTGGCTTGATGTGGCGCTCGGCGAGCGCGACTCGGAGGATTTGGCCATGGCTCCGATTGATGATGAGTCGAGTGATGAGAGTTCGGACGTCGCGGCGTTGCCGGATGAGCTTGGCGAGGGATGAGCCGAGAACGAAGCGACATCTGATCGGCACGTTGGATCGCGGGCCATTGCGAGGCGTGTTTGCTGCGTGTCATCGTTCGGAGCTTTGCGCGGATCGGACCAAGACCACGATCATTTCGCCAGAGCTCGAAGTGATCGTGGCACGGCTTTGGTGGATACAGGTGCTGGGCGAGATTTGGAGACTGATTCCCGCCATGGAGTGGCGAGGTACCCGAGGCGAGTATCCGAGGCGAGTACGCAAGACAAAGATGACACGTGCTACCTCGGCGAGTTGATCCAGCCGAACTCTGCCGCGGTTGATGAGGAGATGTCGAACGTGCGGTTCTTGGCGTGCAGGCGGAGCTGGTTGGCCTTAAGGTCCGCGGCTTCTTCGAGACGTTCGCTGCCGCCCTTGGGCGAGCGGAAGTTGGCGACCGAGCCGTCGAGGAAGGCGATGTTGCACTGGCCGGTGTGGCGGCCACTGAACTGGTCGAAGGCGGCGAAGGAGCCGTCGTCGAATGAGACGTTGTACCAGCGGTCGTCCTCCTCGATCAAGATCGGGATGGACTGGAAGTACTTGCGTTGAGACGACGCGAGCTGCGGCGTCTCGGGGTAGCTCACCTGCCAGTCAAGGTCGGGCTTGGCTCCGGCGAAGCGGATGACCATGGTGTAGTCAAACCAGAGGTTGGGTCGCTTGCCGGTGGGGCACAGGAGCGTGAAGTCAGTCGAGGAGAGATACTCCTTCAGGACGCTGGCTTGCAGGGGGTGGCGAAAGTTCTGCGGCGAGGCCAGATATCGCTGGTTGTTGCGGCCCGACCAGTCGAGGTTCACGGGCCCCTGCCAATAGGCGCCGGGCAGGACGCGATAGTCCGCGGCGTACGAGAGCATGGCGAGCTGCGTCTGGCGGATGTTCGAGCGGCAGACGACAAAGCGCCCAGACTCGCGCGCCTTGCTGAGGGCCGGGATCAGCAGCCCGATCAGGAGCGCGATGATCGCAATGACCACGAGCAGCTCGATGAGCGTGAAGGCGCGGCGGGATCCACGACATCGCGAGCGCATCATCGAGAATCTCCACGAGCGAAGGGTTGCGACCCGACACACGCCCGAAGGGGCGAGACACCAGCCTAATCGAAGTTGGGCGCCGAGTCGAGGGAGAAACGGCTTCCGCCGCCGCCGCCGGATACCTACGCTGAGAGCCCATGAAGCGAATCCTGCACGTCGGCATCGGGCCTCTGGGTCAGCGCATCCTCAACGAGATCGCCGAGCGTGGCGTGGGCCATGTGGTCGGCGCGGTCGACTGCGATCCGGGCCTTGCCGGGCGGCACCTTTCGGAGGTAGCACGAGGCCAGGACCCGCGCGTGAAGATCCTTCCGTCGCTGGATGAGGTTGATTTCTGGGACGACGTTGATGTAGCGATCGTCACGACCTCCAGCGACCTTCCCGGCTGCGCCGACACGCTCCGAACGATTTTGTCGAAGGGGAAGGCCGTTGTCTCGACGTGCGAGGAGCTTGTCTATCCATGGCTGCGCCACGTCGGGCTGGCCGAAGAGCTGGATGAGCTCGCGAAGCGTTACGGCGGCCGCGTGGTAGGAACCGGCGTCAATCCGGGATTCCTGATGGACACGCTGCCCATCGTGCTCACGGGTGTGTGCCGCCATGTCAAGGCCGTGGCCTGCCACCGGATCCAGGACGCCTCCGCCCGGCGCATTCCGTTCCAGGTCAAGATTGGTGCTGGCCTTGAGGAGACGCAGTTCTGGAACAAGGTCAAGGACGGATCACTCCGCCATGTTGGCCTGGGTGAGAGCCTCCACTTCATCTCGCACTACATCGGGCTGCCGGTTGATCGCTGGGATGAGACCATCGAGCCGGTGATCGCGAAGAGCAACCTGACTTGCGGTGTCGGCGACATTGCCAAGGGTCGCTGCGCGGGCGTGCGGCAGGTCGCTCGGGGCTATCACGATGAGCGAGTGACCATCCACCTTGAGTTCCAGGCCTCCATCGGCCAGCACGAGCCGCACGACCGCGTGACGATCCATGGCGATCCCGACATCGACGTTGTGATCCCCGGTGGCATCCATGGCGACATCGCGACCTCCGCCATCGTCGTCAACTGCCTCCCCAAGATCATCGCCGCGCGGGCGGGGCTCCACACGATGGCGACCATCCCGCCGGTGGCGCACGTTGGCCTGCGTCCGGACGGGAAGACGATCGCGTAGCCACCGGCCAAGTGAGCAGCTGGCTGGAATGTTGTGCGGCCCGGCGCAAGTTTGCCGATCTTCGATGTATGCCCAGGATCCCCATCGAGCGCTGGCCGACCCCCACCACTGCCGTTGTTGACGGCCGGACGCTGCTCGCGTTTGGCGGGTGCAACTATCTCGGCCTTGCCCACGAGCCGCGGGTTCACGCGGCGGTCGCGCGAGGCCTGACGGAGTTTGGCCTCTCGACCAACGCCAGCCGCGAGACCACCGGCAACACTCTGGCGCACGAGGCTCTGGAGCGTGACCTTGCGGAGTTTCTCGGGCAGGAGCACGCGATCCTTTCCGCCGAGGGGTACACCGCCAACTTCATGGTCTGCCAGGCGCTGGCCAAGGACCACGGCGTCGCGCTGATCGACCAGCGGGCCCACCGGAGCATCCGCAACGCGGCCTCGGCGTCGGGCATGCAGGTCATGGACTATGAGCACCTCAGCGCC
>Ga0105044_10010860_pt1 | contig 12428 bp, 10 predicted proteins | sample MAT01_FD_78092 | JGI IMG/M metagenome (GOLD analysis project Ga0105044, IMG submission 78092) | Freshwater microbial communities from Lake Fryxell liftoff mats and glacier meltwater in Antarctica - MAT-01 | ecosystem: Environmental > Aquatic > Freshwater > Ice > Liftoff microbial mat | place...
CTACGGGTTTGTCAGGGGACTGCGCCTCCAGGTAGATCTGGAATTTTTTCTCGGCGCTCAGGAACCGTCGCTTCTTCTTCGAGGCTTTCGTGGGCACCTCGGATGGGGTGGTATTGGTCATGTTGTTGCTTCCCTCTGCGACTGCCTCGGGAGAGGGAATGGTTCCGGCACCTCGTAGCGTAATGTTTCCTTCCCCTCAGGACACCAACTCAGAAACGGCGGGATGGACTCGAACAAATTCTCCTTTGGGAGGACGGGCGTGGAAGTCTAACCGAGCAGCCTGCGTTTCGGGATAGACTATCACAGGACCGGCAGAACAAGGCTGACAGTGTCGGGATTGGTTTTGTGGTTCACCGAATGGGACAATTGCCCACGTCCTTGTTGATGGGGCGGCACGTTGACCAAAATGGAGCGGTGTTGATTCCAGCGAAGCGCGGGCTTGCTGCTCCGATTTGGGCTTTCCTCGAATCAGATGACTACTGCCAGAAGGTCAGGATGCTTGATAACAAAGTCGGAGTTACACCGTTCACGCTCACAAAAGTCCCCTTCGACCTAGCGCACTGGCAGAAGCTGGCGGCGGAGAAGTATCCGCACGGGTTGCCCTAGCCGTTTTCGAGCGACCCGACGCAGTGGTTGTTCAACGGCCATCCGAACCCGGAGCACCCGGCTCCCAACCGTCCGCAGGACCTCATCCTTCATCCTTCATCCTTCATCCTTCAAGTCGCGATCGCGCGACTCTCCGGCTACCAGTGGCCGCGCCAGACCGGTTCCACTTTTCCCGATTGCCCGGCGCTCGCCCCGAAAAACTGGCGGATGACGACGGCATCGTCCCCATCAGTCCGGCCAAAGGCGAAGGCCCGGCCGCCGAGCGTCTCCGCGAACTCCTCGCCCGCGCCTACGGCCAGGATTGGAACGTCACCAAACACACGGAGCTGCTCGCCCAGGTGGGTTACGCGGGCGGGACGCTGGAAGATTGGCTGCGCAATGGGTTCTTCGAGCAGCACTGCGCGCTGTTCCACAATCGCCCGTTCATCTGGCACCTCTGGCACGGCCACAAGAACGGCTTCAGCGCGCTGGTGAATTACCACAAGCTCACCCACGCCAATCTGGAAAAGCTCACCTACGCCTACCTCGGCGATTGGATCCGCCGCCAGCAGGCCGGCGTGGACGCCGGAGAAGCCGGCAGCGACGCCCGTCTCCAGGCCGCGAAACAACTGCAGTCCGCCCTCAAGCTCATCCTCGAAGGCGAACCGCCCTACGACATCTTCGTCCGCTGGAAGGCCCTTTCCAAACAAACCATCGGCTGGCAACCCGACCTGAACGACGGCGTGCGGATGAACATCCGCCCTTTCATGTCCGTGCCGGACGTGGGCAAGAAGGGCGCAGGCATCCTGCGCACCAAGCCCAATATCAATTGGGGGCCAAAGCCAGACCGCGGCAAAGAACCGCAGCGGGACAAGAAAGAGTTCCCGTGGTTCTGGAACGGCAGCACCTTCACCGGTGACCGCGTGAATGATGTGCATCTGACGCGAGAGCAGAAGGAGAAGGCACGGAAATGACCGCAAAGAAGAAAACAACCAAGAAGACCGTGGGGGCCGTCCGTGCGGCCCGCCTACCGACCACGCCGCGTGCCGCAGGCGGTGATCTGCTATTGGAAGTGCGCGGGCTAATCCTCGCCGCCCGCGAGAACGTGGCGCGGGCCGTGAATGCCGGGCTGACGCTGCTCTATTGGGAGATTGGCAACCGCATCCGCCGGGATGTCCTCCAGGAAAAACGCGCGGATTACGGGGAGCGGATTGTGTCCGCACTGGGGACACAATTGACGGCGGAATTCGGTCGTGGATTTAATGCGCGCAATCTGTTTCGGATGATCCGCTTCGCCGAGGTTTTTCCGGACTTCAAGATTGTGTCCGCGCTGCGGACACAATTGGGGTGGACCCATTTCCGGCAGATCATCGCGCTCGACGAGCCGTTGAAGCGGGACTTCTACGCGGAAATGTGCCTCATCGAACGGTGGAGCACCCGGACGCTGGAAAAGAAGATTGGCGGGATGCTGTTTGAACGCACGGCGCTCTCCAAGAAGCCGGAGAAACTCGCGGCGTTGGAACTCCAGCAACTGCGCGAGGAGGACAAACTGACGCCCGACTTGGTCTTCCGCGATCCGTATCTGTTGGATTTTCTCGGGCTGAAGGACACCTATTCCGAACAGGATTTGGAAACGGCGATCCTGCGGGAGATTGAGGCGTTCATATTGGAGCTGGGAGTGGGATTCACCTTCGTCGCGCGCCAAAAACGGATTCCCGTGGATGGCGATGACTACTACCTCGACCTGTTGTTTTATCACCGGCGGCGGCGGCGACTGGTGGCCATCGAGCTGAAGCTGGGGGATTTCAAGCCCGGCGGCAAAGGCCAGATGGAACTCTATCTGGGGTGGCGGAACCGCCATGAGCGCGGCGAGGGTGAGGAAAAGCCCATCGGCCTCATCCTCTGTGCCGGGAAGAAGGACGAGACCATCGAGCTGCTCGACATGGAGCAGGACGGCATCCGCGTTTCCGCCTACTGGAAGGAGGTGCTGCCCAAGGAGCAACTCCGCCAAAAGCTGCATGAAGCGGTGATCCACGCCCGGGCGCGACTGGCCAGCAGCCCCCAGTCAATCAAACATTCAAAATAGCCATGTTCCGCTTCATCCACACCGCCGATCCGCACCTGGACAGTCCGCTCCAGGGCTTGGAAGCCCACGAGGGGGCACCCGTCGCTCTACTGCGGGGCGCCACGCGCCGGGCTTTTGAGAAGTTGGTCCAACTGGCCATCGACGAGCAGGTTGATTTCGTGGTGATCGCCGGGGACATCTATGATGGCGACTGGAAGGACTACAGCACCGGCCTTTTTTTCCGGGGCCAGATGGTCAGACTGTGCGACAAGGGAATCCCCGTTTACCTGATCGCTGGCAATCACGACGCGGCTTCGGTGATCTCCAAGAAGTTGAGTCTGCCGGAGAATGTGCAGGTCTTTTCCACCCGAACGACGGAATCCAAAGAAGTGCCCGGACACCCCGTGGTGATCCACGGACGCGGGTTTCCCAACCGGGCCGTGCCGGAGAACCTGGCGAAGGAGTATCCACCCGCCGCCATTGATAAGTTCAACCTGGGATTGCTCCACACCAGCCTCACCGGGAAGCCTGGCCACGACACCTACGCGCCCTGTTCGGAAGCGGACCTGCGTGAGAAAGGCTACGGCTACTGGGCGCTGGGCCATATCCACCAGCCCGAGGTGATCAGCCAAGATCCCTGGATCGTGTTCGCCGGCAACTGCCAGGGCCGCCATATCAAGGAGACCGGCCCTCGCGGGTGCCGCGTGGTGACGGTGAATGATTCTCTCCAAGTGGAAAGTGCGGAATGGCGCACGCTGGACGTCCTGCGCTGGCAGGAACTCACGGTCGATCTCTCTGGGTGCGATGAGGAGAAAGAAGCCTTGCGCCGCGCCAGTGCGGCGATGACGACTGCCGTGGCGGAGGCGGTGGGTCGATTGGTAGCAGCCCGGCTGGTCCTCTCCGGTGCGACGCTCTTGCACGGATCCCTTCATCGCGATCAACATCGCTGGCGTGCGGAGTTGCTGGCCAGGGCTCAAGATCAGGGGGCTGAAGCAATCTGGATCGAGCGCATCAAAATCGCCACGACGCCGGTCTATGACGTAGCCCAACTGGCCGAGCGCGATGCCTTGACGAAGACCGTGGTGGAAAGCCTGGACCATGCGCACGAAACCATGCCGACATTGCCCGCAGAGATGATGGACATGCTGGAGGTGCTGCCGCCAGAGGTCCGGCAGGAGATCGAGGCCGAATGGGGAGAGGACCAACGGCGGGCGGTCTTGAACGATGTCCGGGCCATCATTCTCGATGCTCTGGGAACCCAGGGAGGGCGCGACCTATGAGGCTCCAAAAGATACAGGTTCCGGCCTTCGGACCCTTCACCGATCTTGAATTGACCTTCCCGGACAAGCCCAGGGACCTCCACATCGTGTATGGCGCGAATGAGGCTGGGAAAAGTTCCTTGCTGAGGGCGATCCGGGATCTGCTCTTCGGCATTCACGGACAATCCTCCGACAACTTTTTCCACGACTACAAGAAACTCCGCATCAAGGGGCAAATTGGTAGTCGCGCCGGCGCAGAGTTGATCTTTCAACGGCGCAGGGGGTACAAGAACACGCTGCTGGATGCGAACGGTGAACAACTGCCGGACAGTGCCCTGGCTCCGTTTCTCGGCAGCGTGGATCAATCCTATTTCTCGACCATGTTTGGCTTGGGAGCACGGGAGCTTCACGAGGGCGCGCAGCAGCTTCTGCGCGGCGAAGGGGATATGGGCCATGCGCTCTTTTCCGCCAGCATGGGAGGAACGCCTGTGCAGAAGGTTCTTGAGGCGCTTCGAGAGGAAGCCGAGGGGATCTTCAAAGGACGAGCGACGGCGAATGTCTCGTTGCGACCAGCGGCCACTCGATACAAGGAACTGCTCAGGCAGAGCAGGGAGGCGATGGTCAGCCCGGAAACGTGGGCCAAGATCGAGCAGGAGCTTGGCAAGGCGGAGGTGGAGAAGCAGCGCCTCGAAAGCAAAATCTCCAAACTGGATTTGGAACTTGGATGGATTGCCCGCTGTGAGGACGCACTACCCACGGTCGGTATATTGACCGACGAAATGGAGAAACTCGCCCAGCTTCCACCGCTGCCCGAAGTGGCCAGCGACTTCATTTTCCGCGTAAGAGCCGCCCGGCAAGCCACGGGGCCAGCGCAGGTAGAAGTCCAACGCCTAACGAATCACATCGTGGGCCTCCGGACCCAGTTGGGGAATTGCAAGATATCCCCCCTGGTCATGGCCGCGGCGGATATTCTGGATCAATTGCACGAAGATCTCGGCGTCTATCGCGACCGTAAGAAGTCACTGGCCGATTTACGGGGGAAGCTGGCCGGACTGGAAGCGGTCCTGCGGGTGGGCATGACCAATCTTCAATTGACTGGGGAGTTTTCCACGCTGGAAGACCGCCGGCTTAGCACTGCGGTGCGGTTGGCTTGCGAAGAAGCCGCCGGGGTCATGCAGAAAGCCCTGGGGGAAGAGTTCACGAATGTCGAAAAGGCCGATTCGCTCCAAAGCCAAGGCACCGATATGCAAGCGGACTTGGCGGCATTGCCGGAAACGAGTCTCGATACCCTCCGCGAAGCGTTGGCAGTGGCCGCTGAGGCTACGGAGGCGGACAAGACGATTGCCACGAGCAAGACGGAGGTTAAAAAGCGAACGCGGGAGACGGTCGATCAACATAAGTTGGTCGCAGGCGCTCCGGATGACTTTGAGGCCACCATGAGGCTTACGGTCCCGGCCCTTGCCACCATCCGCCGCTATCACGAGAAGATGGACGGAATCAACCGGGACATCACCGCCGAGGAGAAGCAGGTCAGGACCAGCCAAGCACGCCGTGATTCCATTCAAGGCGAACTGGTCCGATTGCAACGGCAAGGCGAACTGCCCACCGAAGAGGCGCTGCACAAGGCCAGAGAGCATCGGGATCAGGGTTGGGGTTTGGTGCTGGCCGAGTGGAAAGGAAGCGGCACCAAGGAAGAGTTGGTTCCGGGCACACCACTGGAGGAGGCGTTCCCCCAGACCATTAAAAAAGCAGACGACATCGCGGATACTTTGCGACATGACGCCGATGCGGTTGCTCAGGCGGAAGAGAAGAGACTCCAGGTGTGCGAAGCGGCTAAGGAAGTTGATGCCGCCAATCAGAGAATCCAAGAACTCCAAACATCCATGGCGGAGTGTCAGCAAGGCTGGCAATCCGAGTGGGCCGACTGCGGAATCACGCCACGTTCACCTTCTGAAATGGAGGAATGGCGCATCCAATGGGTCGAGTTCCGTGAGAGCTTCGGAAAACTAGCGGATGCGAAGGAATCCCTCGAAAGAAAGGACGATCAAATCCAAGCGGCCAAGACAAGACTCGTGGCAGCCCTCGGGGCGCCGGAGGAGAAAGAGTATTCTGTCCTGTTCGCCGCCGCCCGGAAGCTCGTTCAGGATGGCGAACAAGCTGCTGGACAGCGCATGGAAATGGTGAAACGGCTTGAAGGGCTTAAGACTGATGCAGCCAAGTTCGAAAAGAGCCGCGTCCGCTTGAACAATGCGGTCACCGCTTCGACCGAAAAATGGAAACTGCAGTGCGCAGCCGTTGGTTTGCCAGAAGGCACCCCTCCCGAAGCGGGCCTGATACTTTTGCGGGAACGAAAGGATCTCCTGGTCAAATTTGACGAATGGCAGGAATCGTCCGGCAAGTCTGAGTTAACGAGCGGGAACATCGCCCATTACGAGAAGAACGTCAGCGAGAAGGCCGCCAGCCTCGGTATCGAGGGCGATACGACCGAGGCTCTTGAGTCTGCTCTGTGGAAGGCGCTGAAGGAGGCCCGCGAAGCAGACACGCGGCACCACCAACTGGCCGAACAGATCGAGCAAAACAGCACGGGTCTGACAGACGCTAAAAGGCTCGAAACCCTGGCAGAGGAGTCACTTTCAGAACTGATCGGACTGGCCGAAGTGAAGACGGTCGAGGAACTCGATCCGCTACTGGCGCACTTGGAGAAGCGCGACGCCGTTCAGTCTCAGATTGGCGGACTGCGGAAAACTCTGAGCGGTCCCGCACGCGGTCAGGGGGTGGATGAGTTCGTCGCGAAGGTTCGAGCCGAGAATCCGGACTCGCTGGTGGAGCGAAAGTCCAACGCCACACGCGACAAGCGCGAGACCGAGACAGCGCTCGCGGTTATCAGTGAGACTGTGTTCAACCTCACCACTGAACGGAAAAGACTCGAAAAAGCCGGCGATGCTGCCGCTGATTTCATTCAGCAGGCGAAGTCCTGTGCGGCGACACTTACTCAGGAGTCAGCCCGCTTCCTGCGCCTTCGCCTGGCCATTTATCTCCTGCAGGGGCAGATCGAACGATTCCGGAAAGAGAACCAAGGACCGCTCCTTCAAAAGGCGGGCGAGGTATTCAAGGCCATTACCCGCAGTGCATTTAGCGGTCTGGGTGCAGACTTTAATGCTGCCGATGTCCCGATCCTTGTCGGTGTCCGTCCGGACCAGACCAAGGTGTCGGTGGAAGGCTTGAGCGACGGTTCGCGTGATCAACTCTATCTAGCTCTTCGGCTCGCAGCGCTGGATCGTTTTCTTGAAGAGCATGAGCCCATGCCCCTGATTCTCGATGACCTGTTGATCACCTTCGACAACGATCGCGCCAAAGCGATTCTCCCGCAGTTGGGTGAGTTGGCCAAACGAACCCAAATCTTGCTCTTCACCCATCACGAGCACCTCGTCGATTTGTGCCGCCAGACGCTCGGCGAAGGGCAATTTCATCTTCACCGCCTCAGCACCAACAATTCAGGGGAGATATGAGTGAATCCATCAGCCAATATCTAGCCTCCGCTCTGCGGACCACCGCCCAAGCCTTCACGCCGGGCGACCAGGTGGCCCCGTGTGCCGTCCTGTGGACTGATCCCGAGCGGCTCTGGGAGAGCGTGATGCCGCAGATGCAGGCGCTCATGCCGGAGCTTTACCTGCTGGGAGCGTATGCACCTGCTCAACGCACCGGCCCCGCCTTGTGGCTCCGCTGTATCGAAGGGCGCGTGGTGGAAGGTGCGCCAGCGGCCGGGGACACCCCGGTCTTTTACCTGCCCGGCATCAGCCGCGAGCAACTGCGCGGCGTGGAAGACTGTTCCATGGAAGTCGCGGCGCTCGTGGAATTGCAGTTTCGCGGCGTGATGTGGATGCATGTGAACGGCAAAGAGTGGACGCCTTACGGCTACCTCGTTTCTAAACATGGCGGTCTGAGCCTCGATGTCGCCAAGGACCAGGCCAGCCTTGATGCCTTGGCCGGAGCCCTTCCTACCCTGTTCGCCGAACCCGTCACCACCTACCGGCTCCGCCGTCTGGATGCGGATTTCTTCAACGGCTGCTGGCGCCGGACGCCGCCGGACTGCTCCTGCGCTGGTTGAGCGACCCGGAGGCCTTCAAACAAGGCCGCACCGACGCGGGATGGCAGGCATTTTGCCAACAGTGCAAAGCGGATTTCAAACTGGACCCGATCAAAGATGGCCCGCTCAAAGCGGCGCAGCTTCTCGCCAACCGTGCGAACGATTGGGGCAAGGTCTGGGAGCGGTTCGCCGAGGTGCCGGTCAGCTATCCGGGCGTGGTGGAATGGCTGAAACGCGCCGCGCCGAAGCAGGCGACGACGTTCGATTCGGCCGAGGTCTGGCCGGACATGAATCAGATCGAGGAGGCGCAACTCTCGAAAGCACTGGCGGCGCTAGTGGACCGGCCGCAGGGGGAGGTGATCCAGCGCATCACCGAACTGGAATCCCAGCACGCCAGGCGGCGGGATTACCCGTGGCAGAAGCTGGGGCTAAGCCCGCTCGTCACGGCGCTGGAGCCGCTGGCCCGGCTGGCTGGTCTGTGCGGGTCTGTGCGGGTCGTCTCCCGGTGCTCCGACCCCGGAGGCGTATGCGGAGTATTACGCGACAGAGGGCTGGAAGGTGGATGCCGCTGCTCTGGCCACGATGGCGGCGTGTGGCGCGCAAGAACAGCAAGGCGCGGTGCTGGGCGTCCTGCGCGCCATCTACCTCCCGTGGCTCGAAGTCACGTCGCGTCATCTGCAAAAGCTCGTCCTTGAAAACGGCCACGCGATTTCCAAGCGCAGCGGAATCATCCAGCCTGCGGCGGGACGACTGGTGCTGTTCGCGGATGGGCTGCGCATGGATGTGGCTCATCTGTTGGCGGAGCAACTGGCCGCCACGGGCGTAACGGCCACGAAGGAATGGGAGTGGTCCACGATTCCCTCCGTGACCGCCACGGCCAAGCCGGCGGCTTCGCCCGTCGCCGACCAGGTGCAGGGCGGTGAAGCCAGTAATGAATTTTCCACGCAGTTGATCGGCACGGGCCAGCGCACGACTCAGGATCGTTTCGTGGCCACGCTGAAGGCGCGCGGGTGGCAGTGCCTCAGTGCGGACGAAACGGGTGACGTCTCTGGGTCTGCCTGGACCGAGGCCGGCGCGCTCGACAAGCGCGGGCACAACGAAGGCTGGAAGCTGGCTCGCAGCGTGGACACGGAAGTCCGCGATCTGGCGAGCCGGATCGGGGCGCTGCTCAACGCTGGCTGGACGGAAGTGATCGTGGTGACGGATCACGGCTGGCTGCTGGTGCCGGGCGGTTTGCCGAAAGTGGAACTGAAGGCGTTTCTGACGGAGGACCGCTGGGGGCGTTGTGCGGCTCTCAAGGCGGAGGTCCAGCCCGGGGTGCAGGTTTTCAAGTGGCACTGGAATCCGGCGGTGGCCATCGCCTGTCCTCCCGGTGCCGGCTGCTACCGCGCTGGAATGGAATACTCGCACGGTGGCGTATCGCTCCAGGAAATGGTGACGCCCCGGCTTTGCATCACCGCAAGCCAACCAACCGGCAGTGCGGCCCGGATCACGGAAGCCAAATAGACGGGGGCAAAGTGCCGCGTCTCCATCGCCGGGAACTATGCCGGCGTGCTGGTGGATTTGCGGACGAGTCTCTCGGACCCGGCCACTTCACTGCTCGCCGACAAGCAAGCCCGCGAAACCACCGACGACGGCAAGGTGACGATCTTTCTGGAAGACGATACCGACATCGGGCGACAAGCGGAAATAGTCCTGCTGGATCAGTCCGGGCAGGTCATACACTCCATCACCACCACCCTGGGACAATGAACTTATGAGCGAACAAATGGATGCCATTGATACGATTGCCACCAAGGCCTTTGAAGGCTACGTCGTCCGCAAGGACCTCGTGCGCCGGTTCAAGGGGCAGTATCCGGTCCCGACCTACGTGGCTGAGTTTCTTCTGGGCCGCTATTGCGCCTCCGTGGACGACGAAGAGATCGCCGACGGTCTGAAGATCGTGGAGCGCCAGCTCGGCGAGAAGACGATCCGCGCCGGCGAACATGAACTCTTCAAAGCACGAGCGAAGGAAAAGGGGCAAGTGAAGCTGATCGACATCATCACGGCACGGCTGGATGCGGGGACGGATTCGTTCCTAGCCACACTGCCCAGTCTCCAACTCAGGGATGTGCGCATCAGTGAGGCCATGGTCCATGCCAACGAGCGGATGCTCACCGGCGGCTTCTATGCAGAGGTGGAGCTGACCTACGACCCGACCATTGCCCAGGAAAAGACTGGTCGCCCGTTTGGCATTGAGACCCTGCGCGAGATCCAGTTGTCGAAGCGGGAAGTCCTGCCGACGCTCTATCAAGGGCGAGAGGCGTTCGCTGCGGATGAGTGGAAGAATTTCCTGATCCGCAGTGTCGGCATGGAACCGGAAGCACTCAGCCTCCGGGCTCGGGACATGGTCATCCTGCGCATGGTCCCGTTCGTGGAGCGAAACTACAACATGATCGAGCTTGGGCCGCGGGGCACCGGCAAGAGCCATCTCTTCCAGCAAATCTCCCCTTACGCCCATCTCGTCTCCGGTGGGAAAGCTTCGGTGGCCCGGATGTTCGTGAACAATGCCAGCGGTCAGCGCGGACTGGTCTGCCAATATGATGTGGTGTGCTTCGATGAAGTGTCCGGGGTCTCGTTCGACCAGAAGGACGGCGTGAACATTATGAAGGGCTACATGGAGTCCGGGGAGTTCAGCCGCGGCAAGGAAAGCATTCGTGCGGACGGTGGGGTGGTCATGGTCGGCAATTTCGACGTGGACGTGCAGCATCAGCAGCGCGTGGGTCACCTCTTCGGCCCGCTGCCTCCTGAGATGCGTGACGACACGGCCTTCATGGACCGTATCCATGCCTACATGCCGGGCTGGGAAATTCCAAAAATCAGCAAGGAAGTGCTAACGAATCACTTTGGCTTGGTGAGTGATTTCCTTTCGGAATGTTGGAATCAGATCCGCCGGCAAAGCCGCCAGAATGTGCTGCTAAGACGGGTTCACTTCGGTGGTGCCCTCAGCGGACGCGACACGACCGCCGTGCAGAAAACCGTCAGCGGGTTGATCAAACTGATGTCCCCCAACCCGGAAGTGCCGGTGTCGGATGAACTGCTCGAATGGGCGGTGCGTCTGGCCCTTGAATGTCGGCGTCGGGTGAAGGAACAGCAGAAGCGCATTGGCTCGGCCGAGTTTCGCAACACGCAGTTCAGCTACTCGATTGGCGAAGACGGAGTGGAGAAGTTTGTCTCCACGCCGGAACTCTACAGCGAGGACAGCATCGGCAGTGACCCGCTGCCGCCGGGTCAGGCTTGGGTGATGTCGCCGGGTGGAGGGCCCGAGCACCCAGGATTATTTCGGGTAGATGTCACCGAAGGCCCGGGCAGCGGGGTGAAGATTCTGAATCAGCCCGCACCGCCGCCCTTCAAGGAAACTGTCCACTGCGCCGTGCAGAATCTCTACGGCCGCGCCAGAGAACTGGTGGGCGACCGCGACCCGCGTGCGCACCAGTTTTCAATCCAATTGCGAGCCTTTGACAGTTCCAAGAGCGGCGCGGCCGTCGGGATCGGAGTGCTCCTCGCGCTTTGTTCGTCCCTACCACAAAAGAGCCTGAAGGGTGGCACCGTTGTGGCTGGAGGCCTCAATCTGGGCGGCTCCATCGAAACGATTTTCAACCCGGTGTCGGTTGTGGAAATCGCCATCGCGAAGGGAGCCGCCAGCATCCTGATGCCCATCAGTAGCCGCCGACAACTCAACGAATTGCCCGACGACCTCGCCGCAAAAATCACGATTCACTACTACCTCGACGCCAAGGACGCCTTGCTGAAGGCGCTGGCAATGTGACCGGTTCGACAACCCTACGGCAACCAGTTCCACGTCAACCGCTGGGGAGCGAGTCCTAGGATGTCGTGAGTATTGGCCACTCGCTGATGCGGGTCCACGAGCGCGACAACCATTCCCGATGACGTTGACTATCCGGACAGCGGTGGAGGAATCCCGACGTTCCCAGCGACTTGTCCGGCCAAAGATGGAGGTGCTCCGCGATACCCAGGTCGGTCGCGATTGACTCGACAGTCTTGAGGGCGGAGATGGCGTAGTTCTGCCAAGCCTCCCGCGATTCGAACACCTCGGTCTTCAGCGTGATTCCCAGGGAGGTGGCGTGGGATCGGATCCGTTTGTCAGCGGCGGAATGAAAGCGGTGGAAAGCTGTACCACCAAACCCGGAGCGCAGCGGTAATGGAAGAGCTCCACCGGTGGTTGAACGAACAGATCGACAAAAAAAGGCAGAACCCAACTCCGGATTGGGCAAGGCCATTGGATACCTGCTCGGTGTCACCGGTCGGATCAAAACCAGCCACCGAGGGTCGAAAGTCTAGATTTCAAAACCAGCCAGGCGGGGTCGAAAGTGGCGGGTTGAAAACCAGCCACCCTGAGAGGGGTGTTTTATGAGCCGAGTTGGGGGTTCAG
>Ga0105044_10010864_pt1 | contig 12425 bp, 9 predicted proteins | sample MAT01_FD_78092 | JGI IMG/M metagenome (GOLD analysis project Ga0105044, IMG submission 78092) | Freshwater microbial communities from Lake Fryxell liftoff mats and glacier meltwater in Antarctica - MAT-01 | ecosystem: Environmental > Aquatic > Freshwater > Ice > Liftoff microbial mat | place...
CCATCGCCTCCACATCACTGCGCAGAAAGTTTGCATTGTCTGAATTAAATGACATTAGACCTTATCCAAGACAGTAAACAACACTGTTAAAACGTCATTATTAAAACGACGTAGTTGAAACGACATTGTACCCAATCTCTGCACGAATTACAGGCTGATCTCTGATAGGTTTGTACGGTTTTCATCAGTTCGGACCGATCGCACGCTCATTTATCCTCACTTATTTATTATTTTCCGGTTTTATTATTTTTCAGTCAAGGCCCAAGATCCATTCCAGTCATCCGGTGGCGGATTGGTTAGCCAGTGACGACAGCGTTCGATGTGTAGGGCAGCAGCTTGATCGTGACGATCGATTTCCAGCACTGTCGCAAATTGGCCAATGGCTTGGGCAAATCGGCGTTTTAGATACATGTCTCGGGCGATTTGGTAATGCTCGACCACCTGCTGTTTTTGCTCAGGAATGGTCTCAGTTCTCAGTCCCAGTAGTTCATAAATCGCTACGGGCTTCGTTTTTCCCTTAACTCGAATGTAATCCAATTCCCTGGCCCAAATCCGATCGGCACAGGGGCGATAGGTCGTCTCGCTAATCAAAATATCAGTGCCATACAGCTTACTCGTACTTTCCAGCCGCGCACTGAGGTTGACCCCATCGCCGATCGCAGTGAATTCCATTCGTTTACTGGATCCAATGTTGCCACTGATCACCACATCAGAATTGATCCCGATGCCAATTTTAATCTCAGACTGCCCTCGACCAGCGCGTTTTAGGTTGAAGTCAACCAGTCGATGCCGCATTTCAACCGCAGTCTTGACCGCCATCCACTGATGATCTTCCAATGGCAACGGCGACCCAAATACGGCCATCAGTGCATCGCCGATGTACTTATCCAAAATTCCCCGATTGGCAAATACCGCGTCTACCATCACCTCAAAATACTCATTCAGCATTTCTACGACATCTTCAGCGGCCAAGGTCTCTGTCAAGGTGGTGTAGCTGCGAATGTCCGAAAACATCACAGATACGTCTTTACGATCGCCGCCCATCTTGGCCGCATCAGGGTTTTCAAGCAACTGCTCGGCCAGTTCTTGGGTCATGTACCGATACATGGTGCTTTTCAGTCGTTTAGCATCAGTGATGTCATCCATCACCACCACAACGCCCAAAATATGGCTGGGATCGTCTGTGGTGGCTATTGTATTGATTGCTAAATTGACGCTGTGTTGGTCGCCGCCATTCTCCGGAACCATGGTTTGATCAGGATAATATTGCTCCCGATCTCTCTCTAATCGTGGATTTAGGGCCATACCAATCCATCGCTGGAAGTCGGCTCGTTCAATCCGAATTAAATCCGTTACCGCCAACCCCTCCAAATTACTGCTCTCGTCTAGGCCCAACAGTTTTTTTGCACTTTCATTGGCGCAGACGATGTTGCCCTGACGATCGGTGGAAATCACCCCATTGGAGAGCGATCGGAGAATGTCGCGCTGGAGCTGTTCTTGTTGCCTAATGGTTTCAAACAGCTTTGCATTCTGCAAGGCAATGCCCGCTTGAATGTTGAACGTGTGCATGAATTCCTGGTCGCTGCTGTTAAAGCTGGCTAGCCAGCATTCGGGAGCTTGGGGCCAGTCGCGAGGATCATACTTGGCATGGTCTCCTTGGCGACGTTTGTTGACAAGTTGCGTTACGCCAATGAGTTCGCCTTCGGGATTGTAGACGGGCATACAGAGGAGTGCGCAGGTGCGATACCCGGTGGCTTGGTCGGTTTGTTTAGCAGTTTCGGCACCGGGATCATCGTATAGGTCAAAGGAAATATTAATCGGTTTACCCGTAGCGGCGACTTGACCTGCAAACCCGGTTCCGATCGGAATCCGAACTTCTCTTTGGCTGCCGTCCACGACCGTCATGCTCGTCCAAATTTCCCCAGCATCCTTATCCATCAGCCAAAGGGTGCTGCGATCGGCATTCATAAGCTGTTTGGCTTCATCCATCACCCGCCGTAAGGTATCGCCTAAATCCAACCGACTTTGGCTCAAAGATTGGGTCGCCATCATCAACGAATGGGCAGCTCGTTGGCGTTGGGCGGCGACATAAAACGATCGGGACGATTCTAAGATCAGCCGAATGCAGGGTGCAAATTCTCGGAAAATCGACTCGTCTTCTGTTGTAAACCCGCCATAGTCAATCCGATCGGCAAGCAATTCAGTTGGGGTTCCTGATTCGTTTAGCTTATTGAGTTTGAGTTTATTAATCAGTTGGACTACCGCCACCAGCTCGCCCGTTTCATTCAATAACGGCAGAGCCAGCATCGTGTAGGTTCGATACCCGGTTTTTTTATATTGTTGTTTAGCTTGGTGCGATCGTTCATCATCAAAGAAATCAAACGGGATGTTAATAACTCGCTTACTTTGAGCCACTTCCCCCGCAATCCCTTGACTAAAAGAAATACTAATTTCGCTGGGGCGACCGTCGCTTCCCATGACAGTGGTATGAAGTTCGTTTTTAGCTTCGTCTAGCAGGTAAATTGTGGTCCGATCGGCATTGAGCAGTTCACCCGTCTTTTCGGTGATGGAGCTTAGCATTTCCTCCAAAATGGTATCAAAGCCCTCCATGTCAAGTAGAGACAGGGTTTGATTGACGATTTTTAATTTATATTCGACATCAGTGACCACTTCCCGGAACCGATCGGGGGTTAGTGGTGCTAGGAACGATGAAAAACTTCGTTCAGATGTTAATTCATGATTCCCCTGAGTGGCCAATTGTCCTAGATCGGAATTGGGTAAATGCGAATTGGAATGGTTCATAAGCGTTTGGAATACTCACATTCTAATGGACCTAGACTGCCCAGAACCCGCTCTATTCAGGATTGAATTCCACTCAGCCGTCGATATACGGTTACGAGTGCTAGTGAATCGCCTACATTACCCGGAAACAGGACAATGGGCAACTCGGGAAACTGTGGATGGGTTTTCTCTGTACATACCATAGAAACTCCGGGGCTGACTTGACCCAGTAGCCGTACTGTTCGCAGTGATAGCCCTTGACTGAGGGTATCGTTGGAGGTGATGCCGCCTTTGCTAATTAAGAAGCCCAGGGTTTGGGGTAACTGCTTGAGAATTTCCATCAATAACGTGGAAACGCATTCCCCGAAGCGCAGTCGTGTCTCCGCATCGTCAAATGTTAACTCGCCCCGACTGGTATAAATCACTGGAGTGTTGCCGGCTGTGTGAATTACGTCGGCTTTTTCCACTATTTCAGCCAACATCTCCTGAAATCCGATCGACGTGACAGTTGGATCCGAGACCAGTTTCTGGATTTCGACTTCGATCCCGATCGCACCGGAGACATTCAGCAGTTCTTTCAGTTGTTCACTAGTTTTTGTAACATGAGATCCGACCAACACCGCACCAGGTTTCCCAAAACGGACATAGGCGGCCATTTCATCGGGCGCGATCGGTTGTGGGGGCAGTTTTGCTAAGGCGGTCAGAATGCTGGCTGCACTACGAAACAAAAAGCGTTTACCCGACTGTGCTGCTGTTAAGACATCTGCTGCAAATTGATCTAAATCTGATTGCACACTCCCATCCACGCAAGCGCACTGATTGTTCGTTAGTGCTTTGAGCCGATCGGTTACGCCCGCCCGAATGTCTTTTAAGACGAACCGATCGACTTGGGACGCTTTAATCCGACCTGCGGTTTTTTCTTCAACGTAATCGGGCAAATAGCTATGGCTGTAGTGAAACACAGAGTCTTTGGCAAATTCGGTCTGGTGAACTGGTGTATCCATCCCATTGACCTTGAGGTAGTGGATGCTGTCGATTGTAGTACGGCCTCCTTCAAAAAAGGCAGGTACTAAAAAATGTGCATCAAATGGACCGAGTTCCTCAGCAATAGCATCTGTTTCCACCGGGTAATGTCCGCGCAACGTCGAATCCGATCGGCTTACTACTAAAAAATCTTTTACCTGCTCAAGTGCGATCGCCTGCCGTAAATTTTGGCAGACTTCGCGAGTGATCCTGCGGGCATTATCGGGCGTAAGCGATCGGGTATTGGTCAGCACAAAAAAAATTGGAGCCACATCGCGCAATCCTAGCCGTAGCGTCTCCACATCCCACTGCATCAATAGCAAGCAGCTATGAACTGTCTGCGATCCCGTTGGATCGTCATCAAGTACGATTATTTTTGGAGCAGCAGATTGGGTAATCATGAGCGGCGCAAGAACGACAAGCTCTATCCTATCCCGATTTTCCTGCACCAATGGCCATAAAAAATGGAGACCATTAATTTGGTCCCCAAGTCCTTGTTATTTTTATCAAAAGTTAGAAATGTCGATGATTGCGATCGTTACATTCTACTTCCCAATTTTTTTAGCCATATTCCGGAACATATCCATACCGTCATCCGATTGACGACTTTTTTGATTCGCTTCTTTGGATACGGACGAGTTATCCGCTGGGGCTTGCGCTTCAGGCGCTGAATACGTTGGGGTTGCGTTGCCAAAAGACGACGCTGAAGAAAAACTCGTTGCGGGAGTGTAGGAGGTCGAAACCTGTTTCTCTACCCGCTTCGGAGTGAGGTCTTTCCGACTATCGTTAGTTGACGACTTAAGAGCCGAAACCGTTACTGTTGTCTCAAAATGCCCTTCACCAGCACCTGCTGGAAAAGTACGACGAATTGACTTAGGCGCTTTCATGTATTCCGTATCACCCATGGATTTTGCCGACTCATCGTCGAGAAAATATGCATCCTTAGGTTGAGAATCTTCTTCTTTTTTTTTGCTAAACAGACCGAAAAAGCCAGCCATTTGAGAATGCTCCTAAAGATCACGTAACTATTTATTACGATATGTCTTTAATCTTATCAACAAAATGCAAATCCTTGAAGGGCTTGGAGTTTCTATTCTAATTTTTTCACGGGCGATCGTTGTTATTGGTGTTCAAATCAGGATTTTATGCTCTCAAACTCCGTTCAATATGAGAATTGTTAAGCAATATGACTAGTTATCCTTCCCAACGATATGTGTAATGATGCTCCGCAGAATTAGTAGAACTGAGATAATAGGAGTAATCAGAGGCGTTGACCGAGATAAGTAAAGAGGTGAACACTATTTAAATCTGTCAATGCTTAGCTAGATAAATGCTTAGCCAGATAAATCCCTTTAACCTGAATGGTGGTCGAGGATTCTATGATTCTGAATACTGTAACTAATGGAACGAGTTCAATTACAATGCCGCCGATCGGACGATCGGCTCGCCTCAATAGTTTTCGGAATATTTCACTCTGCTTGGTTGGGATCGCCGCCACAAGTTTTGCACTTCAGATCTGTAACATCCAACGAGCAACCGCAGAAGTCGCGAATCGTCCAGTTGTTCAACAAGTCGAACTTGTCCGTCAGCTTTTAGAAACTGGAAAATGTCCAAGCTGTAATTTGGGTGGGGCAGATTTACGTAATGCTCATTTGATCGGAGCTGACCTGCGGAATGCAAATCTGGAAGGCGCGAATCTGACGGGTGCAAATTTGGAAGGTGCAGATTTGACAGGGGCTACTTTAAAGAATGCAAATCTTACCGAAGTCATGCTTAGTAATGCAGATTTACAGTATTCGGATTTGACCAATGCCAATTTACAACGATCGATCGCCTACAACGCCGATACCCGAGGTGCGACCTTGGTTAATTTAAATCTGGCTGATGCAAAAATTTGGAATAGTGGGATCAGTGTTGGTGGCGATGAGCCAATTAAATGATGCTTCGATTCCCCTTAAAAAGGGAGAACTAGAATTTAGTTTAAAACAAAGGCAACCAGAATCCATCTCATAGTCCCCCTTCACAAGGGATTTAGGGGGATCGCTCTTAACCACCCCAAATCTTTTCCAAAATCATTGATGGCGAAATATCTGAAACTTTTGGGCTGGGTGACTTAATGCCAATGACCCGATCGGTTTGAGGCAACAATATCTTTGGGTCAGACGTGCTGCTCAAAAGCGCCAGAGTAAAGGATTTCGACGCGGCGGCAAGGTGCATTTCTGGCCCTTCACAACACAGCGACAAGCTTGCCCCTGCAAATATTGCGACCGTTTGCCCCAAGCTTATGGGGCTTGTAACTTTGAGGCTGGGGAAGCTCTGGGTCAAGCTACTAATCCATTTGCCAGAAACTCGATCGGCTAAGACGATCGGCATATCGGGCTGTTTTTTCTGAAAATCCTGTATCACTGTGCGCCATTGTTCTACTGGGTAGCTGGCCGCAGTGTCGTCGCCTTGACCACAGATTAAGACGTAGCCGCCCGCCTTTAGCCCCAGCCGTCGCCGTTCGACATCAGCCCATTCCAAATCTTTAGCGGGAATGTTGACGATCGGGTCTTTGAAAGGCTCACTAATACTTAAGCTTTTCAAGACACTGTAATATCGTTTTGCCGTAGACTGCTTTGCGCTGTCAAGCACCACAGAACTAGTCATGTACAGATCACTTGGACCAGCGGCTGCCCCTAGTCTTGTGGGAATTCCGCTCAGCCAGAGCAATAATCCGGTAGACCAACGATCGTCAAAGGAAACTGCCAACTGGTACTCTCGATCGCGAATCATGCCGATTAGATTCCCCCAATCCGCCAAACTATTGCGACCTTGGAAATCAAAAATCACAGTATCGCGAACGGACTTACAAATGCCATACGCTTCTTTAGCACGTGGTTCAACCACCACATCAATCTGAGACTGGGGAAATTTAGCCTTGAGACCTTCGATCGTAGGAAAGAAGAGAATCTGATCGCTGATTCCGCCAGGGACGAGAGCAAGAATGCGCATAAAAAAATTGAATATCGAATCTGCCAAGACTTATTGTATGGGATTTATGGCCGTAACGAACCGAGGTCGCTTCGCTTAGTCGTTTTGTAGTGGATTCTGTAATAAAACTAAGGAATGAGAATCTAATAACTTGTAATTCTTGAATTTAAGTGGAGCAGGCATCCTGTCTGTTTGTAAGATCACAGGCAAGATGCCTGTTCCACAAAGTTACAGATTATACAGATTATTCAGTTCACGTTCCTAGGGACTGTTTTCTTCCAGAGGACCAAGATTCTCGGCCTTTAGCGTCTTTCTTGCCCCCCTCCAGGTCGCGGATCCATTTCCCAAGAGAGATCTGTTATTGAGAACGGATAAAAATGGGCGCAGCTTCTAAAATTGGAAGTTGCGCCCCACTAGGTTTGATAAAAATCACTGAACTAGTCTGGACTAGAATCCGATGACGGATATTTAGTGATATGTTCCGCTTCAGGGCAGTCGTCTGAAACCAGAATATCCACATCGCCCTTGGGCACGGAGGCTAATTTTTGGGTTATGGATCCGATACTTTCTAACCGAATCATCTCTTCCCAAGAACAGACTTCTTCTTCTTCCTCGGTTTCATAGCGCACGGTGATCAAATCACCTTCAACGTCTAAGACTCTGGCGCGCTCGATCCAGCGCTGTTGATCCCTGAGGAAAATCCAAACCTCACGACCATCACTACAAATCTGATTTATTTTTCTATGCAACATGGTTAGTCCTCCTGAAACTATTTTTCTGCAAAACAACGGCTGTGCCAGACATCCACTGGCCATTCACGAGGTTGTACAGCATCTCATCCATCGCTTGAATATAGAAAAAACGTAGATGTGAGAACCATAGACAGTACAAGAGAACGATTGTTTGGAAAGCACCCGGCGATCGGAAGCGAACTCATAGATCGGATCATGTTTCATAGATAAAAGAGTACTACCATTGTAGCGATCGTTCAGGAAATGTGGCGAAATTAACTGCTAATTTCGGATTAACTTCGGATTATTTTTATGATCTGTCTTACTCGTCACCTGAAATGGCCACTTAAATCTGCCGTCTGAAATTCCCTAGGGCAGCCACCGAGGCAAGAGTCCTGGAATATTTAAATCCACGGGATCGATCGGTTTCGTCAGGTCTTCCCCCAAGGGCAGCAACCACAGTCGGCTAGTTTGGGTTGGCTTGCCATCTTGGGTCACAGCGGGCACCTTCTGATCCAATAAAATCCCCACATTGTCCGGCGATAGGCTCATCTGCACTCCCCGTTGATCATCTAAACGCAACAGAGGATAAATGAGTGGAGGTTGAATAGCCGCTGTGATCGGTTGTTTTGGGATGGCTGACAGATCGATCGCTGCGATGTACGGCTTCTCTATATATTGCTCTCCACTGATTAACTCTGTTACCAAACAATAAAGAGTACGGCGATTGGCAGAAAATTGCGCCTTTAAAATCGAGCCTGTGGTTTTAAAAATTTCCGTCTCGGTGCCTTGATTACTGACGAGATAGAGCGATCGGGTAAAGTCAGTATTAAATTTCACCATCGCCGCCGTAGTGCCATCCGCACTCATACCTAGCACATTGCCAAACTTGGGCAAAAATGACAATGGATCACTTTTGCCTTGCTTTTCCGAGGTTCGATCCAGATTCACCACCGCGATTCCTTGTCCTTGCGCTACCACCAGCGCCTGACTATCCGGCGTAATCAAAAATTCCCCCGTGGGTTGGTCGAACTTCAAGGCTTCTGGCGGCTGCTCGGTGCTGAGGCGAATTATCCAAGGGGTTGATTGGGTTTGGTCTTTTCGATTGACCCGCTGCACGACGGCAGTTTTACCATCGGTTGACAGATCGAATTTTAAAAGCTGAAACTCACGATTGTCAAGAACTTTAGTCACTTGCTTCGCATCGGCTACCACCGGAACATCGTCGCTCGGGGTATTAATCCGCAGCCCAGTAGTGACCGTGTATAGCTCTTGTTCAACTAAGGATGTCGGGACAGTTGGATTGGCCGATCGCGCTGTGGCTGAAAACAAAATCCGATCGCCCAGAGGATACGGTTTAAAGTCAAACACGACCAAATTTGGCGGTGTCAGCACTATTTTCTGGTTTTGGGTCAGATTAAACAGCACCAATCGACCCTCTTCCTCGCCCTCCGCTCCGATGTAAGCAAAACTCCGATCGCGGGTTTTAAATGAGGCTTGAAACGGTTGCATTGTTTCGTGATAATCGCCCGATCGAAACCGATCTTGCCCGCCCTCAACTCGCACCTGAAAACTCTGACCGTAGGGCAACGGACGATCGAGAGTATAAAAAAGTTTACGTGCCGACCAACTCGATCGGCCTGAAATGATTGTTGGCTTTAAATCCTTATCTTCACCCGTAAAAAACTTGATATTTTTCTCAACGCTCCCCAGATCCATCGGACGATTGAAACTAATCTCTAGTGCCGTATCTTGGGCACCCACTTGTCGATCGGCCCAGTTGAACGATCGCACTTGAGGTTTGCCGCGATAGCCCAATAGCAGCAGTCCCACAATCAGTACGGTGAGTACAAAAATAAGTCCGATCGCCGCCCGGTCGAGCCTGAGCGGAAAACGGCCATCATTGCGGTTCGATCGATTATGTTGAGGTCGCGAAGGATTCAAAGTCAAGCACACTCTCAAAGCATTCAATACTCTTCATCTTAAAAGACAAACGTTACTTCCAACTTCACAAACGGGCACTCTATCAAATAAGTCGGCCAACGCATCAGAAATGAGCTAAGTACCTCGAATGAACCTAGAACCGAATTCACCGCAAACGTCACTTCATCCTGTCTCAGTTGATTTCGGAGAGATCAACTGGGAAGAGCACGCTCCAAAGATTTCCCTCGATAGTGCGCTGTGGACAGACGAGAGCTTGATTAATCCGATCGAAACGTCTGTCATGGAAGAAACGCCTTCCTTTAATTTAACTGAATTTAAATCAGCATCGGGGCAGAACAGGGACGGGACCGATCGCGTCGATTCCCCATTTTTTCGTCACGATCGTTCTCAAGAGATTCATGCAGATTTGGTCAAGCCTCAACCCCATTATGTTCAAGGGGTCATTCGAGGACAGCAAGCCTACATCATCACCAATCTTTGTAATCAGGTCTCCAGCACTCTGTTTCAGCCCCAAATGACCTGGAGCATTGGCCGTAACCGTGAAGCCGCGATCCCCCTGCGCGATCGAATGCTGTCCCGGCACCATGCTGTGTTGATGTACGTGCGAAATGCGGGTTTTCATCTCCTAGACTTGAACAGTATGAACGGTTCCTATATCAATAGTGTTCGGGTCGAAAATCGGGTTAGCCTAAAGGATGGAGATTTTGTTCGGGTGGGGAACACAGAATTTTTCTTTTTTGTCAGCAATGGGTATCGCAACTTAGATCCGCTCCATTCAGAAGTTTTAACGCGTCTGGTCAATCCCGAGGCAAAGTCTCCCCATGTGGACTATTCAGAACTTAAAGAAGAGATTTCATTCAACCTCCATTGAGGTTAGTGTCATGAATTATTCGCGGTGGCTCAGAGGATAAAAATGGAGTCTCTCTAGCAGCCTGTCGGAGGTAGAACAAACAGGGGGCAAGCCGTTCAGATAAATTCAGTTTTGGTGGTCTTCCCGCTCCTTTGGTATTGACTCAATGTCTTTCAGATTCGAGGGATTCCTGTTCTGCTACTTGAGCTTGTTAAACTTCCTTGACCAAGGATTGAAAATGGCTGTGAGAAATCCCCATAAAAGTTATGAACAGGTGGGGAGAGCTTTTGATGTAATTAAGAGGATTTTCATGAGATGGTAGTAGTACAAAACACTGCTTTACCATCTTTTTTGGCTTAATTTAATTTCTGGAAAGGTCTAAGGAACAAAACTTTCCATCCAGATTCCCATCCAGCGTCAACCTTTGAGGTCTACGTAACAACCGATTGCCGCGAGAGGCTGGTATCAATACGATCGTCCAATCGCCCCGTCACCCACAAAATCTTTTAGACTAAACAAATCCTTGCTCACTCAAAACTCATTTATTCCTGCGCGCTCCAATGTGTATTAAACATGTGGCTTAATAAAAATCCCTTTAAAAAAATGCTTCAAGACTCACTCGAAGTCCGGCATGAGACCGATCGGCCTGACCGTCTAGAGGCCAATGATTCTATCAATAGTCCCATGACGCTTGCCGAACCCGCTCCAGAATCCGAGTACCCTAGCGACGAAACCATTTCCCAAGCCTTCAGCGAACTCACCGCCCCCGCAGCCCCAGAACTCCCCGATGTCCCGCTGAACACTATAGCCAAAACCTTTGTCAAGCGTCGGCCATGGCTCCTGTTGCCGCTGTTGGGACTGTTCCCCGCGATCGCTTGGAGTACAATGCCACACCCGACCGATCGTCCTTCTGATAATATCGCCGCTGCACCCCACTCTCTCAGCTTGGCCGCTCCCGGATTACCCATTCCAAACAGACCTTTGAGCGCGACTCCATTGCCTAAAGTCTCGCCCCTAACCATCGCGCCCGCACCGACGCTTACACCCGTTGACCTGTCCAAACTCACTCCAGAGCAAAAAGCTCAAAATGCCAAAGCTAAGGCCATTTTTGAATCGACCAATGCGCCCGTGGATGCCTATATTGAGATGCATGTTTCGATTGGTAAGGGAAGTTCGATCGCCTTTGCTAGCACCACAGCGCTGACTTTGACCGACGAAAAAGGAAATAAACTAGGTAATCTAGCCGTCACTCAAGCTCATACTGCACAGCTTTCGGGCGGTGGCATTACGATCGGCGCGCAAAGCTTCCCCGCCAACACCTTCATCGAACCTGAACCGGGCGGACTGCTGTATCTAAACAATCGTCCTTATCGAGGCAAGCTGCTGCTTTCATCTGATGGCAGCACGCTTCATGCGGTGAATTACATTAATCTGCGACATTATCTCTACAGCGTCGTAGCCAGTGAAGTCTCTCCCAGTTGGAGTCCCGAAGCCATCAAAGCTCAAGCAGTTGCAGCACGTTCCTATGCGTTGACCTACTATTTCAAACCCGCAAATTCTCGTTATCACATTGGCAGCGATGAATATTTTCAAGTTTACAGCGGCACTCAACGAGAAGACGATCGCAGTAACCAAGCCGTGGACATCACTTCTGGAGAATACGTCAGTTATAAAGGCGGAGTCGTGGAATCCCTCTATGCGGCCTCTGATGACATCGTGGCAGAAGCCTTTGCGGGGAGAGGCATGAGCCAATTGGGGGCAAAGAGCTTAGCGGAGAAAGGCTACAAATATGACCAAATTCTGGCCAACTATTACCCAACGACTAAGGTCGGGAAAATTGCTAAAGATCAGTAATGCGGTGAATGAATTTTGGGATTATGGTCTATTGCGCAGTCAAGAATTACGCTTTTAAGGGATAATCTTCAGGAATTGGATGTGATCAACCTGTACAGGGACGTTTTTTAAGTAATGTTGATGTTTCTTTGGCTAATACTCACGATCGGTGGACTGCTCGCACTCGGATTTGCATTGGTAGCGATCGGGCTGGATTTCCAATATCGCCGTCGGCTGGGAAATGCCTTAGAAGTCACCGATGGAAAATGGGACATCACGCCCGTCAGCCC
>Ga0105044_10010865_pt1 | contig 12425 bp, 10 predicted proteins | sample MAT01_FD_78092 | JGI IMG/M metagenome (GOLD analysis project Ga0105044, IMG submission 78092) | Freshwater microbial communities from Lake Fryxell liftoff mats and glacier meltwater in Antarctica - MAT-01 | ecosystem: Environmental > Aquatic > Freshwater > Ice > Liftoff microbial mat | place...
CCCCCCCTCAGCCGACCCTGCCGTTTACTTCCAGCGCATCACATCCAGCACGCTCGCGCGCTCATCCGTCCACACCCGCCCCGCTCCATCCGCCGCCCTATCGCTCCGCGCCTGCATCCACTCCTCATTCTCGGCAAGCGAGCCAAAGTGCGCCGCCTCCCGCGCCAGCACCATCACGCTCGAGGCACTCTTGCCCATCTGCACCTGCAGCGATGACAGCGCATCATCATGGCGAATCAGGCACGCGAGATGCAACTCCGCCGCAATCGCCGCGACCACCGGCTCAAGGTCCAGATACTTGTTGCTGATGTGCACGCACACCAGCCCCTCGCCGGTCAATCGCGACAGATACAGCTCCACCGCCTCGCGCGTCAGCAGATGCACCGGGATGGCATCGGAGCTGAACGCGTCGATGAGAATCAGGTCGTAGGGGGCATCAGCGCGACGCTCACCCAGCGTGATCCGCGCATCGCCCAGGATGAACCGCGGCTTGCTCCGCGCGTTCGTCACATATGTAAAGAGCTTCGGGTCACTGGCAATCCGCACCACCGCCGGATCAATCTCGAAAAAATCAACTGTCCAGTCTTTGCGACCGTAATACGCCAGCGTCCCCGTACCCAGCCCTACAAAGCCCGCCCGCTTCACCCGGGGCAGCTCGCCCCCCGGCTCGCCCGCCGCGCCACGCAAATACAGCGCGACCATCACGTCATTCATCGGCCCGCCCTTGAAGTAGTACGAACTCGGCGCATCCCGCAGCGGCGGATTCACAAACTGGTGCCCGTGCACAATCCGCCCGTGCCAGAGCTCGTGCGCCGTGTACTGCCCCTGCCCCAGCCGATATACCCGGTGCAGGCCATAGAACGACCGATCCGCATAAATCAGCTCGCGACCCTCGCCCGTAAACACCAGCGGCACTGCCAGCGCGCCCGCCACCACCAGCGCCGTCGCCACCCGCCGCGGCAGGGCCACTATGCCCGCCAGTGCAAACAGCCACCACCGATCAACCGCTGTTCCCCCCGCCTTTGCATGGTGCGCCGCCGCGAAGCCGATCAGTCCAACCAGCGCCGGCGCCACGTCTATCACGGTGCCCATCACCACGCGCCGAATCCCCGTGCCCAGAATACTGATCGCCCGCAGTTGATTGAGCCGCCCCGGCCACACGCTTGGATGCGCCAGCACACACGCCGCGATGATCGCGATCGGATACTCCAGAATGTCCTTGAACACCAGCGGTGCCACCAAGGTCGTCCCCAGCCCGCCCAGCGCCCCGCCCACCGCGATCATCAGGTAATACAGCGTCAAACCCCGATCGTCCTTCGGCCGCCGCTCATACAGCACCCCATGGCACGCGATCGACGCTGCCGTGAGCAGCGCCAAATGCGTCAGCACAAGTCCCGACAGCGGCGTTCGCAAGTCCGTCATCGCGATGATCGCGACCGCCATCGCCAGGAGCGGCGCAATCCACCGGCACAACACCACCAAGCCTCCGCCCCGCGCCGAGAACGCCACCACAAACGACAACAGATAAATCGCCAGTGGGGGGATCCACAACATCGGCACCGCCGCCACATCGCTCGTCAAATGCTGCGAGGTCGCAATCAACAGCGCCGAGGTCGTCGCCGAAAGCCCGATCCATCCCAGCTTCGCCCGCACGCTCACCGGCGCGGGCGGTTCTCTGCTGGCAGCAGCCGCCACCAGCGGGTTCCCCGCAGCGCCGGCCGACCGTGCCCCGCACAGCATCGTGAACGCCGCGCCCACCGCCAGCATCACGCTCCACGCTGCCAGTTGCTCGCGCACGCTCAGCCGTGGCTCAACCAGAAACGGGTAGCTGAGCAGCCCGGCAAAGCTCCCCAGGTTGCTCCACGCATAAAGCGGATAGGGGTTCTCCCCCGGCCGCGCCGCTGCAAACCAGCGCTGCAGCAGCGGTCCCGTTGCCGAAAGTGCCACAAACGGCAGCACGCACCCCACGCCCAGAAACACCAGCGCGCCCAGCAGCGGCCTCTGTGTTCCACCCGCCAGAGCCGCCAGATCAAAGCTCCACCCCGCCGTCACGGCCGGGTTCAGCACGCACGCCGCCAGCAGCAGCGCGCCGTGCACCATGGCCGCCGTCCGCCCCGAGCGAATCTTCCCCACAAAATGGGCCCACAAATACCCCGCGAGCAGCGCGATCTGGAAGAACACCAGGCACGCGCTCCACACGCTCGGCCCGCCCCCCAAAAACGGCAGTAGCCGCTTGCCCATCATGGGCTGCACACCAAACAGCAGCGCCGCATTCAGGCCGCACGCCGCGGCAAACAGCCGCCTCACGAGTTCGCCCCGCCCGAGAGTTTCGCCAGCAGCCGCTCGCGAATCGTCTGCGCATCACCCTTCCCCGCCGCGTGTTTCATTGCCGCGCCCACCAACCGCCCCAGTGCCGCCTCCTTGCCCGCCCGCACATCGTCGGCCGCCTTTGGCTGCTCGGCAATCGCTGCTGCGCACCAGCCATCAATCGCCGACTCGTCACGCACCACGATCATCCCCCGGGCCGCAGCCAGAGCGCCCGCGCTCACGCCGCGCTGCGATTCCTCACACAACAGGCCAAACAACTCGTCAACTGACTGGTTGTTCACCCTGCCGCTCTCGCGCAGGGCCGCCAGTTCGCCCAGTTGAGCAGCCGAGATTCCCAGTTCGTTCACGTGCGCCGCGTCTTCGCCCGTCTCGTCCGTCTGGGCGTTTTCGTCCGTCCGCTCCGCCATTGCCGCCACACGTTTGCGACCGCTCTGCAGCATCAAGTTTGCCGTCGCCTTCCCCGCTCGGTCGCCGCTGCACCCGTGCGTTATCGCCGCTGTCACCGCGCCCTCGAAAAAATCACTCTCCGCCCGCGCTCGCGTCAGCAGGTGCGCATCGGCCCGCGAAAGTCCAAACTCACGCTCATACCGCGCCGCCCGCGCTGCCGGCAGTTCCGGCACGCTCGCCCGCACACTTTCGAGCCACGCCGGGTCCATCTGCAAGGGCAGCAAGTCCGGGTCCGGAAAGTACCGGTAATCGTGCGCATCTTCCTTCTCGCGCCGCACAAACGTGCACATCGCTTCATCGTCCCATCCGCGCGTCTGCTTGCTCCCCGGCCCAAACTCGCGCCCGTCCTTCAGCCACCGCCCCGGCTGCTCGCGCGCTTCAAACTCAATCGCCCCCCGCACCGACTTGAACGAGTTCAGGTTCTTCACTTCCGCGATCGGCGTCGCCACCGTCCGCCCGTCATCAAGCGTCAGCAGCATATTGATGTTGGGCTCAAACCGTATGTGCCCCGCCTGCATCACGCCCCGCGTCGCTCCCACAAACCGGCAGATGTCCCGCAGCGCGCGCGCAAACGCCACGACCTCGTCGGCTGTCTCGAAGTCCGGCTGCGTCACGATCTCCAGCAGCGGCGTGCCCGCCCGGTTGTAATCGGCGATCGATCCCTCCAGCGTCCGCCCGCCCATCGCCGCCGGCATCTCATGCAGCAGCTTGCCCGCATCCTCTTCAAGATGCGCCCGCACAATCCCGATCCGCTTTACGCATCGCGCACCGTCCGCTCCATCAACCTCCACATCCAGCGCGCCATCAAAGCACAGCGGCAGGTCATACTGGCTGATCTGATACCCCTTGGGCAGATCCGGATAGAAGTAGCTCTTGCGATCCCACCGGCTCGTCTTTGCGATCGAGCAGTTGAGCGAAAGCCCCACCAGCATCGACAGCCGCACCGCCTCGCGGTTCATCACCGGCAAAGCCCCCGGCAGGGCCAAAACCACCGGATCGATGCAGCTATTTGGTTCGGGTTCCGACCGCCCCACCAGACCGTCGGCTCCACCCCTGAGCACCGCCTGCCACTCAAACCCTGCCGGATTTGGGGCTCTGGAGAACATCTTTGTCGCTGTTGCCAGCTCGACGTGCACTTCCAGACCAATTTTCAATCGCGTTTTCACAATCTGCGCCATGGCTTCGATCGTACACCGGCGTTATGGTTTGATGTATGGACTTGCCCCCGACATCGCCATCATCTTCCCCAAGCCCCGCCCGCTCTGCGCCGCTGGTGGCGCTTCGCCTCTACGTGATCCGTCACGGCAAGGCCGAGCGCAACTCCGCCACCGGCGAAGATGAAGACCGCAAGCTTAAACCCCGTGGCGAGCGGCAGGCCAAGTTCATCGGCGACAAACTCGCCAAAGAAAAACGCGTTCCCGAAGTCCTCCTCCACAGCCCCGTCCTCCGCGCCGACCAAACCGCCAAGGCCATCGCCGCCACCGCGGGCTGCAAGCACATCGAAGAACCCGCCCTCGCCACCGACGAACCCGTCCGCGGCATCGCCGCCCTCATCGAGCAGAACCGCCACCACGGCGTGCTCGCCATCGTCGGCCACAACCCCACGCTTGAATCGCTCTGCGTTCTCCTCGCCCCCGCCCAGCTCAAAGGCAAGGGCATCGAACTCCGAACCGGCGAGTGCATCGTGATCGACATCCCCGAGTCAAAGCCACTCACCGCCGGCGCCATGATCGCCCGCTGGCGACTCGACGACGATGGCGACTAATGCGACCCGTTCGCTCGATGCGACGGACTCATTACGTCAGTTGTTTGTTGTGCGCCCCGCGCCAGTCAGCCCGCGCATGGCCTGCGGGTCACGCCGAGGGCGATCCCTCACGGCTTCGTCAGCACATCCGGCCCCGGCTCATTGCCACGCGACCCATCGCCGCCCTGCATGTCCTCGATCGGCTCGAACGGCCCATACTGCCGTGCATCCATCAACTCTCCGCGAACCACGATCCGGTCCGGCCTCGACACCACCGCGCCGCCCCGTGCCTCACGCGTAATGGCAAATCCTACTGCTCGAATGATCGGCACCGAAGGCTCAACCTTCAGCACATAGCTCGCGCCCTCAAAGGGAATGCTCACGAGGCCTCCGCTCACCGGGTGCGGGTCGCTGCGCCCGGCATCTTGCACCCACACCTGATAGCGCGTCTCCGTTCCCGCGGTCGAGGGAAGACCGCTGATGCGGATCACCGCTTCATTGGTCGCCGGGTCCACCAGGAACTGCGCTTCAACATCACTCGCCCCGTCATCGCCCGCAGCGTGCGCCGCGATCGTGACCACGTCCTGCCGTCCGCCGCCGGTCAGCCGGTCATACAGCTCAACTGGCGTATTCAACATCAGCTTGACGATGGAACTCTGAATTGGTCCAACCACCGACGTTTCGCGACCGGCCGACAGCCAGACCGCCACGCCCACCGCCGCAGCAGCCGTCATCCATCCCGTCCACATCGAAACCCCGCGCCAACCACCGGTGCCGCGTCCACGCGCGGGTGAATGCGAGGTCGATCGATCAGTATCCGCACTATGACGCTGGCTTCCCTCGCCCTTGGCCGATAAGCCGACCACACCGCCGCCGTGCGCGATCTGGCCAACCGTCTCGCCGCGCATCTCCCGCGCAGCCTGCCGACCCTTCGAAGCGATTCGCTCGCGAAGTGCGGCCGGCATCGCCTTCGCATCGCCGGCCGCAAACGCCGTCAGCGCCGCGCCCGCCGCGATTACATAGCTGTGTTCATCTTCAAGCGCGCTGCCAGCATTGCCCATCTCGCGCCGCAGCATCGCCAGTTCCGCCGCCTCTTCCGACGCTATGCCCGCGTCACCACTCAAGCCCGGCTCGCCCGCGTGCAGCGCACGCTCGGCCAGCAGCTCCGCCAGGCGGGCATGCCGCGCGGCGTTCTCTGGTCGTTCGGGTTGGGAGCTAAAAGCATTCACTTGCGGGATCTCAGGGTTTGAGTTTTGACCGACACTTCCGAAACTACCGACGTTTGTCCTATCGGGTTTTTCGCACCGTTTGTTCCGCCCGATTCAGGATTCGCCAAACTCGGCGCAAGCGCTTCGCGAACGGCGATAAGTCCTCGTCGGACATGGGTTTTCACGGTCCCCAGCGGAATGCCCGTTGCCTGGGCAATCTCTTCGTGGCTCAGCCCTTGATAGATCGATAACCGCAGACATTCGCGCTGCTCGGGCTTCAACGAGTTGAGCGCGTTCTCGGCCCTCGCCACCACGTCCGATTGCTCAAACGCCCGCTCCGCCCCGTCGCGCCCATCAGGCCCGGCCGAACCACGATCGACCATCACTGACACATCGGCATCCACCTGACCCGCCCGACGCCGCACCGTCCTCCGCCGCCGATCGATCAGCCGCCGACGCGTGAGCATGGAAACAAACGTCTCCTCGCTGCCGAGTGACGCGTCAAAGCGGCCAGCGCTCTGCCAGATCGCAATAAACACCTCTTCTACGGCGTCCTCAACTTCGGACGACTCGTAGCAAAAACGGCGGGCAAGTGAATACACCAGCCCGCCATATCGGTCAAGCAGCTCGGCCATCGCTCGCTCGTCACCACTGGCGACAAGCGCGAGAATCGGAGTCCGCGGAATGGGTTGAGAACCGGTTATGCCCAAGGTTAGGTGAGCAAGAGAACCTGAAACCAACCACCTTCGCCGCTTCTTCCGTGCCCAAGGGAACACACCGGGCTCAAACCCGTCGGCCCTTTCAGGCCGCGGCGTGCGTTACACGCCATGCGCTCACACTGCCCCGTAACCGCTCGCCACTCCTCTCGGCCATAGGCCGAGCGTCATTGGCGTGCGAACGAAACTTAGCTGCCCTTCTTGGTCTCTTCCTTCTTCACTTCCTTCTTGGCATCTTCCGCCATCATGACGCCGTCGATGACGTGGATGACGCCGTTCGAGCAGACCACGTCGGTCTTGATGACGTTGGCCATGCCCTTGCTGTTGCCGATCGAGACCTTACCGTCCTTGACGACGATGTTAAACTTGCTGCCTTCGATCGTCGCGACCGACTCCTTCATCGTCACAACATCCTTCGCCATGACCGCCGCGCCCTTGATGACGTGGAACGTCAGGACCTTGGTAAGGGCCTTCTTGTCGGCCTTCAGTGACGCGAGAGCCTTCGCGTCAACCTTCTTGAACGCGTCGTCGGTGGGGGCGAAAACCGTGAACTTTTCCTTGGAATCGCTCAGCGCCTCAACCAGGCCGGCTTCCTTGAGCAGGCCGCACAGGGTCGTGTGCATGCCCGTGCCCATCGCCGTCTCGACGATGTTCTTGGCAGCCTTCTCATCCTTCTTCATTTCGGGCTGCTTCGCCTCGGGCTTGGCGGGGGCGGTCTCTTTTTTATCCTGAGCGAAAGCCGCACCCGACATGCTGAGAGCGGCGGCGAGAACGAGAAGATTCTTGACGGTCATAGGAAAACTCCGTGGGCCGACGGATCGGCCCTTGATTGTCTGCGCAGGCGCTGAGAGCGAGTGCCCTCATCAAAAATCGCTGCACGGGGATTTCGCTGAGCACCCTTCATTGGATTCACCCTGAATGAAGAAATTCAAACGTATTCCAAACAAAATGCAAACTTTCCTTCTCTGATTTCGCCCGATTCATGCCTTTGCCCGAGTGAAGCCCCCTGCCAATCCGGCAGCGATCGATATCCCCCAATCTGGTGTGGTGCGGGGCCGAATCCCTTGCACTCAGCCGCCGCTCCCAGCTGAACTGCCTTCTCGCTGTTCTCACCGCACGATGGTCCTATCAAAATCCTAATGATCCACCTGCCCGCTCCCGCATCCTTGGCACCACCGTTGCAAAGGTCCCCCTTGATGCCGTCGCGCGGTCCGGTATCGGTGCTGACACCGATTTCTATCACCCGCTTGACGGTTTCCTCGACCTTCGCTTGACCTAAGACCCTTCGGAGTCCTCTTCCCATGGCCGCCAAAGAACTCGTGTTTGACGTTGATGCTCGTTCCGCCCTTTTCGCCGGTGTTGAGAAGCTCGCCCGAGCTGTCAAGTCCACCTTGGGCCCCCGCGGCCGCAACGCCGTGCTGGACAAGAGCTGGGGCGGCCCCACCGTCACCAAAGACGGTGTCAGCGTCGCCGAAGAGGTCGAACTGACCGACAAGGTAGAGAACATGGGTGCCCAGCTCGTCAAGCAGGCCGCCAGCAAGACCAGCGACGATGCGGGTGATGGCACCACGACCGCCACCGTTCTCGCCGAAGCACTGTTCCGCGAAGGCCTCCGTCACATCGCCGCCGGTGTCGACGCCAACGCGCTCGTCCGCGGCATGAAGAAGGCCGTTGAGGCGGCCAGCGCCCACATCACGTCGATCGCCACCCCGGTCAACGGCAGCAAAGATATCGAGAACGTCGCCAGCATCTCGGCCAACAACGATATCGAGATCGGCCGCATCATGGCCGACGCCTTTGCCAAGGTCGGCAAGGACGGCGTTATCACCGTTGAGGAAGGCAAGAGCCAGGATACCGAGGTCACCGTCGTTGAGGGCATGCAGTTCGACCGTGGCTTCCTCTCCCCCAACTTCGCCACCAACATCGACAAGATGACCTGCGAGTTCGACAAGGCCCTCGTGCTCATCCATGAGGACAAGATCGACAACGTCCAGAAACTCGTGCCGCTCCTCGAAAAGGTGATGCAGGCCAAGAAGTCGCTCATCATCATCGCCGAAGACGTGACCGGCGAAGCCCTCTCCACCCTCGTCATCAACAAGCTCCGCGGCACGCTCCAAGTGTGCGCCGTCAAGGCCCCCGGCTACGGCGATCGCCGCAAGGCCATGCTCGAGGACCTCGCCATCCTCACCGGTGCTGATCCGATCATGAAGGATCTCGGCATCGAGCTCGACAAGGTCGAACTCAAGCAGCTCGGCATGGTCAAGAAGATCGAGATCGATGCCGACAACACGACCATCATCGAAGGCGCTGGCAACACGAAGGACATCCAGGCTCGCGTCGAGCAGATCCGCCGCGAAATCGAAACCACAACCAGCGACTATGACCGTGAGAAGCTTCAGGAGCGTCTCGCCAAGCTCGCCGGCGGTGTGGCGCAGGTCAAGGTCGGGGCAGCCAGCGAGGCCGAGCTCAAAGAGAAGAAGGCCCGCGTTGAAGACGCCCTCCACGCCACTCGCGCCGCCGTCGCCGAAGGCGTCGTTCCCGGCGGTGGTGTTTCGTTCCTGCGTGCCCGCGTCGCCATCGAGAAGCTCCCCGAGTGGAAGTCGGTCTACGCCAAGAAAGCCGAGGTCACCTCAGAGGACATCGGTGCCGCCAAGTATGACGTCGCCGCCGGTATGGATGTCGTCTACAAGGCCCTCGCCGTTCCCATGCAGACCATTGCTGAGAACGCCGGCGAAAAGGGTACCGTGGTCGTTTCCAAGGTCATCGAAGGTGGGGCCGGCAAGTCCGGCGCGTCGTTCGGTTTCAACGCCCTCACCGGCGAATACGGCGACCTCCTCAAGCAGGGCGTCATGACGCCCGCCAAGGTCGATCGCTCGGCTCTCATCAACGCTTCCAGCGTGGCCACCATCCTGCTCACCAGCGACTGTGTCGTCACCGATGCCCCCAAGGACGATGACGATCATGGCCACGGTGGCCACGACCACGGCCACGGCGGCGGTGGCATGGGCGGAATGGGTGGTATGGGCGGCATGCCCGGTATGGGCGGCTTCTAACCGCTGGCGTTATTGTCACTCGCCGTGCTCGTTGCTTCCGTCAGATTTTCAGTTCCTTCTCGTTTCTAAGGACGACCACTATGGCCAGCGCCAAAGACCTCATGAGCAAGATTGGCGGCACCGGCGGCGGTTTCGCCAAGAAGCCCCTCGTCAAGCCCCTCATCACCAACCCCGAAGACGCTCCCGCCGCCACCGGCGAGAACGCCCAGTCCAAGCACTTTGATCCTTCCCAGAAGGGTCACAACACGAAGAGGGGCGGCGGCGCCACCACCGGCAACGTCCTTTCCAACGTCCGCCCCAAGGTGTAATCCAGCGCTCACTCCAGCAGCAATCCGCCCGCGGCCCTTGGGCGCCGGTCTCCGCTTTGAACCTGCATGCAAACGATTCTCGACTTTCTCGATATCTTCCGTCATCTGGATAAACATCTGGGTGATCTCATCGCGTCGCACGGCGCGTGGGTCTATGCCATTGCCGCCGGCATCATCTTCGCCGAAACCGGCCTCGTTCTGCTCCCCTTCCTTCCCGGCGACTCGCTCCTCTTTGCCCTCGGTGCCTTCACCTCATCCGATGGTGAAGCCACCCGCCTCAACCTCTGGGTGCTTCTGGGCACCCTCACCGTTGCCGCCATCCTGGGCGACGCCGTGAACTACCACATCGGCAAGTACGTCGGCCCCCGCATCTTCCGCGCCGAAGGCACCGGCTTCTGGGCCAAGGTCCTCAGCCGCAAGCACCTCGACCGCGCGCATGAGTTCTACGAAAAATACGGCGGTAAGGCCGTCGTCCTCGCCCGCTTCGTGCCCATCGTCCGCACCTTCGTTCCCTTCGTCGCCGGCGCCGGCGCCATGAACTACGGCAAGTTCGTCTTCTATAACATTATCGGCGCCGTCGCGTGGGTCTTCGGGTGCGTCATCGCCGGCCACTTCTTCGGCAACATCCCTTGGGTGAAGAAGAACTTCGAGATCGTCGTCCTCGGCATCATCATCGTCTCCATCCTCCCCATCGTCTTTGAGTTTATCAGCGCCCGCCGCTCCTCGGCCAAGGCAAGCCTCGTCTCCGTTCCCGATCCGACCAAGTAACCCCGTCCCGCGACGGTTCCCTCCTCGTTTGATTCACTCAGTACTTTGGAGTTCACCATGGCCATCAAGCCCCTCGAAGATCGCGTCCTCGTCAAGCCCATCGAAGCCGAAACCAAAACCGCCTCCGGCATCTTCCTGCCTGAGTCGGCCAAAGAGAAGCCCGTCCGCGGCAAGGTTGTCGCCGTCGGACCCGGCAAGCGCCTTGACAACGGCAAGCGCGCCGAAATGAGCGTCAAGATCGGCTCCACCGTTGTTTACGGCCGTTATGCCGGCAGCGAAGTTGAGGTCAAGAGCGAGAAGTTCCTCATCATCAAAGAGAGCGAACTCCTCGGCGTCCTCGAGAGCTGATCTCCAGTTGATACCCCCCGGTCGCGGCTCAACTTTTTCCGCCGCGCCCACCCTCGCGTGCCTCGCTAAGCCGACGCGCCGAGTTTCCGTCGATCTCGTCCCTGCCTCCCGTTTCCCCTTTCCCAGAGATACCCAATGGCATCGAAGCAACTGATGTTCAATGACGCCGCGCTTCTCGAAATGAAGAAGGGCGTTCAGCGCCTCGCCCGCGCCGTCAAGGTCACCATGGGCCCCTCGGCCCGCCACGTCCTCCTTCAGAAGTCATACGGTGGCCCCTCCATCTCCAACGACGGTGTGAGCGTGTCCAAAGAGATCACGCTCCCCGAGCCCTTCGAGAGCATGGGCGCCAAGATGGTCACCGAGGTCGCCAAGAAGACCAACGACGAAGCCGGCGACGGCACCACCGCCGCCACCGTCCTCGCCGAGGCCATCTTCGTTGAAGGCCTCCGTCACGTTGCCGCCGGTGCCAACCCGGTCCTGATCCAGCGCGGCATCAACAAGGCCGCCGCCGCCGCCGCCGAGGCTATCGATGCCATGGCCGTCAAGTGCAAGGGCAAGGCCGACTACATCAAGGTCGCCACCGTCTCCGCCAGCCACGATGTCCAGATCGGCGAACTCATCGCCGAGGCCATCACCAAGGTCGGCCCCGAGGGTGTCGTTGAAGTCGAAGAAGGCAAGGGCGCCGAGACCACCCTCGATTACGTCGAGGGCATGGCCTTCGACAAGGGCTATATCTCGCCCTACTTCATGACCGATCCCAAGACCGCCGAGTGCGTGATCGAGGACGCCTACATCCTCATCTACGAGAAGAAGATCGCCAACCTCGCCGACTTCCTCCCGTTCCTCAACAAGATCGCCACCACCGGCAAGCCCGTGCTCGTCATCGCCGAAGAGGTTGAGAGCGAAGCCCTCGCCGCGCTCGTCGTCAACCGTCTCCGCGGCGTGCTGAAGATCTGCGCCGTCAAGGCCCCCGGGTTCGGCGATCGCCGCAAGTCCATGCTCGGCGATATCGCCGTCCTCACCGGCGGCACTTTCTTCGCCGAAGACCTTGGCCGCTCGCTCGAGTCGATCGAACTCGGCGAACTCGGCCGCGCCAAGCGCATCGTCGTCACCAAAGATGAGACGACCATCATCGAGGGCGCTGGCAAACGCGCCGACATCATGGCCCGCGCCTCGCAGATCCAGGCCCAGCATGACAAGACCACCAGCGACTACGACCGCGAGAAGTTCAAGGAGCGTCTCGCCAAGCTCACCGGCGGCGTCGCCATCATCTCCGTCGGCGGCTCGTCGGAAGTCGCCATGAAGACCAAGAAGGACGCCGTCGACGACGCCCTCAACTCCACCCGCCACGCCGCCCGCAGCGGCTACGTTCCCGGCGGCGGCGTCGCGCTCATCCGCACCCAGCCCGCCATCGAAAAGGCCATGGGCAAGGCCAAAGGCGACGAGAAGCTCGGCTTCGAAATCGTCTCCGCCGCTGTCGAGGCCTGCGCTCGCCAGATCGCCGA
>Ga0105044_10010867_pt1 | contig 12425 bp, 12 predicted proteins | sample MAT01_FD_78092 | JGI IMG/M metagenome (GOLD analysis project Ga0105044, IMG submission 78092) | Freshwater microbial communities from Lake Fryxell liftoff mats and glacier meltwater in Antarctica - MAT-01 | ecosystem: Environmental > Aquatic > Freshwater > Ice > Liftoff microbial mat | place...
AAGGCAGCAGAAGCGGCTGAGGTCGTCCATGACCGTACCATCCGAAGGAGGGGAATTCCCATCGTGCGATGGAATCCCTTACCATGCCTCAGTCAAAGCATGCAAGACTGAGCGGACACCACCCAAAACTGGGGCCCCACCCCAAAAATGGCGGCCAGAGGCAAAGGCGGGCTTTCCAGGGATTTAGCCACTCACGCTTGAGCCGGAGGGAGTCGGTGAGGGGTCGGGTTCGCCTTGGGCTGGTTTTCAGGAATTGTCTCAGCAGTGCTGAGACTTTCGGTTGATGCCTGGGGAATCGCACGAAGCTCATTCCCAAAGCTTGTCACACGGCTGGTGGCGGTTCGGCTTTCCCGGAGAAACCGTGTGGCACTCCGTATTCACGTCAAATGGCAAGTCCAAGCTGAACACGCATAGCCATCTCAACTCGTTCCATGTCGTGCGGGTCAAGTTGTCCTACCAGTTCCAAGAGCCGCGTTTTCGTGACCGTCGTGATTTGATCCGCCATCGCCTTTGATACGGCACCGTTCATCGTGACCGTTGTATCGCATGGGTAGAGCTTGCCCGTCTTACTCGAAAATGGCACGATCTGAATTCGGTTGGCGTGCTTATTGGCAGCATTGTTACTTACGATAACGGCTGGGCGAGACTTTCTTATTTCGCCGCCAAGACTTCCTTCAAAGCTCACCCGCCAAACGTCACCGCGTCGCATCGAAACCATCGCCAATAAGTGCTTCGCACCACTCGTTGGCCTCGGTCTCCCGCGCTTCGTCAGCGGCCATTTCGGCGTATGCGGCAGCCAAACTTTCAGTCACGACAAATGGGCGGGCCAAATCTTCGAGGAATTTCCCGATGTTGCCCCGCCCGATGACGGCATGGAGGCCATCATAGACACGGTCGTCAATCGTTATGGTTAGTTTCTTGGTCATCGTCTCAATACGTAAGGTTATACGTAAACGATGCCACACGCTGCATGCGGTTGTCAACACTCTTATGAAGAACGCACTCCAAGCTGCTGATATGGCGTCGTTTTCGTGTTGGTTTGCTTATTCGCTGACTTCATTGATGCGGTTTTCCAGGCCGACCAAGGTCGCAAGAATGTCGTCGAAGCTGCCGGGATCGGTGAGATACATGTCACGCATCGCCTGGTAATCACGCCGCAGTGCAGGCTGCCGTTCGGCCGGAGGGACAAGGCGAAAGGTTCCGGGTTTGGCCAGGTCGTAGTTCGCCCACGAACTGCCAAAGAACTGACTCTTCCATGCAACGACACGGTTGCGGAGATCATGTTGGTCGATGGCTTTGCTTGCGGCCGGATGCTTCGCCAGTGCCGCCGTGTCCGCGTAATGTCTGGAGAATCTGTCCGGCGTCGGCTTCTCGGCTGGCCGGTGGTATTCTGTATGCAGGATCGTCGCCTTCTCCCAGAAGCTCCGCTCCACCTCTAGTGCAACCACTTCGCAACGCCAATCGGTAAATGCAGCGGGTAGAACCTCGGCAACCCACGGCCGGATTGGGTGACGACCGGTTGGTTGCTGGTCGGTAAGTGAGCCGAACTCCAGCTTGACGGAACGTCTGAGATAGTCGAACCCCGCTGGCTGCGACGATGGGTAGTGAAATAGGAGCACCGGCGAGTTGGTGTTTGGTTCCGTCAGAAACTCGAACCACGCTCGCTCGTTCTTTCCCAGCACGCCCTCCACGGCCGCTTGCATCACTGGCCCGATTTTCTTTTGCACGGCGGTTCCGCAGGCGGCCTCGGCTCTTGTCATCCATTTGTTGGCCTGGTTCCGGCTGGTGCCCGCTTCAGGGAGATTCAGAAACGCAGGCGCGAGCGACAGGTCAATGTCTTCCGAGAACCGCTCGATGACGCCGAACACCTTCGACAGCGAGGTGCCACCCTTGAAGACCAGGCTGCCGGCGAATTCCGACTCAAACAAAATGCCCAGCAACCAGCACACCCAAAAGTCTTTCTCCAGGACCACCGGGGATACATTCTTCTGGATCGCCGCCTGTTCGATGTACAGGTGGCGTTCGTCGGCAGACAATTCGAGGAAGCCCAGCTTCATGCATCCTCCTCGGCGAGTTCCCTGAAGATCGGGTGCATCCAGGCTGGCGCGAGCCGGAGATCCTTGAGGAGTTCCCGCCGCTTGTCGAACGGGAGCGTCCGCCTCAAGTGTTCCCGCCGCTGCGGGGTCAGATGCTCCTTGCCCAGTTCGCGGAGCGCCTGGATCAGAAGTCCGCTGAGCCGTCCTGCCGCTGCCATGTTCTTCGCGGTAGTCCGCCGAAGTTGGATCGTGGTCGGGCCGATCTTGACCGTTCGGCTTGGGCCGTCTGTCAGGAACACCGCCTTGGCTGGCACTTGTTCGGAAAGACCCAGAGCGTTGGCCGCGTAGGCACCGGCGGGCTGAAGCCGCGTGTGGTCGCGGCCCGCCATCGCCTCTGCCACCTTGTCGGCGGATGGCGAAAGCGGCCCTAGCACCGGATGTTCTTTCGGAAAGTCATACACCCCGCGTGCGAGGCGGCGAATGGTTCCCTTACGCGCGAGCCGATGGAGGACGATATCGACTGCCTCGCGGCTGCCCAAGTCCAGGAAGTCAGCCGGAACGAACACGGAGCCACGCCCACGGCCGTTTATGGCTGCAAGTATCTGCGAATCAATGCTTTGCGGTTGTTTTCGAGTGGCCTTCATGTAAGAAATAATAGCCTACTTTTCTTACAAGATCAAGGGCTATCTGAGCCGGGGTGTCGAGACCGGCTGGCCAGTAGCAGAAAAGGGATCACTCGCATCTTGACAGGCAGCAAGCGGAAGTGTAAGCTAAACGGCGAACATGGCGAACAACACAGGAAAAACTCTGGGACAGGTGATTCGGGACGCGCGGGTTGCGACCGGCGTAAGCCTGCGTGAGTTTTCCAAGAAGCTCGGAATTACCCCTTCCTACCAGAGCGATATTGAAAATGACCGCCGGATTCCTTCCGAGGATGTACTCAAGAAGATGGCGGGATTGCTGAGCCTTGACTTCGAGGATCTCATGGCCCTGGGAGGACGATTTGGCGAGGAAGCCGAGCGTTATCTTCGCCGGCATCCAACCGCCGGCGCTCTCTTCCGCAAGCTATCGGAGACGAATGCTCCCGAAGAAGTCTTGCGCAAAATGCTGGAAGAAGCCAAGGATCAGGATCGCAAGAAGGAGGAAGACAAGTGAAGCGATTCCGGAGTACAAAATCGGGAACCGAGCGCCTTTGGATCGAGCCAGAGGAGATCGAGAGTCGAACGGAGGCCGAGTTGGTCAAGGCAAAACTATTGCCGACGCTCGATGCTCCGGCGCTTGATGTCGAGGCATTCGTTGAGCAGCACCTGGGTGCCCAATTCGATCAATACGCTTCGCTTCCTTCGGATACCCTTGGACAGACCGATTTTCGCATTGGTGCCCCGCCGCTGGTCATGGTCAATGCCGATCTGACCGGAGCGGCGCTTGATGATGACGACAGTCCCCTTGGGCTTAAAGGACGCTGGCGGGCGACCGTTGCCCATGAAGCGTGCCACATTCTGTTCCACCGCTGCCTTTTCAATCTGAATCCGCAGCAGGGATCGCTATTCGGGGATAGCGACGATGAGGAAGAACCCGTGGTGCGTTTACTACGCTGCCTCAAGCGCGATGTCGTTTACGGGAGGATGGTACCAGGCTGGCGGGAAGTGCAAGCAAACATGGGCATGGCCGCACTGCTGATGCCACGGTCGTTGTTTGTCGCCGTCTGCCAGAAGGAAATCTCGCTCCTGGGCACTGGCCGAGTGTACGCCAACACGCCGGAGGCTCAAACCTTGGCGGCTTGCCTTTCACGAACGTTTCAGGTGTCTCGTCAGGCAGCGATGATCCGGCTGAAAACACTCGATGTGTTGGCGATACCTCCTGGTCAGGAGTATCTGATGTGAGTGATGTGAGTCCCTTTTTTTTGCACTTGCTGTCCGCAACTCGGCGTACATGGCGTATGCGGCGTGCGCAGCGAATAACGAACGGAGGAAACGTTGACGACTCTGCTTGATTTGAAAACCGCCGAAGGCTCGGCGTCTTAAGTCAGGACGAAAAGTGACCCTTGCAAGGGTCGCCCACGCGGTGTGGGAACAGAAGGAAAGCAATCAATCTTCAAACACGAAAGGGTTAACCATGTCTGAGCATCATCCAGAATCGAAGCACGAGGTGCGGATTCACATCGATCAGCACAAGTACGAGTCGCCCAACCCGACGACGGGCGCGGCGCTGTACATCCTCGGAAAGGTCGCGTCGGGGTTCGAACTCTACCGCGAGGTAACCGGGAACCACGAAGACCAACCGATCGACAATGGCCCGGAGATCGTCCACCTGAAGGAGGACGAACACTTTCATAGCGGGCCGCCCAAGACGTACACGATTTTCGTGAACGGCCAGAAAAAAACGATCAACAAGAAGATGATTAGCTTCGCAGAAGTCGTCGCACTCGCGTATCCGACACCGGCGACAATATTTTGTACACGGTGTCCTACGAGGACGGTCCGCACTCCAACCCGCAAGGGTCGCTCATGGAGGGGCAGTCCGTCTACATTAAGAATGGGATGATCTTCAATGTCACAGCAACCGATAAGTCGTAGCTCTGATCTTCAGAAGCTACGCAATGAAGGGTATGACCTGGAAATCCGCTCGGGGTGTCTTCTGGTGAAGGACACCCCGTATGTGAACTCACGCAAAGAGGTCACACGCGGAATCCTGGTGATGAAATTGGTCCTGGCGAACGACGTGACATCGCGTCCGGATGACCACGTCGCCTACTTCGCGGGGGAGTATCCGTGCGATGAGCACGGAAATGAAATCGCGAAGATTAAGAACGCGACCGGCGAAAAATCGCTCGCCGATGGCGTTGTCATCCAGCACACGTTCTCGGCCAAGCCGAAACCGGAGGACACTTACGCCGATTACCACGCGAAGGTGACGACCTATGTGTCCATCTTGTCTGGGCCAGCGTGGCGGATCGACCCTACGGCCAGCGCGAAAACCTTTCCGTTCGTAGCACCGGAAGCCGACAGCGATGAGCCATTCAACTACATAGACACGGCATCAAGCCGGGCCGAAATCGTTGCTGTTACGAAAAAGCTGGCCCTGGCAAAAGTCGCGATCATCGGCCTGGGCGGAACCGGATCGTATGTGCTGGACCTCGTGGCCAAGACGCCCGTCCGGCAGATCCACCTCTACGACGGCGACGCCTTCTTGCAACACAACGCATTCCGGTCCCCCGGAGCAGCATCGGGCGAGGATTTGGGCGCAAAGCATCCCAAGGCGACGTATTTCAAAAACCTCTACGCCAAAATGCACCGGGGCATCATCGACCACCCGGTCTACATCGATTCGGACAATGTGGAAGAACTCCGTGGTTTCGACTTTGTGTTTCTCTGCCTCGATAAGGGCAGTGCGAAGCGACTGATCGTCGATAAACTCGAAGAATTCAACGTTCCCTTCGTCGATGTCGGTATGGGCATTCAGTTGACCGACGGTGCTCTCGGTGGCATTGTGCGGTTCACGACCAACACCGAGAAAAAGCGAGATCACTTCCGCAGCAGGGTCTCGTTTGGAGATGGTACGGGTGACAACGAATATGATCGCAACATTCAGATCGCCGATATGAATGCCCTGAACGCCGCTTTGGCGGTCATCAAGTGGAAAAAACACTTTGGCTTTTACCGCGATCTCAAGGGTGAGCACCATAGTCAATTCACCATTGACGGCGACCTGCTGCTGAATGAGGAGCGAGTGCAATGAGCCAAGAGATCGTCCTCAAACATGAGTTCGTAGAGTTCATTCCAGATGAACTTGAACAGGGGACGATCCACGTCTCGATCCGGTTTGCAACGGCGTCGCACCTGTGCTGCTGTGGTTGCGGGAGCAAGGTTGTCACTCCCCTGCGGCCAACGGATTGGAAGCTCATTTTTGATGGAAAGACCATTTCGCTCGATCCATCAATCGGTAACTGGAGTTTTGCGTGCCAGTCCCACTATTGGATACGACACAACAGGGTCAAATGGGCAAGGCAATGGTCCCAAGAACAGGTTGGAGCCGGTAGGATGCATGATACGCTAGTTAAAGATGAGTATTTCGGCACTAACAAGACGCCGACAAGTTCCGCCCCTCCAGGCGTAAGCGTCAGCAGCGGAGCGCCTGGAGAAGCCAAGGCCCGGGAGAGTGGTTGGCAGAGGCTAAAGAAGTGGTTTGGCTTCGGGCGTGACCGGTAACGGTATGCCATCGCTCATCACAGTCGGAACCGTCGGAAGTCCAGATGCTCGTCACCGAACATTCAAGGTCGTTTGCGATAAAGGCGACGGTTGGTGCGACCCGATCCTGCGTTTCAACACGCCGTCGTTCATCGACACGTTTCTGAACTACCCCCCGCCAGGGCGGGTAGTTCGTCGGAAACCATAGATTGAGCGTCGGTTCACTTCCTCCGGAGCATTGACTCGATTTTGGATGGATCGACGTAATAGCCCTGAAGTCTGGTCAACTTGCCTTCATGCATGAGCAGCATATCTCCATGCCGCAATAGCCGTTCGGCTCCGGGTTCGTCGAGGATGACTTGGGAGTCCCTGCTAGACGGGAGGCTGAAGGAAATTCGGCAGGCCATGTTTGCCTTGATATTTCCTGTCACGATGTCTGCGGTCGGGCGTTGCGTTGCCAAGATCAAGTGGATTCCGACGTTTCGTCCTCGCGCGGTAATACGGCTGATGACCCGCTCGAATTCATCTTTCTCCTTTTTCACCAGCACGGCCATCAGGTCAGCGTACTCATCGATAATGACCACCAAAGGGCGCATGGGCTTCTTCGGGTTGCCACGGTTGTACGATTTGATGTCTCGACACTTCGCTTTTTGCAGGATGTCGGAACGCTTCTGCATCTCTTGCTCGGCGATCTGGCGAACGATGTCCACCCCTCGGTCGGCTTCAGTGATGATCTCCCCGCCACGCAGGTGCTTTAAGCGGCCAAAGACGGTGAAGTCGGTCTGCTTCGGATCGATGATGACCAGTTCGAGTGACTTCTCGGAATGGGCCGAAACCAGGCTCAAGACCACCGAATAGAGGAAGATGGTTTTCCCGGAACCCGTACCACCGGCAACAAGAATGTGGGGCAATTTGTCGTCGCCGAGGTCGAGACGGGTCGGTTGCCCTCCTGGGTTGATGCCGATGTGAAGAGGCAACTCATTCACATCCTTCAGTTTCATCCCTGAGAGAAGTGGATCGAGTGGTACGATCTGGCGGACAGGTCGCGCCAAATCGAGGTACTCGTAGTGCGTACCGGGCAGGAATCCGATGATCGGGATGGAAGTAGCAGCGAGTTGCCGGGCAATGTTTTCCGCCTGTTTCCTTAATCTGGAAGCTTCCTCACCTGGGGCGAGCTTGATTTTGTACCGAAGAACCGAAGGTCCGATGTCCACGTTTTTCGGGTCGATTTCGGTAACCTTGATCCCGAAATCCTGGCATGCCGCTTTGATCTTTGCGCAAGTGAGTCGGATTTGCTCGCGTTGATCGGCCGTGGGTTCAGCAACGGGTTCTGAAACGGACTCGTCCACCACTTCCTCGTGGTCTTCCTGCATTTCTTCTTCTTCGTCGTCCTCCACGCTTTCTGCCTTCCCGACGGAACCTTCATTTGGGGGCAATGAAGCTGCCTTCGATCCCGAGCGTGTCGGTCCACCTCCGAGATGGATACTGACGGTTTCTTCGTTTAAGTGGACCAGACGAATCTTGCCTCCCTCGGCATCGACCGTCTCGTCAAGCGGCTCCTGGTTAAGCCCGAGATTGACCAAGATCAGGTTGAGGCGGATGACCGGTTTCTTCTCTCCTGAGAAAAGTTCGTTAAGAAACTTGCTCCAGAACTGCTTTTCTTCTCGCGTCCGGTGGCCCGCCAGGCCTTGGCGGTAGAGGTGGTTTCGCAGGATTTCGCGGCGAGGGGGCGTCAGAACATGATGCTTCCAATCGTTCAACCCGAAGATAGCCGCAACCGATTTCCCGGTGTTGACGAGTTGGTCCACGGGTTTTCCGGTGATTTTGCCGTTTCCGTCCATCGTGTAGACGTGAGTTGCATTCTCAACCCCCGATTTTGACTCCAGGATGTCGATGGTCGGGATGCCGTTTTCGACAGAGAGGCCGAGCAGGTCGGCTCGCTTCGAATCGTCGTCCAGATTCATCCAACGCCGGGTCTCGGCACTGTCCAGGCTGATAAGCAAATGCCGGGCGTTGTGCGCGCGGTACCATTTGGCCACGATCAGTGTGCCAAGCGCGCCGATGGATTTATTCTGGTCGAAGTGCATTTACTCGTCTCCGTCCGGGCGGATCAGTCCGAGGAGTCCTTCGCCCACGAGTTCGGCGCTCGCAGTGATAAGTTCCCGGAGTGATTCTTCGGTTGGGTCCAGGTTGGCTTTTCGCAAGTAGTAGTCGAAGGTTCGCTCGAATTTCGTCAGGCTCTCCGTCAGTACGATGATGTCGCGTCTCGTTCCGGGTTCAAAAGATATCATGTGCCCACCGTCCGTCGGGAGCGAGTCGATCAACTTGTCGCCAAGGACGAGCCAGGTGCAGTTCTTGAGCAACTCTCCGGTCTTGGGGAATCCGGGGCCGAGACTTGAACTGACACCGAAGTGCGAACCGGTCAAGGAATTGTTCAACCGGTTCTGAAGGCTGTAGTAGACGTCAAAAAGATCCCCTGTTGCGGCAGGCGTAATGACGAGTTGGTCTTCGATGGGGTCGTACTGGAACTCCTTCGGGAGAACCAGCGGATGGACGAACCCGGACTCTCGGCTACTGAATCTTCCAACCTGTGAACGTGACGGGTCGAAGATGGCGAGTACGTGGACCGGGTCTTGCCGAAGCAGAGTCTGTACGTCCTGGTAGGTAGTCTTGGCTTGCCTGATGTTCAGGACGAATCGCGGCGAGTCCTCTGCGGCGAAGACCGAAGCGATGGTTTCGAGTTGCTGATCGTCATTACCAAGCGAGAGTTGCCGGTCGAGCGTTCTGAACACCGTGAGGTGCATACCGTCGATGGGCAACTCTTCGTTGGTGATCTGGGAGGCCAACTGCTCCAAGAGTCCCGGTAGATCGGGCGGGTCTACCAGACAAAGCCGGAAACTTCGCTTTGCATGAGGATAGAGCACCAAGAATTTCCGCAGGATGCGTAGCAACCGATCCTGACCTTCAGTCCCTGCATAGTGCGGGTTTTCTTGCTGATAGCACGGGAGGGTCGCGATCTGATGGCTTTCCGGCAGGACGAGGGCGTGATGGTTGGAAACCAGACCTTCGGGCACGAACAATGCGGTGACGAAGTGCGGCAGTTTCTCCGTGCTCTCGGCCAGCACCCGCTTTTGGTCGTCGCTCAAAGTCCCCTTTTCGTCCCGCAGTTGTTCGGCGAGGCGGACATACTTCCACAAATGGAGCGGGTGAAGCGGGGATAGCAGCGCATACACGCTATTCGGGGTTTCAAAAAGTATGGTGTTGAGAACCAGCATCTGCGCGCACAGGTGGCGAGCACCGGTGGCGGATTGCGAGGCCACAGCCTCGTACCGGTCACGGACAGCACCGGAGAGGCCCGCGTAGGCGTCGAGGTAGTCTTTGCCGGCTTGCAGCAACTTCTTGTCGCTCGCGAGCGCGACCATTGGTGAGATTGCGATAGCAACCGCCTGGTCTGCGAGTTGTGCCCGTGCCTTCACGAAACTTTGCCAGCGGCCCAGTACTTCCGGTTCGATCAGGTTGAGTCCGATGACCCGGTTAAGCAGGGTTTGGAATGTCTTTTCCCCATCCAGGGTGAAGCCCGCAAACTCGGCATTGTCGATGTCGCCCAGGGCGGCATCGAACGTATCAGCATTTGGAAATTTGAACCGGCCTCCGAACAGGTCGGGCGTAATCGCGCGGTTGAGAAGTCGGACGAGTGATGGCGGAATTTTCGCCGACGCCTGCTCGCTCCGGTTGGTGAGTTCGAGCGTTACATTGGGCGTTTCGTCTTCCTCAAAGCCTTTGATGGTCTCCCGAAGTTTCTTGCCGAGTTGGATGAGTTCCTGTTCATCCCCGTCAAGGATGGCGTCTACACCCACACGCTCTATGGGCACGACCTTTTGTGCCTTCGGCTTCGACGAACTTTTCTTTGCCTCGAACAAGGCGCGAACGTCTTCGGCCAGAAGTTCCGCCCGGTCGTTGTCGGAACCCGAACGGTTGTACTTAAGAATCTTGCCAAGAGTTGCCTGGAACAGCGGTCGTTCGGTAGCACTTGCCGCTTCCAGACTGCGATTCAACCGATCACGGTCGGCGTTATTCAGGATCTCAATCCGGTTCGTGAGTTGGCGGTTGTTGTTCAGATTGCGGATGAGTTGGACGGGGGTCGATTTATCGAAGAACTCCTTCGAGGGCAGAAGGCCAAGCAGATACAACCCGTCGCGTGATGCCTCGGGGATCTGCTTCGGTTTCGCCTTCAAATGGAGGAAGTATGAGGCGAGCCGGTAAACGGAGATCTGGCGGCTTACTTCAGTACGTTCAAGCACTCCCCACCACTTGCGTAGCACTTCGTTCGGGCAGAGTTCCTTAAAGGCCGTTTCGCATACCTCCTTGTAGAGGTCGCGGTCACGAATTTCGGTAAACCGATGGAACGTCCCGAGTCTCTCTTCTTCCCCGAACGAAACGATGACAACAGTGTCGATGACCTTGGGGTCATTCCGCCAGTCGGTTGCGTCGGCAAGATCAGCGGTCAGCAGGTGTGCGGGGTACTTTGTGGATTTCAACAAATCGCGCACGGATGCGCTGGCGATTGCAACGCGCGGGCGTGGGTCCTGGTTCAATAACCTCAACATCGCCGCAGGGTCGAATGCCGTGACATGTTGCAGGCGTACACCCGGATGGCCGCGGTCGATTAGGGCGCGAACAACCTTTGCGACAATCTCCCCCAAGAACTCAGAAACGTCTGTCATCGGAGTCCCTCCGGCACCTGAACCATCAGAACACCGTCGGCGTACTGTCGCGCCCAACCAAGCGAAAGCAACTGCTGCCGGAACACTTGGCTGTTGCTGCGGAGGTCTTGAACGGTCGCAGTACCCAGACCGCTTGCCATCAACACGCCACTGTCCTCGGGCCTGCCGCCAACCAGCAAGCCGTACTTCTGATAGAACGCCCCCAGAAATTGCTGGTAGGTCATTTCTCCTTCGGGGAGAACGGACGCGAGGACCGCTTCAAGCAGAATTCCTTCGAGGTTATAATACTTCCGAACGGCGTTGTTCCCCGCTGGCCGCACGAATCCAACGCGAACTCCTAAGCCGCGATAGAAGTCGAGCGGTGTTCCCGACAGATCGCGGAAAATCGTTTGCCTGATGGCTTCGGCCATTGCATCCAACCGGCCTAGCTGACTTGCATACGACCGGAACGCCTTGTGTAACTGTTCGCGGTTCTTGTCTTCGTTCTGACCGAACTCCACCTCGTCGATGAACGACTCGCATTTCTTGTCCGTAGGTCGCGGGCCGATCCGACCTTCAAGCCACGCCTTGAAGCGACCCGTGTAAAGAGTCTCTATCGCGCGGCGATTCAAGTTGTACGTCGCATGGCTTGCCTGATAGGCGGTACTTCGCTGCCTCTCTGGAAAATAAAGCAGTGTCGGGTTCAGGGTGGGCGTGCCTTCCAACTCGGAGTTGCGGTTTTGCAAGTGCATCAACACGGAGAACACCCCGAAGGCGACGAATCGCCTCAGTGCGTCCAACCCGCCGCCATACCGGGTCTCGAATTTCGTCAGGTTATCGAATCCAAGGCGCAGGCTTTGAAGAGAGGGGGACAGGAACAGTTTCCCACGCTTCTTGAATACGGTTTCGGCGGGGTATGTACCCAGAACAACGTCGGTTGCCGTGGCCGTGGACACGAGTGGGGCGGTGAGTGCTGATACCTCGTCTTTGGGGTTTTCGAGAATCTCCTTCAGGAGCATGAGACCTTTGGAAGGGCCTCCGCCAAGGTCGGTGGCGAGCAGGTGGTAGAGGAATGCACCGGTGCCACTGTCGCTGCGGTCTTCAGTAAGGTGCCGCTCGCATGTGACGTTGTAGGACGAGAAGTTGTTGCCCTTGTTGACGGCTCCGCCTACAGGACTGACCAGCAACTTGAGGTCAGCACGAAACTCGGCGAACTCTCGCCGCTTGCTCTGCGGTTGGAAAGGGTCGAATACGCCGGGTTGATCTGTGATCAGTTTGTCGGAGGGATTCACCTCGCCTTTCTGCGTCCGGTGAACTACCGTCTGGTTGAGCAACACGGGGTCGTACCGCCTGCCGAGGATGCGGCGGAACCAACCGTTCGCCACGTGCGCGGGCTTGGTGCTGCTGGAAGTCGGAAGGTAGCCGAAGCGGTAATGCAGTCACGACTGCCTATACGTTACTCGGACTTTCTCTGTAGTGGACCCCGATTCCTGGACCAC
>Ga0105044_10010869_pt1 | contig 12424 bp, 14 predicted proteins | sample MAT01_FD_78092 | JGI IMG/M metagenome (GOLD analysis project Ga0105044, IMG submission 78092) | Freshwater microbial communities from Lake Fryxell liftoff mats and glacier meltwater in Antarctica - MAT-01 | ecosystem: Environmental > Aquatic > Freshwater > Ice > Liftoff microbial mat | place...
GATTTCTCGCTTTACGTCCACCGCCCGACGGCAACGGACCCCAGCTTTGCCCCGGCGGGCTGCGACAGTTTCTATGTGCTTTGCCCGGTCCCGAACCTTCGGGCCAGAGTCGATTGGGCGGTTGAAGGTCCCAAACTGCGCGACCGGATCGTCGCGGCGCTAGACGGGTCCATGCTGCCGGGTCTGAAAGACACGATCTGTTCTGAGTTTGCGATGACGCCAAACGATTTCAAGGATCGCTACCTGAGCGTCGATGGCGCGGGCTTTTCGATCTCGCCGTATTTCCGCCAATCGGCGTGGTTCCGGTTTCACAACCGGGGCGAAGGCATACCCGGGCTTTATGTGGTGGGCGCAGGCGCGCATCCCGGGGCCGGTCTGCCAGGGGTCGTGTCATCGGCAAAAACACTTGACCATCTCGTGCCTGAACCGGTGAGCGCGCTGTGAACGGCGCAGGTGATCTGCGGTCAGCCGTGCCGGATGCGTGGCCCACGCTGAAAAAGCACGGCAAGACGTTTGCCTGGGCTGCGCACCTGATACCGCGTCGCGACGCAGATCGTCTAGCCAGGCTTTATGCGGTATGCCGCGAATTGGACGACCTGGCTGATCTTGATGGCAGTGCCGGTGCCAGAGGGCGCCTTTTGGGCTTGCGGGCCCAGCCGTGGGTTGCCGGTTCTGCCGATCCCATTGCGCGCGAACTGGCCCTGATGGTGGCGGGCATGGGCCTGAACTCTGCCACCATGAACCAGTTGCTTGATGGGCTGATCAGCGATCTTGACCCTCCGGTCATGGCAGATGAGGAAAGTCTGATCCGCTACGCCTATCTCGTGGCCGGAACCGTGGGGTTGATGGTCTGTGACTTGTTGAACGTGAAGGCAGTCACGGCCCGGAATGCTGCAGTAAATCTGGGCATCGCGATGCAACTGACCAACATTGCGCGGGACGTGCGCGAGGATGCGCGCGCTGGTCGCAAATACCTGCCCGCGACTTGGTGGGACGCAGCGCCCGCAGAGATCGCAGACCCATCTCCAGCCATGCAGCGCACCGGGGCTGCCAACGTGCTGCGGGTGTTGGATCTGGCTGACAGCTATTATGCCAGAGCAAGCTGCGGCTTTGCTTTTCTGCCAATCTCAACACGTCTCGGCCTCGCGGTTGCCAGCCGCGTGTATCGCGGGATCGGTGCTGAATTGCGGCGACGTGACGGTGCATTCCATCTGAAGCGGGTTTATGTTCCACGCTGGCGAAAGGCGGTTTTGACTGTGGCAACAGTCGGCGCGATGGTCCTTCCGGCAAGACGGACGGCAGAGCCGCCACTGCATTCAGCGAGCCTTGATCTGGTGCAGTCCCCATCCCGAACCCATGCGGTGTTTGATGGCGATAATTGACACAGATGTGGCGATCTTGGGCGGGGGCTGCGCAGGATTAAGCCTTGCAGTGCGTTTGGCCGGATCAAACCTCCGCGTGACCGTAATTGAGCCGCGATTGAAATACGAAGCCGATCGTGTTTGGTCGTTCTTTCGCACCCGGGCCGATGTGTTTGAGTCCTGTGTTCGCGCAAGCTGGTCGAAATGGTACGTCTCAAGCGCGGGTGTGACGGTACGCCGCAAATCAGACCATCTGCGTTATGAAAGTGTGTCGTCCGGGGCGTTTTATCAGTTAGCCGTGCAAATGTGCGATGCTGCGCCGAATTTAGACCTGCGTCTTGGCACTTCGGTACTGGCTGACCCACGGCCACCGGCCATGGGCGGCGCTTGGCGGGTTGAAACAAGTGCGGGCCAACTGGCAAGCCGCTACGTGATTGACACCCGGCCCACTGGGCGCACCACCGGTTATGGACAATCGTTTCTGGGGCAAGAGATTCGGGTCGGGTTTGATGCGTTTGACCCGACCGAAGTCCCCATGATGTGTTTTGCAGCTCCGCGCACGGACCGGGTTGATTTTCTGTACATCTTGCCCTTCGCACGGGACGAAGCGCTGGTTGAAGTCACGACTTTTGGCGCAAAGATGCCTGATATCAGCGAACATCGACTCTGGTTGGATCGCGAAATCGCGCAACTGACCCGTGGACAGTCGTTTGATGTGCTGCGCGAAGAACGGGCCTTCATTCCGATGGTCTTGCCACAACCGCGTGCTGCAATCCTGGCTCCGCGCTTTGCTCACGCGGGATTGCGAGGCGGGGCTGCGCGGCCCAGCACAGGATACGCTTATCAACGCATTCAGACGATGGCCGATATCTGTGCCGCGCAACTTTTGCGTGGTAGGGATGATATTGATCTGGCGATAGACAGCCCGGTGACCCGGTTCATGGACGGGGTGTTTCTGCGGGTATTGCAACGCCGTCCCGACCGTGGGCCGGCCCTGTTCAGCGCCCTGTTCCGCAACGCTCCCGCAGACCGGTTGGAACGGTTCCTGTCGGGATCAACCGCGCCGATTGACCGGCTTTCCGTAATGGCGTCGTTGCCCCCCGTGCCGTTCCTGCGCGAAGTGTTTCTCGGATGAGCCGCGAACCGCGTCTGATCGCAAAGCACCGTCTGGCGTTTGCCGCCATAGTGCCGGTTTTGTTAGTAATTTCCCTGGCCTCACAGCCACCGCTGATCTGGCAGCTCATCGCACTCGGGCCCTTGGTCGCCGTTTTGGGCCTGCCCCACGGCGCGTTGGATCACCGGGTAGCAAGTGCGCTGTGGCCACTGGTAAAGCTGCGTGATCATGCGATTTTTATCGGCGGGTATCTCGGGCTGGCAATTGTCGTATTGGTTTTGTGGACCCTGCAACCACGCGTCGCGCTTGCTGCGTTCCTGATCTATTCAGCCCTGCACTTTGCAGACGACTGGCGGGCAGAGTTAGGGCTGTGGCAAAGCCTGCCCTTGGGGGTTTCCGTCATCGCCTTTCCCGCGCTGGTTTTTCAATCCGACGTGGAAATGCTATTCGGTCTATTGACGTCAGCGCCAACAGCGATCCAGTTTGCAAACCTACTGAACAAATCGGCTATCCCGGCTATCATCGTGTCCGCAATCTGTCTGATATCGAACTTCAGGCGCGCGCCTTGGGTGGTCGTGGAGTATGCCCTACTGGCCGCGACTGCCTTGGTCACTCCGCCATTGATTTACTTTGTGATCTACTTCTGCGGACTGCATTCACCCCGCCATTTCTTGTTGACGGCAGACCAGTTGGGCCTGACACCCGCGCAGGGTATGCGTGCCGCATCACCAATAATGATGGCGACATTGATCTTCTCGGCCTTTGGCGCCGTCGCCGTTCATACGTTCACCCCCGTGTACGAGACGGCGACGCTGCAACTGGTTTTTATCGGTCTGGCCGCAGTAACAGTTCCGCATATGCTCCTCACCGCAGTGTTCAAGTCGGTTCATCGATAACAGTCGATTGCACTCTGGCCCGGGACCCGAATACTACTTGTAAACCTCACGCCGGTCACTGAACGCCCGCACGCGTTTGCGCCACGCGCGATAGCTACCGGGTTTCAAGTTCTGGCGCATTAGCGCCTTGACCTGATCGAGACCAAGTCCGTACTGGGCACGGATCTGATCAAAGCTGACATGATCGCTGGTCGCCATTTCGATGATGTCGCTGATGATGGGACCTGCGAATGGCGTTTCGGTCGTGGCATCGCGGGCTTTCGGGCAGTGCCCGTGTACAGGATTGTGGTCAGCGGCAGGCGGCCAAAGCTCAGATCGCCACGCCGGTTTAGCCCGCGCGGGCCAAGGCCGGTGAACGGGCCCGGCACCAATCCCGCGTCGGTCAGGCCACGGCGCAGTCATGCGGGTTTGATGAACAATGCAGGGTCGTGCGTGACGCGTGGGAGCAGGCGCAAGAGATCTTCGGCCACTGTGATGGTGGCAAACCGGGCTATGGGGTTGCGATTGACGGTATCGAACAAAAACAGACCACCGGGCCGCAGAACGCGGGCAACTTCGGCCAGAACTACTGTCAGATCGGTCACATGTTCCAGCACATCTACGCAGACTACGGCATCAAAGGCGGCATCTTTGTAGAGCAACGCCTCACCCACCCCAACGTCGTATGTAATGCCATACCCTGCTGTTTGCGCATGTTGCCGGGCCGCGGCGACTGCGCCTGCGGCAGGATCTATGCCCGTGACCCTTCGCGCCACGCAGCGCCAGCGCCTCGGCCATGAATTCACCGGCGCAACCAAGGTCCAGGACGGTCTTGCCGCGCCAATCGATCCGGGCGTCAAACCAGGAAAGCCGCCCGGGTACCAGGTTTTTGAGCGTGCGCACCCAGCCGATGTCGTCGGACCACCAGGCATCGGCTGCGCTGTCATAAATTGTCAGATCATTGCACATGTTTTTTGCCCTGCCCACGACGCGGCACCAGATAGGGCACATCACCATAGCGCGCGGCAAAGCGCCGTTCCTTGAAGCGCGGGGCAGCGAGGCAACAGGCGGTGCTGCAGACGGCGAGCGCCAGTTGGTCTGGCGTCCAGACCGGCACGGTCCACAGCGTAAGCGCAAAGGCCACATAGATCGGCTGGCGGATCACGCGATACAGACCTTGCGTCGGCATTTCGGGGAATACTGGCTTGATGCGCGCCAGCAATGACATCCAGCCCAGCGCACCCGACTGCACCTCGGCCCCGGCATCAAAGCTGGCCTTGCCCAGCACCAGCCATGATGCCGCATACGCCGCACTGATCGCCCAGAACGCAGCACCTTCCGCCCGCCACCAGACAATGCCAGACGGTGTCCACAACGCGAACAGGGCCAGAAGTTGTGCCGACGCGATGATGGCATAGGTGGTCGTGGCCCAGTGTCGTACCGTGCGGACCGGGGATCAGCCGGGCCAGAACACGCGCACCCCGACCGGTCAACAAAACCGAGTGTGCCAGCGGGAATTGCAAGATCAAGCAAGCGTTCGCCAGTGCCGCCCATGGCCACGGTATGCGACCGAAACTTTAGCTGAGGCCAAAGAACATGGCGGCGATCATCGACAGTACGGCAACCGCGAAAAGGGCGTGGCACAGCACACCGAAGCCTAACGCCAAGGCATTGCGCTCTATCCCCGATGGCGGCGAAAGCGTCCCGCGGATCAGCGTTAACAGCCGGGCAAGGCGGGGGTCGCTCATCATCCCATGCGCGCCAGCATATCGCGCGCTATCGCATCGCCGCTGAACCATGCCGCCTCGACCCGTGGGCCGATGCACCAGTCCCCACCCGCATAAAGCGAGCCCGCAGTGTGCAGGAACGGTTCGCCCAAAGGCGCTGTGACGCGGGCATAACGCCAACGGTGGGTGCTGGCGTATTGGACCTGTTGTGCCGCAACACCCAGCCGGTCGCATAGCAAGGGCAGCATTCGGGCCGTACTGGAGGCAATGTCTTCCTCAAGATACAGCAGGCTGAATTCCGGACTGGCTTGGGCTACCAATGTGCAGACGCCGCTTTGCGGCCTGCTCGGCTTGCTGCTATCCTGTGCGATCCACGCCAGAGGGTAAGTATCATCGCTGCGGGTGAGAAACAGAGGCGGCGCGATGATCGCCGCCATCAGCGTCAGGCACGGCGCAAAACGTACGCCTGCGGCCTTCGCCACAATCGGGTGATCTTGTCCCAGCAGGCCTGCGATCTGCGGGGCAGGTACTGTGATGACGACGCGGTCAAAATTGTGTGTCGCGCCGCCACTGGTGACTAACCAAGCGTCTGCTGTGGCGCGTACCGCAGCTACCGGTGTCTGCTTGCGAATGTCCAGGCCCGCTGCCAAGGCATGCGCCAGCCCGGACATCCCCGGCACGCCCACAACGTGTGACTTGTCCGACCCGTCTTGCCAGATCGCCGCGGCACCGGCTTTATGCAATTCGCGCAGCACGGCGCTAAACTCGCTGCTGCGGGCAGTCACATATTGCGCCCCATGATCAAATTGCAGCCCGTCTACCCGGCGCGTGGCCAGCCGCCCGCCGATGCCTCGCCCTTTGTCAAAGATAACCGGCGTCAGGCCTGCATCGGCCAACCTGCGGGCACAGGCAAGTCCGGCCATCCCTGCCCCGATGATCGCCACGCGCATCAAGCGATCACCTCATCCAGAATACGCGGGATTTGCTGTTTTACCTTATGGAAACCAGCCGTCGCATGCGGCCAGATTGCGCTATCCCAATCGCGCCGCCATTCACCCAGTGTGATACCCTTTTCCGCCAACGCCGGCGCGGCTTCGCGCAACCAGTCGCGTGTTGGCCCTTCAGGCACGTAAGCGGTCGCAATCTGCTTGGCCCCGGTACGGTGCGCCCATGTTGCCGGATCCCCCGCCACCCCGGCACGCATAGGGGTCGCATCAAGTCCCGCGCGGCTCGCAGCGTCGGTTAGTGCTGCCGCCTCGAACCGCGTGACGTGAGCGGCAACAGGGCGTGGAGATCGCAAGTGGCTGGCGTGCAGAGTCGCGACGGCGCGAATGTCCAGCGCGGCCAGATCAAAATCCTCGATACGGCAATCGTCCTCGGTGATCAGCAGGGCCGTGGGCACGCCCGGCTCCGGCAGACTTATCCCGCGCAGCGGCCGAACCGAAGGCAATCCGTTGGGTTCAAGATGATCCAACCCCTGCACATCGTCCGCCAGATCGCTGTCACACGGAGTGAAGCGATTGGCAGTAAACGTCGCAAGATTGCAGGCCTGCGCCTTGTATGGCTTGCCCCGTGTATGCAGCCCTGCGACCCACCGCCAGCCAAGAGTATTCGACGCCGGATCACCGTCCAGCAAATTCCTGTAAAAGAAATCTGCCCCGATCCGCCACGGCAGTCCAAGCGTGAAGATCCAGATCGAGGCGAACCACATCCGCGCATGGTTGTGCAAATATCCGGTATCCACCAGTTCGCGCGCCCAAGCATCAAAACAAACGAGCCCCGTATCGCCTGCGTCTGCATCCGCGACGGCCTTTCGCAGGCGGCGGCCGGTGTCCAATACGGCCAGATCGCCGTCCAGCCCATTGCGACAAATCGCCCAGACTTGCGGACGCCGTTCAAGCCAGCCTTTGAAATAGCTCCGCCAGACCACCTTTTGCACAAACTTCTCAGCGTCTTCTGGCCCATGCGATGTCAAGGCCGCCGCGATAACCTCTGCCTCCGTCACCAACCGCCTGCGAATGTAAAGCGACAGCTTCGACACGGCATTGTGCCCGCAAGGGCCATGGTCGGTATTGCAGCCGTCGGCATAGCGCCGCCCCATCCGCGGGATGAAGGCATTCAACAGCTGCAGGCCTTGGGCACGCGAGGCGATCATTTCGGGCAAGGTCGGTTACTCGGTTTGCAGTCAACTTCCGTGAAGTGACGCACCCTCGCGCAGTTTCAACGCGGCAAAAAGGTCGTCAGCGATACCCCTCTGCCATGGGGCGCAGGGCCACGCGGGCGCGCAGCTTGGTGGCCATCAGATACATGCCACCGATCTTGCGGTGTAAAAACAGCGTGGCGGCAGGCGGCACATGGCTGAGTTCGCGGTCGCGACCGATCGCAAGCCCCATATCCCGCAGATGGTCCAGCAGGTTGGATCGGCCAAAGTCGAGAACCGTATCTTCGCGCAGCGGGGCCATGGCGGTCAAGAACATTGCCTGAATCAGGTCCTGATGGCGCTGCGCTGTGGCACTGCTGAAATAGCCGACCCGCAGCATCGCGGCCCGCGTCTCTGCCTGACCACCATCCAGAGCGGCGTGCAGCAAAACCCGAAAGTCGTTGGCAAGTGCCGGGGGCAAGGGTTGCACAGCTCCAAAATCCAGCAGCACAACCCGGCCCGTCAGGGAATCGTAGCGGTAGTTGGCAAGATTAGGGTCGGTCTGCATTGCGCCGAACACGAACAACTCGCGCAAAGTAAGGTCGATCAGCTGGGCCGCCACCCGGTCACGCACCGCCTGTGGCGCATCCGTAAGCGCCTCGAGCGGCTGACTTTCGATATAGCTCATGGCCAGAACCTGTGGCGTGCTGAGGTCTGCCTGGAGCTGCGGCACCACAAACGCATCCGACCCGGCCATCAACCGCCCGAAATGCGCCAGATGTCCGGCCTCGGCCAAATAGTCGGCCTCGGCATGCAACTGGCGCTTCGCCTCGGTCAACAGGGGGACTATGTCCATGCCCGGCGGCAAAAGGCCCGGCAGCCGCATCAGAGTGGCGACATTGCCGACATCGCTGTCGATGCTGGCGCGCACGCCGGGGTATTGCACCTTGATCGCAAGGTCACGGCCATCGGACAGCACCGCGCGGTGGACCTGCCCGATGGATGCCGCTGCAAACGGGCGGACATCAAACCGGGTAAACCGCTTGATCCAGCCCGCGCCCCACTCGGCGTTCAAGACCGTCTGCAACTGCTTGGGCGGCATATGTTTGGCATCATCACGCAAAGTGGCCAAAATCGCAGTCATTTCAGGCCCCAGCACCACGCCGGTGTCCATCGACAACATCTGTCCCAGCTTCAGCGCTGCACCGCGCATATGCGACAGGCTCTGCGTAAACCGCAGCGCATTGGCCGGCGTCATCAGCAGGCCAGCCAGATCGGGCCGCCTGCCTTGGGCGAGCTGCCGAATTCCACCGCTCATCACGCTGCCAGCGATACCGCCGGCCATTGCCCCGAAATGGGCCATCCGCGCCACGCGGCCGGTAGGGACCGCGAAACCCTTGCTGTTCGGTCCTTTTTCCGCCATTCCACGCCCTTTATGCCACCGATGCTTAAATGGGGCGCAGGTCGGGTTCGTCCAGCTGAAGAACGGCCGGGTGAATGCCGGCCAAGCATAAGCCCATGCCGATGGCGCCATCCCTCTGCGTCTCACCGCGTCGCAATAGAATGAATGTCGAGAGCATTCGGGGTAAATCTACCAATGTTCGGTGCCTTTGGCGCCCTTCGGAATACCGTCCAGGTTGGACGTAACCCATCCCCCATAAAAATCTCCGGGCTGGGGAATGACCTTCTCTCCCCCTACAAAGCAGGCCTCCATCAAGGTTGCATAGAACGCGATGTATCCGGCAATTGACGTGAACTTTGCTGTAGGTAGATCATAGGCCCAAGCTGCGCGCCGGGCCGTGACTGCCCCACCTTCCACATCATAATATCGAGCCACGCCTTTCCATTCGCAAGAACTGCTGCCAGAGGCGGGGTGCAACGTTGCGGCTACGTCACCGCGCGGCAGATAATAGGTCGGCGCATGGTGGGTTTCCAGAACGCGAAACGCGGCCATCGTTTCTGCTATTACCTGCCCGCCCAGCCTGATGACAATGCGTTGGGGCACAGGCTCCAATGCTGGTGGCCGTGGATAGGATTGCACGTTCTCGCGGAAAAGGTCGGTCATGGCGCCCCTGAAAAATCTCAAGTGATCATGCGCCGCAGATCGTCGCGGCGGTTGTCAGCGAAATGGTGTTTCAGCACCGCCCCGACATGCGCCAGAATGATCGCATAGAACAAGAACGGCAGGCCAACATTGTGCAGTCCTTCAGCCAACTGGCCAAGCCGCGCGTCGGGCGCAAAGGCTGGTTCAACCCCCAAGCCAAAAATATCCATACCGTCACCTTGCGCCGTGGACAACAGAAAGCCGGTGAGTGGAAAGCCCAGGATCAGGGCGTAAAGCCCAAGATGTGACAGCCGAGCCAAACGCCGCTCCCACGCCTTCATCGCCGGTGACAAAGGCGGTGCGGGGCTGACCAGCAGCCAGACCAGCCGGGCGGCCCCAAAAACCAGAACCGTCATGCCGAGCGACTGATGGGCCGCCAGAAACATCGGTCGCTCAACCGATCCTGCGGGCAGAATCGAGGCGAACAAACCCATCGGAATCATGATCAGCACAAGTGTCGCCGTCGCCCAGTGCAAAACCCGTGAAACCTGCCCAAACCGGGCGGCCGCATTGAACGCACCGGGCGTAGATACCGCCCCACGCCGCCACTGTGCCCACGCGGCCCACAGCAGGAACGGCAGCGTCAACAGGGCAACAGCCGCCTGAAGGTTCAGCATGATCGGGGTCCACGCTTCCAAGCCCGTGGATCGTGCTGCGTGACCGGCAAAAGTACCGTCAAGATTAGCCAGCACGATCGACACCGCAATCATTGCCAGTCCAGCAGCGACAATGACTGTGCCTAGCGACCGCACTTGACGATTCCCGCTGGTCAGGGTCGTGGCGATGATCACCGCCAGGACGAGATATCCGTATGCCACAATGACCCTTTCACGACGCAAGCAATGTTGCGCGACCTAATTTGACCCCGTCGAGAGTCAACCCCGCCTGGCAGGAACAGGCAAGCGCGGGTCCTCTTTGCGTTGGCTTGCGTGAACACTTTTTATCCAGAAATTCCTCGACAGTGGCCCGTTTCCGCCACTTCGCGACCGTCTTTGGGTTGATGCCCAAGTCCCGGCTCAACTGCGCGAGCGACGCGAAGTGCCTTAAGCGTTTCGTCTGACTGCGACCAGTGGCGGCGGATACAGAGGGTCAGCGCCCGCCAGATACGTTCATGATCGATCCGGTGACGTAAGAGGCCGCGTCTGACAATAGCCAGACCGCCGCATTCGCCACTTCTGCGGCGGTGCCCGCCCGCCGCATCGGCAAATTCACGGCGAACCTTTCGGCAAAGCGCTCTCCGTGCCGTTCTAGGATCGCAGTGTCAATCACTCCGGGCCTTATTGCGTTGACCCGGATGCCCTGAATGGCCACCTCGCGCGCCAAGCCTATGGTCAGCGAATCCACACCGCCTTTGGAGGCCGCATAGAGAACTTCTTCCGGAAGCCCGCCGAGCACGGCCGCCATCGAGGAAATATTGACAATTGCCCCCCCGGCACCTCCCCGCGCCGTCGACATCCGGCGGACCGCCTCGCGGCAGCAATAGATCGGTCCGGCGAGATTGACGGCCAGCGTCCGCTCGACCTGCCCTGCATCCGTGTCGGCAATTGCCCGCACCGAGAAGACGCCGCCTGCATTGTTTACCAGCGCCGTTACTGGGCCAAGTGCGGCGTCAACCGCCTGAAACAGGCGCACAATCTCGGCTTCATTGACCATGTCGGCCTGCACCGCCACAGCCGTGCCGCCGATCCCCCGGATCTGGGCGCAGACTGTCTCCGCCTCATCGCCATGCACGCCGTAATGCACGGCTACGCTATAGCCCGCCTGCGCCCCTGCCAGGGCCGTCGCCGCTCCGATCCCGCGACTGGCGCCGGTGACCAGCAAAATTCCTGCCAAGGCTACCTCCTCAGATCACCTGTTCTGTCGTCGAATCAATCAAAACGGCATGGGTCATGTCGAGATCGATCTTGATCCGCTCCCCAGGTGCGCTGACCTCATGCGCGCCTAGTTCGGCGATGATGCTGACCCCGCCCAAAGGCAAGGTCGCCTGTACTCTCGTTCCCGTGGGCTGCACCAACTCCACTGTCACTTCGATCCGCACATGGCCGGGCGCAAGCAGCCCAACGGCCCTTGCGATATGCTGCGGGCGAAGCCCCATCAGCGCGGGACCTGTTCGAGACGATGCGGTCAACGGCAACCGGGTGCCATCGCCCAGCACCGCCGCCCCCGGTTCCAGTGTCACCGGCACGAAATTCATTCGCGGGCTGCCCAGAAATCCCGCCACGAACAAGCTCGCCGGGCGCTCGAACAGATCAAGCGGCGTGCCCTGCTGCTCGATCCGGCCGTCGCGCAGCAGCACGATCCGGTCGGCCAGCGTCATCGCCTCGACCTGATCGTGCGTCACATAGATCATCGTGCGGCGCAGTTCCTGATGCAGCCGCTTGATTTCCACCCGCATGTCGTCGCGCAACTGGGCATCGAGGTTCGAGAGCGGCTCGTCGAACAAAAACAGCCGCGCATCGCGCACGATGGCCCGTCCGATTGCCACCCGTTGCCGCTGGCCGCCCGACAGTTCTCGCGGAAAGCGTTTCAAGAGCGGCCCGATCCCCAGCATCTCGGCGGCACGGGCGACGCGCTTGGCAATCTCGGCCGGTGCAGTCTTGCGGGCCTGCAGACCAAAGGCGATGTTGTCCCCGACCGACATGTAGGGGTAAAGCGCGTAATTCTGGAACACCATGGCAATATCGCGATCACGCGGGCGGGCCCATGTCACGTCCACGCCCGCAATCTCGACGCTGCCCTGTGACGGCTCCTCCAGCCCTGCAATCGTGCGCAGCAGGGTCGATTTTCCGCAGCCAGAAGGGCCGACCAGCACGGTGAACTCGCCCGACGGCACCTCCAGATCGATGCCTTTGATGGCGTGATAAGCACCGTAGTTCTTGTGCAACCCGATGATCTTCAGATCAGACATGTCTCATCCCTTGACCGCCCCCATCGAGATGCCACGAACCAGATAGCGCTGCATGGTGGCCACGGCGATGAACACCGGGATCATCCCCAGAACCGACATCGCGGCGATCTTGGCCCAGAAATTCGATTGCCCGCCAAAGTAATGCGTGACCTGCACCGTGTAGGTCATAACCTCGGTGCGGGTCAGCACCAGCGC
>Ga0105044_10010873_pt1 | contig 12421 bp, 4 predicted proteins | sample MAT01_FD_78092 | JGI IMG/M metagenome (GOLD analysis project Ga0105044, IMG submission 78092) | Freshwater microbial communities from Lake Fryxell liftoff mats and glacier meltwater in Antarctica - MAT-01 | ecosystem: Environmental > Aquatic > Freshwater > Ice > Liftoff microbial mat | place...
AACTGTGGAAACATCGACTTTGGAAAAAAATGTCAGGCAACGAGCGCGACGACCCCGACCTAACGAAGAATTTGGACACCGACCAAATTTGGAAGGTTGGAGCGAATAGCAAGCTGTCGGGCGGGACGGGAGACGGAGCCTTTTCTTTAGAGGCAGCCTTTATAGAAAGGGCGGGAAATATTGGCCGCTACGTCGATTTGCAAAAACTGGGCCAAGGGGCATACGGCGTTGTTTTCCGAGCGAAAGATGACGTGCTCAAACGACTAGTGGCTTTGAAGTTGCTCACCCAGTTTCATAATGAGGTGCAAGCCGATGCGTGGGTCGGTGAAGCTCGGGTGCTCGCCAGTCTGGACCATCCGTCCATCGTGCCTGTCTATGACGTAGGAAAAACGGAAGTTGGCCAACCCTACATCGTTTCGAAACTCATTGACGGCGGAAGTTTGGCCGAGCGTGCGGCCAGCTCTACCTGGTCGATCGACGACTCCTCGCGGGTAGTGTGTCAGCTCGCCCATGCGCTGGACTATCTTCATCATCAAGGAATCATGCATCGGGATATCAAGCCCAGCAACATCCTCACAACAGCCAACGGAGACGCGGTTTTGGCCGATTTCGGATTGGCGCTGCCCGAATCCAGCTATGGCAAAGGAGCGCGGTTTGTTGGAACTCCGGCTTACATGAGCCCAGAACAAGCGAGGCACGAAGGGCATCGCGTCGACGGCCGCAGCGACATCTATAGCCTGGGGGTGGTTCTCTACGAACTGCTCACAGGTACAAGGCCGTTTCGAGTCAAGAATCAAGAAGAACTTCTCGATTGCATCCGCAACGTAGAGGTTAGACCCCTACGACAGTTGAACGCAGAAGTCCCGAAAGAGCTGGAGCGCATCTGCCTCAAGATGTTGTCCAAAAAAGTATCCGACCGCTACTCGACTGCAGCGGACCTATCGGATGACCTCGAGGACTGGAGGTCGACCTCCATCCAACCCATTCCTTCGAAGCACCGCACGCCCGTAGCGATGCTCGATTCCACGCCGACGGTCGTGGTCTCCCCTGGTTCCACGGATCCAGCAGCCTCGACCCGTTCACTGGATCTCGAAACCATTGCCGTGATCCCCCACGGGCTGCGCCCGTTCGATGCCGCGGATGCAGATTTCTTTAAGTATCTCTTGCCAGGCGCTAAGGATCGAGACGGTGTTCCCGACAGCATCAGCTTTTGGACCAACCGCATTCTTAGTCGCAATCCCACGGATTCGTTCCGTGTCGGTGTCTTGCTGGGTCCAAGCGGGAGTGGAAAATCCTCCTTGATGCGGGCTGGAATCCTACCGATGGTGAGCGAGAACGTTTCGATCGTTTATGTCGAAGCGAAACCGGATGAGCTAGAAGGGAATCTTCTTAAGCAGATCCACAGAGCCGTTCCGAGACTTGCCAACACAACGTCCTTGCGCGAATGCTTGATTCAAGCGAGACAAATGGGGAGTGATCAGCGCGCCAACAAACTGCTCTTAGTGATCGATCAGTTTGAACAATGGCTCAACTACCATCGAGATACCCAATCGACCGAACTGCACGATTCGCTCAGGCAATGTGACGGCGCAAACGTTCAGGCCATCCTTTTGGTTCGCGACGATTTTATGCTCGGTATTTCATCCTTCATGGATCAGATCGAAGAACTACTCTTGCAAAATCAAAATTTCGCCACGGTCGAGCCCTTCGGACTGGTCCACGCGAGAAAGGTGCTGGCAGCGTTCGGTCGAGCGTATGGAACCTTAAACGACCCACTCACAACCGATCAGTCCGCTTTTCTCAAGGAGGCAACCAGCGGTCTCGAACAGATCGGACGTCTCGAACCCGTTCAAATCGCGTTGCTTTCAGAAATGATCAAGAACCAACCCTGGACGCCCGCGACCCTGAAAGAACTCGGTGGGATTCAAGGACTGGGAGTCTCGTTCTTAGAGGAACGCTTAGCTGGAGCCAGTGCGCACCCGCTCCTGCGTACCCAATTGCCAGTGGTCCGCCGAATCCTGACCGAGCTATTGCCTGCCGACGATACCGTCATCAAGCCTCCCGCTTGTGCACAGAGCCTGATGCTCGAACGACTCGAGGGAATAGCCTCCGAAGATACGCTCCGAAAACTGCTCAGTTTGCTCGATACCGAAGTAAGACTGATCACCCCAACCAGCAACACCAATTCCACGTCGTCTAGCAATTCTGGATCCTCTACTACCGACCCGGCCTATCAGCTGACGCATGACTATCTCGTACCGACCACCCGAAAATGGCTGACCTCGCTCGATAGTGGCACCCGCTCCGGGCGCGCCAGACAGCAACTGCGAGAAATCTCCTCGGCCTGGAATGCGAAACCGACGACAAAGCGGTTGCCGTCACTGACCGAATGGGCAAACATTCGCTGGTTCACTTCTCCTGCAGAGTGGACGAATGCCGAACGCAGAATGATGCATAGTGCTCGCCAACGGATGACTAGGTTTGTGGCTCTGGGTTCCGTCGCCTTCGTTGCGGTATCTGGGGTTTGCTATTTTGCAGCCTACGATGTTCGATCGCGTTTCTTGGCGTCTAGTCTTATAAGGACAGATTCGAGTGAAGTGGTCGCAGTGCTAAAAGAAATCGAACCGATTCGTCATTGGGTTCTCCCGAAACTTACTTCGGCTGCTCTCACCAAAGCGGATGAAGAGCCACGAATTGAACAACGCAAGCAACTTCATATCGGTCTCGCGATGTTGCTGGAACATCCCGACCAAGCGGAAAGTGTCTTCGAGAAACTCGACACCATTGAGGATCGGAATCTTGCGTCTATCCTGAGCTATCTGAGTTCGCGAACGACTCTCGATGACACCAAGCTTCTTGAAGTCACGCAGCGTGCGCTGCGTCAAAGGCAACCGAATGCATTGCCGTTGGCTGCTTTGCTCTGCCAACGACAACCAGACCATGCCCAATGGCCAAGTTTAACCTCCGACATTTGCGCGCTGTTGTTGCAGAAGCCCAATATTCAGATCGGTTTCTGGCCAGACATGCTGATGCCTATCCGAAAGCACCTACTACCGGAACTATTACGCATCGGGGAGACAGCCAACCGAACTGGATCGGGTTCTCTCGAAACCGCCGCCTCACTCGTCCATGCACTTGCGAAAGACGATCCGTCCAGCATTGCTCAGGCCATTGGATGGTCACCGATCGAACAGCTCGCTATGCTTTTGAACTCACGGTCGCAAGGCACTGCGCTCGCAACCGAATTGCGTCAGCAACTATCCCTTTCTCGCGTGTCCACTCTACCGGCATCAGAGAATTTCCCAGCTTCGGAACTCGCGAGCCTTTTGGAACCTCACGACGGTCAAGCCACCGAGGAAAGTGCTTGGGTTGTTCAACTCCCTTGGAATCGCCTGAACGCATGCGTCGATGCCATGAAAGCTCTGGGTTACGAGCCCAGTTCACTTCGGCCCTACTACCGCGAAAACAAATTGCTAGCCGCGCTAACGTGGCAAAGGGGTACAGGCGACGTTCGTGACTGCATCGTTGAGACGGAGCTGAGCGACCAGCAGCTACAGGCTCGTTTCGTTCAACTGCAGGGTGAGGGTTACACCATGGCAGACTTTTGCCAGTACGGTATCCCCAACCCATCGGAATCGGACAAACCAGCTCGGTGGTCCGGTGTATGGCGCAAAGACGGAGAGTCAGTCGCCACTCCGCAAGTTCTGCTCCTGAATGAAGTCGGATTGATGCGATCCTCGATCGCTAGGCTCAATAAACTCGCGGGACTAGTCAGGTCGCGGCTAAGTGTTCGGCCCAACGCTCAGGGAGATCTGGTGTACCACTCCTTGTGGACCGGTCAGGGTATCGAGGAACCAGAATCTGTCGATTGGACTCGCATCGAATTCGCGGCCGGCGACCTTTTTCCCGGCTATTGCCAGACAGATCTCCGATGCGAAAACATTGGCCTCACGCATGATCGTTCGCGTCTATGGACGGATTTCTATGATTACGAAGTGAGTTCCACCGGATCCCGAAAGCCGACGGCTCGCGAGATCGTAAGCCGCGCCATCCGGCTTTCTTCCTGCGGGCGGTTTGAAGAGGCCTTAGCCTCCGTACAGCGACTTACCGAAACGGACTATTCGAAAGGAATGGATCCCGCCGGAACTCGACGCGGAGCCGAACGTCAAGTAGCTAAGGCGCTTGCTCGAATGGGCAGAAAAACCGAACTTCGAAATTTGCTTGACGAAACCATTTCCAAAGGGAAGTACACCCAAGAGGAGGTGAGTTTTCTCTATCTGTGGCTCGCCATCCTCGAAGTGGATGAACCAGGTATTCGCCAACGTTTGGACGCCCTGGAATCCTCAGCCAAACGCACTTTCAACAGCCGCGAGTTCTATTCCCGCGCGCTCGCTATCATCGCCACGCAAAATTATGCCGATGGTTCTTCGGAGTTGGCCATGCAGAAGTTGATCCCCTTTATCTCTGAGTGGATGGTGACCGACTACGAAGCCATGGATTTTCTGCTCGACATCGATTTCGATGGCATTCGGTCCAAACCGGAGTGGCAACGGTTGCTCGAGCGATGCAAGCTGACCAGACGTTTTTCGAGTTGCGCTCGTCCCCGGGAGAACATACAATCGAAAGCTTTCTACGCCGAGCCGGTTTCGGAACACTCGCCATCTACCAAGCAACTCCAAAAGGACGGCTTTCGGCCCGTCTGCCTCGACGTGCACTCAGACTCACAGAATAGATTGTTTGCAACGTCGGTCTGGCATCGCCGGAAAGTGCCTGTCGTCGAAGCTGCCGCCAGCGCCCGGCGGACCGCCATCTACGCCTTGGCGTTGGCCAAATTTGGAGAAACAGATGCAGTCATTGATGGCCTGAACGACAAATGGGGACGAAGCGTTCAGACGGCGATCATCTCGCTTGCGCCAAAAATGATTTCTTCCGACGCAATCGTTTCGATTTTGCGCAATGCCAACAGTCTTCCGCTCCAATGCGCTCTCGTTTCGACCCTCGGCAGCTTTCCTAGGTCCGACTTCAATGACTCCAATTACCGCTATGTGCTGCTCAGAATAAACGATTGGGCCGAGACGGCTCCTCAGGTTCAACTGAAAAACATGTCTCGCTGGTGTTTGCAAACCTGGAAGGAGAAATTGCCAAATCAACCGTTATCACAACCGATCGCGGCCGATCGAAACTGGTTTAGCAACTCGTTGCGACAGCAGATGATCGTGGTCGAACCACCCGAACTAAGTCTGGTCGGCAAGGCGGACGAACGGCGTATCTGGGTCCATATCGGTCGACGGTTTGCGATCTCCTCAACCGAAGTCACCGGGGCTGAGTTCGAGGAGTTTCTGAACGATGCTCGTGTTAAAAACTGGATCGCTGCAGACCGTAGGCAACGCTCTGCAACGCTCGTCGATCCGACGCTGCCACAACTGGGCGTCTCCTGGCAACTCGCCATTCGCTATTGCCAATGGCTTAACGAACGCGAGAACATTCCCGAGAATCAATGGTGCTATAAAGACTCGCTAAACGTAGAAGGGAACGATTTGATTCCCGTGACTGCCTATCTCAAACAAAGCGGGTATCGGTTGCCAACACAGGCGGAATGCGAATGGGTCTCCGGTGGAGGCCCAGACGAGCTCTGGCATTTCGGGAACGACGAGTCTGCCATCCAACTCTTTGAATGGACCTTGCCCCATTCCCAAGGCCTAGTTCAACCGGTTGCAAGACTGCGTCCCAATGCGTTCGGCCTGTTTGATATCGGTGGCAACCTAGCGGAATGGAACGATGACGGAAACAAATCGCTTCGTCGCCCGAACGAACAATACTTCTTTGACGATTCGGGAAATTCCGAGTCCACAAGCTTAGCCTATCGAGTCGCTCACGGCGGACGCTACAAGATGGGTGCAGCGTCCGCGATTTCCAGCTCTTGGGTCTTCTATGCTCCCGATTACATTTCGAGAACCGTCGGTTTTCGAATTGCCCGAACCATCCAGCGCGATTGACCCGATCCACTTAGTACAAACCAGTGAGCCCATACCAGCTAGTTCTGCGCGTTAAATGGGACCGAAGGCCCCGGTGCAAAAGCGGATCCGCCCCTTGGCATGTCCTCCTCTTCGCCCATGTCGTCGACAGGGGGTTCGTTGCACGGATCGGCAGATACACCCTCTATGTTTCTAAAACGAACAACCACGTCGGACGATCCTCGCGATCTGTTACCACGCACGTATCGTGCTTGCCCAACGGAAAAAGATAACGTCGACATCGGAACTTCATAGATCATGTCATAGGTGTCCGCGTAACCAGCAACGGCCACTAGCTTCACCAATACAGTCTCGACTGGCGTGACCATGGGCGAAACAGTCGCCGGAGGCACGATAGGGGGCAAGAACTTAGTTAACCGGGTCCGGTAGTCTTCTTCCTTTTTCTCATACCGACGAAACTTTGCCCTCAGAACTCCGCCGTCATCGAAGACCGAAACGGCTGTTGCCCCGTTCTCGCTCCGGCTGATCCAACACTTGACATTGTAGACGGAGGAGGCCGGTGATCCGACGATCGATCCCGTATCGGGACCTTCCGGAGCCACTATTGGACCGGGCGTTGACCCGGGTTGGGCCACAACGGTAGCCTGAATCCAACCTATCGCCAAGCAAACTGCAAAACACATCGTCGACTGTTTTTTCAACATGACAAACCTTTGATTTTTTAAGAGAACCCTGGGAAGGAACTCACCTTTTGGACTGGACCAAATTCCCTTCATTTTAGTTACTAATAGACAATGAAGCTTAGAAAAAGGGGAACTTTGACAGCACCTCCGTACAAAACGCAACCGTCGGTTAAGGCATTGGAACCTGATCGATGGACTGCAGGTAGCCGATCAGATCTCGGATCTGTTCTTTCGATTGATTCTGCAGTAAACCGTCCGGCATAAGCGAAGTCGTGGATTGCTTCATGGACTCAATCTCCTTCCGATCCAGCGTCACCGGTTCCTGAGCTGTTTGCAACGTGACAGTCCGCTCGGTCGAAGCCGTAACAACCCCGTTGATGACCCGGCCGTCCTCTAACAACGCGATCATCGTCCGGAATTCCGCACCGACACTGGCGCTTGGGTCGACGATGTTTTCCAGCAAATAGTCGAGGTTCTTTCGATTGGAACCAGTCAAATCCGGACCGATCTTGACGCCTACCCCATAAAGAACGTGGCAATTCGCGCACGTCTTTTGGAAGATGGCTCGACCCGCTCGGAGATCGCTGTGGGCGATTGCCTCACCATTTAGTTCCCCGCGCAGTTGGTCGATCCACTTTCTCTTGTCATCCGCTGTCACCCGTACGTCACCCCAAAGCTCGGTTAGTTCCGCGTTGAGCGACGCGTCGTCAAACGAACGGATTTGACGAGCATGAAATGCCGTCACTTCGTGGGCGAAAATTGTCTTTTCTCGAATCGCCGCCATGAGTGACTTCGCATACGATGGCCTGGCTGCCAAAGTCTGGATCATTTCGACCCGTTCCGCAGGACCAAAACTCTTGGATCTATTGAGGAGCTGTTTGGGTGTATCCGCATGATCGTACTGAGCAAGCCCACGGATCGCTTCTCTTACCATTGCTCGGTCTCCTAACAATTGGAATAGCTTGGTCGCGAACTCGGATGGTCGGCCATTCAATAGCGAACGCAGCGCTTGGCGGCGTGCCTCAGCATCGGCGCTTCCATCGTCAATGATCTTGGTCAATTCCTCAGCAGCTCGACCATCACCAAACACGAGTCGCAAACTTTGCAATTCACTTACGAGATCCTTCGCGGCGCTCTTCTCGAATCGTTTCACAAACTCGCTCCAATTAGCGGGCGGAGTCGCTTTCTGCCAACCGCTTAGCGCCTTGGCCATACCGGCTACGACTCGCTCAGGGAGTTGGAAGTCCGAATGCCCTACCGCAGCCAACAAGGACACCACCGTCTCTGGGCTGGTGTCGATTTCGAGAGTCAATCGGCGAGCAATGTTCTCTGTGAGCTGCGGGATGCAAGAGCTCTGTGCTAGGGCCGTGGCTTGGGCGGTATCCAGAGGCACCGCCGATTCGACTCCATACCAAAGCATCGACGGAAACATTCGATCTGTCGCATACTCTGCTTTTTTAGCGAGCTCCATCGCGATCGGCCATCGATCGGCATGCGGTAATCTTTGGAGAGCCGATGCCAAGTAAAGGTGAACCAAACCCGAACTGTCCATGCGGGCCATTCGCAACAACGATTCCTTCAGCTCCTGCGAAAGCGAGCTTCCGCCGGGCGTCAAACCATCGACCAGCAAGCGGATCGCACAGACTCGCTCATGCTCGCTCGTTCCAGAAAGTCTAGCGATCAACCACGCTTCGTCCGCTGCTCCCATAGCATAGCCAGTTTCAATCCAGCGAAGCCGACTCACTACCTCCGTCGTGACAGCGAGTTTAGCATCAATCTGCGAGCGAATTAGGGTACTCGGAGAAATTGATTTGCCCTGTCCGAATCGTTCGGTTAGTATCCGCCGCGCTGTCCGCGGCCACCATGCGTTGGCGTGGGACTGGAGTCCTATCAATTCTGAATCCGAAAGCTTCGACAGATCCGTCGCAGCCATGGCTTTGGTTTGGCCATACGTCAGCTTATAAATTCGACCGCTGGTCCGATGAACACCATCGTGATCATGGCATTCTCCGGTGTCGCTCCAATCCGCGATGTACACTCCGCCGTCCGGACCAGTGATCAAATCCATACCTCGGAACCACGGGTCGGATACAAAACAGAAATCGGGCGCCCGTTTGCCTACATAACCAGCCCCTTGTCTTTCCAGAAGATTGCTATTGATTCGAAGACCATGCAGATTGAGTGTAAAGAGGCGATTGCGATACTCTTCTGGCCAATTTTCCCCTTGATAGATCATCAAGCCGATGTGAGCGTGGCCACCCCCGGCAGCATCGGTCTTGTCGGACATACCTTTCTGAACGGTATTCCATTTCTCACCGTTGTCCCAATGCACGTGATCCGCAGTCTGTTCAATCAGTTGGTACGTATGGGGATTGAGATCGACACCGTACATGCGTTGCACGTGAGCACCCGGAACAACATGCCATAGATGGCCGATCACCGTGTTGATCACGAACATTTCCCCATGTTGATCGAAATCGAATCCCCACGCGTTGGTCATTCCGTGCATCACAGGCTCAACGGTGCCATGCACCGGGTGATAGCGCCAGACTCCAGTATTGATTTTGATCCGCTGCGAGTCGCTTGCGCCTGGTTTGCCGATATTGCTTGTGGCCTGAATTCCGTGTCGCGCGTAGAGCCAACCATCAGGTCCCCATTTAAGACCGTTGGCTGGCGTATGCCCAACCGCACCCTCATCGAATCCGTCGAGGATGACTGTCGGCGGTGCGTCCGGAACATCGTCCCGATTCTGATCGGGAAAGAAGAGCAACTGCGGTAAACAGATGGCCCATACGCCCCCGTTACCTACCTCAATACTTGTCAGTTTACGAGCATCGTCCCAAAAGACCGTTCGTTTGTCGTGTTTGCCATCGCCATCCTGATCTTCGAGAACAACGATCCTATCCCGTTGATTTCCGTCGAACCCTCCAGCCCCACCACCTGCCCAGCTATAGTTTTCGGCGACCCACACTCGGCCACGCTCGTCGGTCGTGATAGCGATCGGATTCTGAACGTGCGGCTCCGATGCGAACACTTGGAGCTCGAATCCTGGTGGAAGCTTCGTCGATTGGATGACCTCTTGGGGTCGCATCGGGCTCGATACCGATTTCTCGGAGTTGATGGGCGTTGGAAAATCATCCGCGTGGGTCCGCTGAATCGATGTCGTGAAGACCAGAAACACCGCGGCAAGCCAGTTGCGATGGGAGAGTGGCACTATGGTTTCCTTCTAGAGATCCTGAAGATGATACGTTCGCCCTAGTCTACACCATCGTCTGCCCGGTTTCGAGCACGAAAGCTCTCGGTTACCGCGCCCATCAAGGCCTTCATATTCTCGTGCCCCATCGCATTCATGGTGGCCATGTTTCGTTGGTAGATCTCGTCGCCGATTGGGTACGCATCCGTGGCTCGCGCTACGCTTTCTTCTCGCAAAAGATGCAACATCGGGTACGGAGAGCGATTCGTGCAGTTGGTAACGTCGTCGTACGATGTTTCGGCGAACTGATAATCCGGATGAAAGCTGGCGATTTGTACGACCCCGAGCAGGTTCATCTCCTCCAGTAGCAGTTTGCACAGGTCGAGAAAATGGTTGTAAGTCTCGAAATCGATCAAGGCCTCCGGATGTATCAGCAAGGTCGATTCGATTCGCTCTCGAGGTGTCTCGACCAATAGACTCAGCTCTTTCTTGAGATCGGCTAGCAAGCTTTCACTTTTTCGAGCTTCGCTCACCGCGTAGCGAATCTGATTCTTCACGTGAACCGCTTTAGCAAAGGGGCACAAGTTTAAGCCGATAACGACCCGTTCCAACCAAACCACGGTCATGGCAATTACTTCGTCGGTCCGTGCCATGCTACGTTGTCCTAGTTAGGGGGTGTGCATTCTATGCAAATCGGCCTAAGATGCGATCGGTGATACGTGGAAAAAGCCTCCCCGCCCAAACCAGCGTTTTACCTCCCAGGCTCAACACCATCTCGCGCTTCGATCTAACCAACGTTGAAATCGCGAGTTCCGCCACCCGTTCGGATGACATACTGCTCAGCGAACGACTTTTCTCTTCGCTCTTCGTCTCCACCAGTGCATCCAGAAACTCACTCCGTGTAGTGCTTGGACTTAGCATCAGAACCTCAATGTTTTGCTTCGCCAGCTCGACGCGCAGCGATTCGGCCCAGCCCCGGACCGCAAACTTGGCCGCACAGTATTCACTTTTGTTGGGCACGGCTCGATGCGCGAGTACCGATCCGATATTGAGTATCGCCGGCCTGCGCCCCCGTTCCAACAACGGCAAACAGAGTCGTGTCAATTCGACCGGCGCGAAGAAATCAATCTCCATCACACGTCGCAAGCGATCGCTGGTCGCATCGTCAAAACGACCGATGGCTCCCGCGCCGGCGTTATTGATCAGGACATCCACCGCGTTCCATTGGTCTTCAGCCGCTGCAATAATCGCTCGTCGATGTGGCTCGCTGGTCAGATCCCCTACGAGGAAACTGAGTTTGCCAGGCAATGGATCGCAAATGCGTTTTAGTTCGTACAACCGCTCGACCCTTCGAGCGGTCGCCAATACCTGCGAACCTCTTCGACATAGCTGGATAGCCAATTCGCGACCTATCCCGCTGGACGCTCCTGTCACGATGATCCGAGCGTCTAGAAGATTGCGTCGCGCCATAAGCTATGCGACTTCGCCCACGGCGCCGTTGCCACCTATCGAAGGGTTGATCTCGGTGGCGGGTTCGTCCGCCATCGGTGAAAGGAAAGTAGCCGAAGCGGGCATATCCTTCTCCGCAGCGATCGGAATTTTACCTGCGATCACCCGGATATCGGCTCCTTGTCCTGCCAATCGACCGGCTATACTGTTGGGCATGCGGCAATGCACCAGCACATGATCGTCGTTGTATTGCTTCGATAGGATTTCGGAAGCGCTGGCAAGCCAAGCGATCGTTTTTCCATCTTCGAGCGGCAAACGGACCTCCAACTCGACAAAGTTTTTTGTCAACGCGTCGCTCACCGCCATCGCCAACTTAGATATGCCGATCCCGCTTCGGGCAGAGATGGAAATTGCATTGGGATAACGGTCCTGGATGGATTGGACCCTTTCCACAGCTCCATCGCAGTCCACTTTATTCAGAACGAGCAACGTATCCTTTTCCTCGATTCCGATTTCGTGTAGCACTTTGTAGACAGCGGAGATCTGTTGCAAGACGGCTGGATTGCTCGCATCAGCCACGTGAATCAGCATGTCTGCCTGCCGTGTTTCCTCGAGCGTCGCACGGAAGCTTGCGATCAATCGGTGTGGCAAGTCGCGAATGAAACCGACCGTATCGCTGAGCAAGATCGGTCCCCAACCTGGTAACATCCATTTTCGCGTCCGCGTATCCAACGTCGCAAACAAACGATCTACCGCCTCGACACCCGCGTTGGTCAACGTATTCATCAGCGTGCTCTTACCGGCGTTGGTATATCCGGCCAACGAGACCGTGAAAGTATCACCGCGCGAAGCCACCTCACGAGCCTTCCGCTTTTCCACCTTCTTCAACTCTTCTTTCAAATCGTGAACTCGCTTCTCTGCCAGCCGACGGTCGACTTCCAACTGCTTTTCGCCAGGACCTCGCATGCCGACTCCCATGGATTGTCGGGACAGGTGTGTCCACATCCGCTTGAGTCTAGGAAGCGAATACTCGAGTTGAGCAAGCTCCACAGCAAGCCGGGCTTCGTGCGTTTGCGCTTTCGACGCAAAAATATCTAAGATCAACTCGGATCGATCAATAA
>Ga0105044_10010875_pt1 | contig 12421 bp, 8 predicted proteins | sample MAT01_FD_78092 | JGI IMG/M metagenome (GOLD analysis project Ga0105044, IMG submission 78092) | Freshwater microbial communities from Lake Fryxell liftoff mats and glacier meltwater in Antarctica - MAT-01 | ecosystem: Environmental > Aquatic > Freshwater > Ice > Liftoff microbial mat | place...
AACAAGCGGGCGGCATCGAGATGTCGGGCGGGGTCGAGATGTCGGGCGGGGTCGAGATGTCGGGCGGGGTCGAGATGTCGGGCGGGGTCGGAGCCGGCCCAATCCGAGGCCCCCACGTAGGCGGCGAGCAACCGGTCGACCGACGCCTCGTCCCACCCGACCACCAGTGACGCCAGGTCGAGCATCCTGGGACCCATGGCCACGAGTTCCCAGTCGACGACGGCGACCGGGCGGGCCGGGTCGGCGGGCACGACCACGTTCGACGCGGTGAGCTCGCCGTGGATGAGGCCGGTCGGCCCGGCGCAGAGGAGGTCGACCAGCTCGTCGGCCCGATGAGCGAGCTCGAGGATCGGGCCGAGCGACCCGAGCGGCGCTGTCGCCACGGCACGCAGAGAGACGCCGGCCACGGCGGCACGGGTCCAGAGAACTGGGTGCACCTCGGGGAGCGGGTCCAGCGTGTCGGTCCAGGCATGGAACGACCCGATCCACCCAGCTGCGTCGATCCAACGTTCGAGGTCCCCGACCTCGGTGAGCGGGGCACCGACCACGGCCTCGACTCGGATCCACCAGCAACCGGCCTCGGCGTCGGCCAGGCTGTCGATCAGCCGAGGGGGTCCGGGCGGAGCGTCGACCAGCAGGAGCCGGTAGGCCAGGATCTCGCGTAGGGGGTCACACATCCAGTCGGGTCGGGCGGCCAGACCCGCTGCGGTAACACGACCCGGCGCCAGGTCCTTGTGGAGGACACCGGGCTGCCCATGGCGGGCGGGCCACTCGTCGATCGGGTGGGTCGTGGCGTACCGATACGGCCGCGATCCTGCGGCGGGCCTGTCGGTGGCGCTCATCGAACGGCCTCGAGCACGGTGGCACAGACCCGACGAGCCTCGGCGTGACGGGCCACCCAGGCCCGAGCTGCCCGGCCGTGCGCTGCGAGGTCCGACTCGATGGTGGCGATGCCCGCGGCCGCTCCGGCCGCGTCGTCGAACGTGAGGATGCCGTCGGCCGGGAACAGGTCGCCGGGGACACCGGTCGCCGCCACGACCGCTGGACGACCTGCGGCCAGGTACGCCATGGTCCGATCGCTGATCCAACCGGTTCGAGCGACGACGTACCCCTCCTTGGCGATGCCGATCTCCCCGGTCGAGTCGGCGATGAAACGCCTGAACGACTCGGGCGTGGCGGCAACAGCCGGGTCCACCAGATCCCAGTGGTGACCGGTCAACGCCGCCAGGTCGTCGGACTCCTCTGGATGGATGTCCAGGGCCACGGAGACCTTGACCGGGGTCAGCTCGGGCAGGTCGATCAGGGATCGCACGGCGTGCGCTTTCTGGCCGAGTCGGCGCCCGTCCAGCTGGGGCGATCCGTAACTCCGCCAATTCGCGACAGTGGTCCACCGGCCGGAGGTCGGCGCCGAGACATCGGCCCAGGCCGCCGACCAGACCGGCGGGACCGTGGTGATCCAATCCACGCCCGCGGTCGGAACCGGGCATCCGGGCCGGCCGATCCGTGTCCCGACGGTCACGTGGGCGTCGTACGCGCTCAGGCTCAACAGACCGTCCCTGGCCCAGCACTGGGTGAACCCCGGGTCCAGATCGACCAGGACCAGATCGGCATTGATGTTGAGCAGTCCGGCTTCGCCCAGCACGCCGGACAGGTCAATGACCAGGTCAGCGGACTTGAGGGCGTTTCGACCGGCTGCACTCTCGACCGCCGTGACCGGGACCAGCTCGGCCTCGACCCCGATCCCCCGCAACGCCGCTCCGGCCTGCTCCACCACCGAGTCGACCGCAGCAGGGTTCCCGTCGTCCTGGAGTATCGGCTCGACGAGCGTCACCTGGTGACCCAGCGCCTCCAGTCCCAACAACCAATTGGCCACAGCCCACACGGCCCCGCCCTGTCCCCAGGCGGAAGCCACCCGTCCTCCCACCACGATTCGACTCATGTGGTGACCCCGAGTCGATGGAGGAGGGGTCCGAGCGCCGGTCCCGGGGCGAAGAACTCCTCGGCCAGGCGGCGGGCCGCGGCGCCGTGGCGCTGGGGATCCGACATGACCGAGTCGATGGCCGTCGCCGCCGACTCCGGGTCGTGGAATCCCAGCAGGCCGGACCCGGACGGCAACTCGTGCGTCCACCCGGTGTCCTGGACGATGGCCGGCCGTCCGCTGGCCAGGTACCGCACGGTTCGATCGCTGAACCAACCCGTGTCGAGCCCGACGTACGCGCCCTGGGCCACGGACCACTCGGCGGACGAGGCAGCCACGAACCGCCGGAACCCATCCGGGGAGCCAGAGGCCAGGCGCGGGTCACTCAGGTTCCATCCGGATGCCAACAACGCGTCCCGATCGCCGGCGTCGGCATCGTCGATGGCCAGGGCCAGCTCCATCCGGGCCCGGGTCAGGTCCGGGAGCGCCCGATGTCGGCGGAACTCGTGCACCTTCAGACCGTGGATGACGCCGTCCCACTCCAACGGCCCGTACGACGGCCGCCACGAAGTCACCGTCGTGCATCGGAACGGATCGACAGGAACCGCTGAGGTCGGCCACCGACGCAGCACGACGGGCTGACGGATACCGATCCAATCGACACCCCCCGTCGGCCCCGGACCACCGGGTCGACCGATCCGGGTCCCCACCGTGGCGTGCAGGTGGTGACGCCCCAGCTCGATCAGGCCGTGAGCGGCCCAGACCTGGGTGAACCCCGGATCGAGATCCACGTAGACCCGCTCACCCCGCACCAGATCCAGCCAGTCGATGGGCAGGGTGCCGGAGATGTCGACCAACACGTCGGCTTGGCCGAGGACCTCACGTACCGCTTCGGTGGGCTCGAGGTCGGCCGGCGAGATGGCGACCACCAGATGCGACCGGTCGACCAGGTCGAACCAGGCCACCACCTCGGCGAACCAGCCGCTGGCGGCGAGCGACTCCTCGGCTGACCGGGCCGCAAGCGCCTCCACGAACGTCACTTCATGACCCAGCTCGGTCAGCGCCTCGACCCAACTGGCCCGGACCCAGGCCTCACCCGCGTTTCGGACGCGGTTCGCCACCGCCCCCGAGACAACGACCTTCACGGCGCAACGGCTTCGACGAACAGGGACTCGGCCTCCCGGTTGTCCAGGTCGCAGATCCCGTGGCGCCCGGTGGGCGAGTGGCCGATGGTGGCGTGGTGGACCGCCACGTAGCCGGACCGCAGCAACAGGTCCTCGATCCACTCGCGGGTGAACAGGGTCGAGGACCAGCCGTACCAGAGGAGCTGACAGATGAGCTTGCCGCTGAGCGTGGTCTCGTCGGCGTCGGGGACCGCGAAGTAGTCGGTGTCGCCTCGACGCCACGCGGCGACCCCCTTCTCCAGATCGGGGAGCACCAGCCGGAGGACCCCGCCGGGAACCAGCGTGCGGCGCAGCTCGGTCAACGTCGGGATGAGTTCCGGGTACCGGATCATGGGGAGGGCGTGGATGCTGGCGATGTAGTCGAACGTGTCATCGGCGATGGGCAACCCCTCGGCGATGTCACCGACGTGGTCCATGCCGGGCTCGTCCTTGAGGTCGGAGTTCCACCAGCCCGTCTCGGACCGGCCCGCGCCCCAGTTCATGCGTCGGAGCCCGCCGGCCTCGGCGGCGCGTTCGTCCGGTGTCACGATCCCAGCCGTTCGAGCACCGAGGTCAGCACGTGGCTGCTCTCCAGGTGCGCTTCGGCCAGATCACGAGCGGCCTTTCGATGGCGGGGCAGATCGGCGGTGACCTGGCCGATCACCTCGACTGCCTCGTCCGGACCGGTGACGGCGATCAGTCCCTCGCCCACCGGCAACACCTGGGAGAACCCGGTGTCGAGCGCCACCACGGGCCGACCGGAGGCCAGATAGGTGGCACTGCGATCACTGAACCAACCGGTGCGCAGCTCGACGTAGAGCTCCTTGGCCACGCAGAGCTCCAGGCCGGACGCGGCAATGAACTCTTGATAACCCTCCAGGTCCCCGGCCACGACCGACGGATCCACGATCTCCCAACCGCCGTTGCGCAGGAGCTCCCGGTCGGCCCGGTCGGAATCCGGCAGGTCCATGGCCAACACCGCGGGATGACCGGAGCGGTTGGGAACATCGGCGAACGGTCGAAAGGCGTGGGCCCGGAGCCCGAGGCGTCGACCATCGAGCTCCAAGGGCGCGAACGGGCCCCGCCAGGTGGCCACTGAGGTCACGGTTCGCCGGTCGTGATCTGCGATCGGCCACCGGTCCATCACCACCGGCGGCGGTGTGGTGATCCAGCGGCGGCCCCGGGTCGGGACCTCACAGGTCGCCATGCCGATGGACAGTCCCACCGTGACGTGGTCGTCGTGGTCGTCGAACGGTCGGGCCAGGCCCTGCTGGTCCCACAGGTGCCCGAAGCCCGGGTCGAGGTCCCAGAAGACCCGCCGCTCCGGCAAGGCCATGAGATCGGGGTCGGACAGGAATCCCATCACGTCGATCAGCAGCGAGCCGCTCATCCGTTTCGACAGTTCGTCCCGGCCGATACCGACGCAGGATCCGCCGGGCATGAGGAGGGAGAACGACTGGCCGAGGCCGACCGAGTCGAGGCAGTCTCCCAGCCAACGAACGGCCTCGGCCGCGTCGACGTGGTGGCCCAGGTCGTCGGTCCCCATGGCCGGGTCCCACCGATCGACGAAGGTGACGTCGTGGCCCAGCTTGGCGAACCCTTCGAGCAGGTGCAGGAAGACCCAGGCGTGACCGGGTCGACGAACGCGGTGCGCCAAGGCGCCGGCCACCACGACCCGTTGCGACTGGGGACTCATCCCGCCGATCGCTTCCGTCCGGCCGCCACCGCAGGATCCATCCGCGGTTCGGACATCAGCTCATCGATTCGGTCCGCCCACAAACTGTGGTGAAGCCACGCATTGTGACGTCCGAACAACACGCGCTCTGCCGTGGGATAGCTCATGCCCTCCAAGTGGTAGGCGGCGATCGACGGCTCGTACCAGATGTCCCCACCGTCGGCCCGGATCCTCAGGCACAGGTCGGAGTCCTCGAAGTCGCCTTGGAGGTAGCCACCCGACAAGCCGCCCAGGCGGCGGAACCGATCGGTGTCGGTCATGAGGCAGGCCGCGGTCACCGCCGGGACCGAACGCGCCCGGTTGGCCGGGGCGAAGGAACGATGCAGGCCCTTGAAGTAGTGCTCGTTGCGGTAGTGCGCCACGCCGGGCGGGCGGGAGAAGTACATGCCGGCGTGCTGCAACGACTGGTCCTCGTACACCAGCATGGGCCCGACGGCCCCGACCTCGGGTCGGGCATCGAGCACGCCTGACAAGGCCAGGATCCAGCCAGGCGTCTCGGGAAAGACGTCGCTGTTGCACAGCAGCAGGTGACGACCCCGAGCCGTGGCGGCTCCCACGTTGTTGGCTCCGGCGAACCCCAGGTTCTGGGCCAGGACGATCAGACGGAACGGCACCCCGTACATGCGGAACAGCCGTCCGGCCTCGGCTCGGAAGGCGTCCGCCTCGCGGGGGTCGTCGAGTACATAGATCAACTCGACGTCGGCCAGAGTGGGGTCCAGAGCGAACTGCACCATCTGGTGCTGCACGAAGTCGACCCGGCCGTACAGCGGGATCACCACCGAGACAACGGGTCGGGCGGGGAGCCGACCCAACTCGTCGATGGCCAGGGTGCGGGCCTGGCGATGACGGGCCTGTTCCAGCGATGCCAGGGTGGGGGCCAGGTGCTCGGTCAGGAGGCGCTCGTCGTCGGGACGCTGGGTTGCCAGCTCGCCCAACAGGATCCGCCGAGCCTCCACCGGGTCGGTCACCACATCGGGCATCCAGGTCTCGGTCGCGGTGCCGTCCGGCCGGTGGACCTCGAGGACCCATCCCTCCTCCCGCCGGCTGGGAGCGACCGTGGTCAGATGTGCCGCGAACCCGAGGTCCGCCGCGGCGGGCCGGGTGTGGCCGAGGAACTCGGCGACATCAACGCGGGGGAACCGATGCCACTCGGTCAACTCCACGCGCTCGCCCTCGGGGGACACCGCGACGATCCGCTCGATCTGTTCGTCGGGCAGGCCGAGCCACCCGCGCAGGAACCGGGTGTGGTCGTCTCCGCCGATGAGCAACTCGATGTGGAAGCCATCGTGGCCCGAACGCACCACCCGTACCGCAGGGAGCGGCTCGCGGAGCGCCGAACGAATGGCCGACAACGCGTCGGACAGGTCGCTACCCGGCGCAGCGCCGATCAGCGCCGCCTCGACCAGGAACGCCATGGTGTCGACCCGCTCGACGTTCTCGAGCGGAGCCAGATGGTCGAGCAGCAGATCCGACAGCGGGACGGTCCGATCGGCCAGGTCCTCGTCGTCGAGGACGAACTCACCGGCGTGGCCGGCGAACCGCAGATGCAGGCCGAGAGTTCGACTGGGACGGGCAACGTCCAGCCGCAGGACCAATACGCTGAGCGAGTCCCGATGCATGCCCGGAGAGAATTGAGCGATGCCGATGGCTTCGGAGTCCGTACCGTCGAGGGACACCGAGAGCTCCGGCCAGCCGCCGTACGGCCCGAGGACGATCAGGACGTCATCGCTCAGCCAGCTGACGGCCAGCGGTGCCGGTGCGTCCGGTTCGATGACACTCATGGCGACACCCGCCTCGATGCGGACCGGCTGCGAACCGTGGTCGGCACCTCGGTGACCCTGCCGGCCCGGGGACGCCGGGCCAATTCGCCGTACAGGTTCGACAGCCAGGTCCGATGGTCATCCATGTCGTGCGTGGGCGAGATGCCTCCAGCCAGCTGATCCCAGAGCCCGGGCTCGGTCGAGGCCCGTTGGATGGTGGCCGCCAGCGACCGTGGGTCACGAGCGCGGAAGTGGAGGCCGTCCACGCCGTCGGTCACCTTCTCGGCCATGCCGCCGATGTCCGAGCAGATGACCGGCCGACCGTGGGTGAAGGCCTCCTGGATGACCAGGGGCGCGTTCTCCCACCAGATGGAAGGCACGACCACCCAGTCGATCTCCTCCATCAGTTCCGACAGTTGTTCAGGCCGGTAGGCGCCCACCAGCGTGACATCGGCCGAGGTGGCGGCCAGCAGGTCGCCGACGTGTTCCCTGTACTCGTGGAGCTGCAGGTCGAGGTTGGCCCCGTGGACCCACAGGTGCGGCCGATCCTCCGCAGGTGCGCCCGAGGTAGGCCCGAGGCCGAGCGCGGCGACGAGGTCCGCCAGTTCCGAGTCGGTGCCCGATGTCTCCGCCCGGAGGAGTGCCATAGCCTCCAGCAACACGTCGAGGCCCTTGAACCGGGTGATCTGACCGAAGAAACCGAATCGGGTTCGCCGCTCCCGGCTCGAGGGTCGCGCCACGGCCGGAGGCGCCACCCGTCCGTTGGGTTCGTGAAGAATGCGTCCCGGGTCCAGCCCCCACGCCACGAACCGGTCCCGCAGGAACCGGCTGGGAGTCACGAAGGTGTCCACCATCTCGAACTGACCCTTTATGAAGCGCTCCCGGAGGAAGAAGTCCTGTGGTGAAATCTCCGGGAAGCACTCATGGCACCGACGCGGGTTGGCGTGGTCGCACAGCTCGTCGTGGCCGAAGGTCCGCACCATCTGGCCGTCTCGGTGACAGATGGCCGAGAACTCGTGCAACGTGTAGACGATCACCGCGTCGGGCAGCGTCGTGCGGATCTCACGCAGGACGTCATAGCCCAGGAACAGGGCGTGCTGGAGATGGACCACATCGGGTCGGACCGCCTCGAGGAACCGCCGGAAATGCAGCGTGTAGAAGTCCTTGTCGGTGATGGTGCCGTTGAGCCAGTCGTACACGTAGGGCTCGGTGAAGAAGAAGTACTCGTCCGAACGACCGTCGATGGGCGTGACGATCGTCCCCTCGTGCACGCGGCCGGAGCGACCCAGGGGAGCGCCCCCCTTGGCCAGCAGGATCACGTCTTCCCCGGCCGTCCGGAAGGAGTCCGCCAGCTCGACCGCATAGTTCTCCGCTCCTCCCGGCCGAATCGACGGGTGGTTGTGGCTGATGAACAGCACGCGACGGGTCATGAGGGCTCCTGGTCGGGGGCGACAGTCGGCGAGCTCGGGCCGGACCCGAGGTCCGGGCAGCGGGACAGGTCGCAGAGCCAGCCGGTGCCAGGTCGGTCGATTCTGGCGCCTTGACGGACGACCGACCAGAACCGCGGGTACACGGTCGACCACCAACTCACGGCGTCGGGGACCAGAAGGAACTCGGCGCCGTCGAGGAAGGCGGCTTGGAGCCGGGCCAGGGCATCGGCGTCGTCGGCCGGGTGTCCGTCGTAGACCCCGTCCGCGTCGCACGGGAAGTGCTGGCCGGTGCGGCCGGCCAGGGCCGGTTCCCCCCGCGAGATGACGAGCACTCGTCGATGCGGGCCGAGCACCACGTCCGCCCACCGGCGGAGACCTCTCACCGACTGGTCGTGGGTTTCCTGGGCCAGCCGCCGAGCCGGATCTGGAGCCGGGTTCGACGGCTCCACCGGCTCGAATGGGGCCGGACCGGCCATGGCGTCGTCGGCGGCGAGCGCCCACACCGCGCCCGCGCCGGGCACGTCGGCCAGCAGGTTGCCCGCGGCCAGATGCGTGGCCAGGCCGGTGTAGTGATCGAGCCACCAGCGAGACGGTTCCGGGATGGCCAGGTGGGTCGCGCCGCCGGCCACGGCCTGATGCAGGTAGCGGATGGCGTCGGCGGAGTCGGCGGGATGATGGCCGATCCACCGGCCCATGCCGTCCGCTGGGAACTGCACCCCCGATACACCCAACCCGGCCACCAGCTCGTCGTCGCCCCGGGACACCACGGCCACCAACGCGTCAGCGGTGATCCTGCCGCTGGCTACCAGGCCGCCGACCAGATCGAGGAGCCCGTCAACCTGTGCGGAGTAGATGGCCTGACGCTCTCGGGATCGCTCCGCGACGCTGGCCACTGGCCCTGACGCCGACCTCCGCGAGCTGTCCTGACTGGGTGTGTGTATCGGAGTGGGTGTCGGAGCGTCGGGTCCGGCCACCCGAGCCGACGTCGGCCTGTCGGTGCGGATCCCGAGGGTTGCCGTCCGCAGGGATTCCGTCCCGACGAACCCTGGCCGGACGGCGCCCTTCGCTCTGCGGTGCAGCACGGCGAGGGCCACGACCAACAGACGCGGATCCATCGCCGGGGCGGCCTGGTCCACGATCACGAGCCGGCCTCGAAGATCACGCCGCAGTCCAGGTCGGTGCGCCGTTCGAATCGGGCGCTCAACTGCGCGGTCAGATCCCGGTAGTGGTCGAGCCACCAGGCCGATGTCCGGGGGACCACGAAGCAGCGCACTCCTCGATCCCATGCCGCAATGACCAGCGCGATGGCCGCCGCCGAGTCAGCCGGATGATGGCCCAGGTGACCTCCATCCGGGCCGGCCGGGAAGTGCTCCACCGTGAGCGCGCCCATGGCCAACAGGTCGGCGTCACCCTTGCTCACCATGGCCACCCGGGTGCCCGGTTCGATGCGCTCCGACAGCTCGGCCCGCAAGGCGTACACCATGGCGACATAGGCCGAGTCGGCGTCGCGGGTGTGCCCGGTCCAGCCCTCCCCCCACTTGTCCTCGAACCGGCTGCGATTGGACCGGAAGAGCGCGCTGTGCCGGCCGTCGGGGTAGAGGTCGCCGAAGCTGCCTTCGCCGTGGTGGTGCACCAGCACGTCGTGCGCCACCCGGAGCCGCAGACCGGCTCGTCGAATCCGGAGGGAGTAGTCGTCGTCCTCGAACATCCCCACGGCGAACTGTTCGTCGAGCAGACCGATCTGGGTAACGGTCTCGGCCCGGAGCGCCACGCAGAACATGGTCAGGTCGTCGGTGTCGTGTCCCGAACCCGGGCCGTTCTCGGCCAGCGCAACATCGGCCCGACGAAGTCCGAGCTCATTGGTGTGGTCGGTCGGGATCTGCGCGGTGGTGGGCGCCGAGTTCGTCCTGGGACAGACCATGCCGATGATCGGGTCCTCCAGGTGGGCGGCCAGCCGTCGGGTCCAGCCCGGCGGGACGACACAGTCGTTGTTCAGGCTGATGAGCACCGGACCGCGGGCCAGGGCGAAGCCCTGGTTGACCGCCGGAGCGAACCCGAGGTTGTCCTCGTTGGCCACCACGATCAGGCCCGGGACGCCGGCGGCCAGTTCCTTCAGGTACTCCGGCGTGGCGTCGGTCGAGCCGTTGTCCACCACGATGATCTCGACGTCCCGGGCATCTGGATCGTCGAGCAGCGACTCCAGGCACCAGCGGGTCAACGCCAGGTGGTTCCAGGTGACCACCACCACCGAGACCGTCGGGGTGGTGGTGGCGATCAGGGGGAGGCAGCTCGGTGTGGGGGCGTCGAGGAGCGCTTCGACCAGCCCGTCGGCCAGCTGCAGAGGACGCCGGGAGACCGGGCCCATGGGGGCCACCACTCGGGCCGTCCGGGCGCGGCCGGCCGGGCTCAGGCCCATTCGGTCCAACATGGGAGTCAGTACCCGGTCGCTGTCCAGGTACTCCCGGGCCACCTCGCGGGCGGCGGCCGCGTGGGCCGCCGGTGCGGCCAGCACGGCCTCGACTGCAGCGCAGGCCTCGTCCAGATCGGTGAAGGCCAACAGGCCATCCCCGGTCGGGAGCACGCGCTCGAATCCGGTGGCCTGGGTGATGACCGGTCGACCGGCGGCCAGATAGGTGGCGCTTCGATCGCTGAACCAGCCGCTGCTCAACCGGACGTTCTGATCCTTGGCCGACGTGAACTCACAGAGCGAGGTCGAGATGAAGGAACGGTAGTCATCGAGGTCCGACGACAGCTCCAGACCATCACGTACCGACCAGCCCGCGGCGTTGAGCGCCACGACATCCTCGACCTCCGCTCCGCTCAGGGCCAGCTCGAACGACGGGGCCAGTGTGCCCGACGGGGTCAGCGCTCGGACCCGCCCGGGCAGCGCCAGGAACTTCGAGAACTCCTGCTCCTTGCTCCACCCGTAGCGTTCCCCGTGCAACCAGACGTCCCGCCAGGGCTGTCGCCAGTTCCCGACGGTGGTGAATCCGGCCTCCGGCCCGACTGGCACGCTGGGCCACCAGTCCAGGATCACCGGCTGACGGGTCGGCCAGAACGTGTAGCGATCTGTTCGGGGCAGGAGGCAACCTGGGCGCCCCCAGGACTCGCCGAACGTGAAGAAGACCTCATGGGCGTCGAGGAAGGATCGGGTGGCCTCGACCCCGTCGTGCAACTCCACTTGCAGTTGGACCGGATCGGTCTCCAGGTACACCAGCCGCCCGGCGGCCTCCGGCACCAACTCCGGGTCGGTGCCCCCGTGGAGGTTGATCACCGCGTCGGCGTCGGCCAGCACGGAACGCAGCTCGTGCTCGGCCATGCCGTGGGTGGCCCCGTCGTCGTGCAGCGCCCGGTAGGCCCAGCGGAAGTCGAACCGGCGGGCGCACCGGTCCAGGAAGGCGGCCGCTCGTCCGGAACCGTCATCGGACTCGGAGTCCATGAACATCGACGGCGTTCGAGCATGGCTCTCGACGTAGACCACCTCGCAACCGAGCCGTTCCAGCCCTTGCAGGTACTGAGCGGTCTGCCAGACCACGCCGGCCACCGGGATCTTGGTCATCATCCCGAGCACCACCACGCGAGGCGCGCTCATGCGTCCTCCATCTCGACCAGTCGGACGTTGGTCATCTGCGCGGCCCACAGCTCGCTGTAGACCCCGCCGGAGTGGACGAGATCCTCGTGGCGGCCGGCCTCGATGATCTGGCCGTGATCCATCACCAGGATCTTGTTGGCCGACCGGATGGTGGCCATGCGGTGAGCGATGAGAATGGTGGTCCGGCCGATCATCAGTCGTTCGAGCGCCTCGAGGATCACGCCTTCGGTCCTGCTGTCGATCGACGAGGTGGGCTCGTCCAGGATCAGGATCGGAGCGTCCTTGAGGAACGCCCGGGCGATGGAGATCCGCTGTCGCTCGCCGCCGGAGATCCCCGAACCTCGCTCGCCGAGCACCGTGTCGTATCCCTCGGGCTGAGCGAGGATGAAGTCGTGTGCGTTGGCGGCCACGGCGGCGGCCACCATCTCGTCCGGCGTCGCCTCCATGTGGCCGTAACAGATGTTGTCGGCGATGGAGCGGCCCCACAGCAGCGGTTCCTGGAGCACCGTGGAGATCTGGGAGCGGATCGAGTGCAACGTCACGTCGCGGAGGTCGTGTCCGTCGATGCTGACCGTTCCTTCGGCCGGATCCACCACCCGGCTGATGAGGCTGACCAGCGTGGTCTTGCCTGCGCCCGTCGGGCCGACCACCGCCACCACGTCTCCCGGGAGCGCCTCGAACGTCACGTTGCTGATCACCGGGGCCCGACCGGCGTAGGCGAAGGTCACGTCGCTGAGCTGAATGAGACCACGCGACGGGGGCAGGGCTTGCGCCTCGGGTCGCTCCGCCACGCCGATGGGGGTATCCAGCAGCTTGAGCGTCG